>Ga0209123_1004097_pt1 | contig 10275 bp, 6 predicted proteins | sample BarGraIncu00431A_FD_184500 | JGI IMG/M metagenome (GOLD analysis project Ga0209123, IMG submission 184500) | Arctic peat soil microbial communities from Barrow, Alaska, USA - Barrow Graham LP Incubations 004-31A (SPAdes) (version 2) | ecosystem: Environmental > Terrestrial > Soil > Wetlands >...
ATGGTTTGTCTTTTAATAACTAAACCTGAAGTTATTTTGCTTGATGAACCATTAACTTCTTTCGATGTAGTGGTGGCGCTAGAAATAAAGAATTTGTTAAAGCATATGAAAACGGAGCATATTATTATTTTTTCTACACACATTCTTCAACTTGCTACAGATTTGTGTGATGAAATATTAGTTCTAAATAATTGTATTTTAGAAGAAGTGGATAGTGAGGTTCTAAAGAGCACCGAATTTGAAGAGAAAATCATGGAGATTTTAAGGGAGGGCGGAAATGATTAGTACATTCATAAATAGTTTTAAGGTATCTTTTGCAGAGCAGGCTAATACCTTTGTATATTTTTTTAAAAGAATACCAATTGTGGGGAAAAAGATTCCAGATAGTGTGTATAAAAAAACAAAGGCTAAATTGATTATAGGCGTAATTGGTGAGCTTGCAGGAGTTCTAAGTGGATTTTTGAAAAAAACTCTTTATCTAGGTATAATGGCCATTTTGCCAGCCTATTTAATAACAAAAGACATAACAAAGATGGAACCTATTTTTATACATATACTTTTCTTTTTAAGTTTTGTTATAGGTTCACTTATAAAAACTACTATTTTTGATGAAAACAACAAAAATGCTTTTAATATGATAACTCTAATGAAAGCTGATGCCAGAGAATATTATCTGGGGGAGATAGTATATAGAAATATAACAGACTTCATATATTTCCTAGTTCCAGTAATTATTATAGGGCAAGTTATAGGGTTTTCGCCTCTAAAAGCTTTGGTACTAGTGGCAGAATTAATATCATTAAAACTAATTGGCGAATGGCTACAACTTTTTGTATATGACAAATGGGAAATTTTGCTCAAAAGTAAAGCTATATTTATAGCACTATTAGTTGTCGGTGGGTTTATTCTTGCTTATGAATTACCTATTAATGGGATGACAATTAATTTTGAGCAAGTATTGTTTAATGTGTATGTGGTGATTATTGTATTAGCTCTAACAGTAACGGCATTTAGATATCTTTGGAAATATACTAAATATACACACATAGCAAAAGTCCTATTAACTAAGGATAAATTATTTAATATGGAGGCAATTAGAAACCAGGCAATTTTCTCAACTGTAAAATTAGACGAAAAGAAAATCAGTGATGAAGAACTGAATACGAAAAAACTTGATGGAAAGATAGGATATGAATATTTAAATTCAATATTTTTTCTTAGGTTTAAAGGAGTAATGGTAAAACCTATAAAACTAAGAGTTGCATTAATAGGCCTTGTATTTTTAATTACCATGTATTTTGTGCTGTTTATGCCTGGTAGAAGAGATGACATATTAAGTGGACTAAAAAAGAGTATTCCTATATTTATATTCATAATGTATAGTATGTCCACGGGAGAAAGAATTTGCAAGGCTATGTTTTTTAATTGCGATTCTAGTTTGCTTAGATATGCCTACTATAGGGAAGCAAGTGTAATTTTATCAAATTTCACATCAAGGATTAAAAGGGTGGTTATACTTAACCTGATACCTGCTTTAGCTCTATGTGTTGCTATAACTTGCATAATACTCGCTAGTGGATACAGCGGTCAACTAATTAACATGGTGCCTCTATTTTTATGCATCATTTGCCTCGCATGTTTTTTCTCCATACATCATTTGTTCATGTACTATGTGTTGCAGCCTTATACAGCAGAACTAACGGTAAAAAGTCCATTATTCAAAATTATAAACATGGTTGTTTATGTTGCTTGTTACACATGCCTTCAAATTAAGACTTTTTCATATTATTTTGCGTTAGGTATTATTGTAACAACTATTGTGTATATGGCGATTGCTTTAATCGTAACTTATAAAGTAGCACCAAAAACTTTTAAATTAAAATAGTATTTAACATTTTTATTATTTTATTAACAATTTATTTTTAATTTTGTCATTATACTGACACAAAGAATTGTTATTATGAATATATAGAAGTAAGTAGCTAGTAATTGATTTTTAATTAGAGCCCCCTTTAATTAAATATAGATAAAACTACAACAGGACCGGCACATCATGCTGGTCCTGTTATTTTTGTGTTTTTAATTAGAGCTAAAGCAATTTCTTGACATCATACAAAGAATTTTGAACTAGAAAGGCTTGAGGGAAGTATTTACCTATAGTCCAATAACTAACTCCGCCTAGATTATATTCATTAGCGGTCCTAAGTTTAGCATTCATACTTCTGGCATCTTCAAACCAAACCACATGCTCTTTTCTATTATCATCATAATAATTAAAGTATGGAGCCTGCGCGGTATAATCATATTGAATAGCTACATTTTCTTTCCTTGCAAGGTCCACGGCCTGAACATTACCTAATGCTCTTGCGGTTGTTCCTTTTACCCAAGGCAAGGTCCAATCATAACCATAATTAGGTATACCCATAAAAATCTTTTTACTTGGAATTACGGTTACGGCATAATCAAGGATTTTTTTCACTTCATTAAGTGGTGACACCGCAAGTGGAGGTCCAGCAGTATAGCCCCATTCATAAGTCATTATTATAACGTGATTAGCAAGAGCTCCATGGACTGGGTAATCATGAGCCTCATAAAGTAATCCTTTTATGTCACCTGATGGTTTAGGGGCGAGGGCAGTTGTAACAGGATAACCTAAAACTCTAAGATCTGTTACTGCTTTACGCACAAATGCATTATAGTTTTCTCTATCTTCTGGGTAGATATATTCTAAATCTATATCTAAACCATAATAATTTTTACTTTTTAATGTGCTAATTATGTTGCGAAATAATGTATTTTGTACGGTTTGATTTGTAAGGATGGTATGAGCTAGTGCACTATCAAATCCACCACCTACCTTTAAATTTGTAATAACCATCATAGGAGCTACTTTAGCATTTCTAGCAGCTTGCACTAGGGGAACATCATTTATGCCTTTTAGGGTCCCGTTAGCAAGCACTTGATAACTGAATATACTAAGGTATGTGAGGCTTGGAAGAGTTTTAGCAAGAACCTCCATATCTGTACCAGGAAGCGCATATGCATTAACTTCAATAGAACCTAATTTTTGCGAAGAGGGTGGTATATTTATAATTTGACCAGGGTAAAGTATAACAGAGGTATTAAGTGTAGGATTTGCTTCATATAAATTTGCGATAGTTACTCCGTAAGCTTTGGATATACTATAAAGGGATTGACCAGGGAGAACTTTATGTTTTCGCGTGCCTTGTAATATAACAAGGGTTTGGCCTACTACAAGTTGGTCTGGACTAGTAAGTTCATTATCTGCTGCAATTTTATTATATGAGACCCCATATAATCTAGAGATCGTATATAGGTTTTCGCCGCGTTTAACAACATGAATTATCAAATAAATCACACCTTTTTTAGTAATATAGTTTAATATATGCGAAGTGTTACAAGTGAGTTCATGCTAATTAATTTTTTTATAACATTATTATCTATAAATTCATAATTTTATTAAAAAACTTGATTTATGTTCTTGAATAAACTAAAATTATTCTATATAGGAAACATTCGAGGAGGAATATTAATGGAAAAGATTTTATCATTAGATTTAAGCAAAACAGTACCATATTTAGGTGAACATGAAATAGCTTATTTTCAGCCAGCGGTTTCCACAGCGCATAAAATGCTTACAGATAAAACAGGCCCAGGAAATGAATATTTAGGATGGATAGACCTTCCTGTTAATTATGATAAAGATGAATTTGCAAGGATTAAAAAAGCAGCACAGAAGATAAGAGATAATTCAGAGGTTCTAATAGTAATTGGAATAGGTGGATCATATTTAGGAGCTAGAGCTGCTATAGAAACCTTATGTCATAGCTTTCACAATAGTCTTTCCTCTGATAAAAGAAAAGCACCTGCTGTATTCTTTGCTGGAAACAATATAAGTTCTACATATATGGCAGATTTAATTGATGTTGTAGAAGGAAAAGATTTTTCTGTAAATGTAATATCAAAATCAGGAACTACTACAGAACCTGCTATTGCCTTTAGAATATTTAAAGGATTATTAGAAAAGAAATATGGTAAAGAAGGAGCAAAAGCAAGGATTTTTGCAACTACTGATAAAGCTCGTGGAGCACTTAAAAAATCAGCAGATGCAGCTGGCTTTGAAACTTTTGTAATTCCAGATGATATTGGAGGAAGATTCTCAGTGCTAACAGCAGTAGGCCTCCTTCCAATAGCAGCAGCTGGTATTGATATTGATGAGATGATGAAGGGCGCAGCTGATGCAAGAGTCGCTTATAATGAAGAAGATTTAAACAAAAATGATTGTTATAAGTATGCAGCAGCTAGAAATGCATTATATAGAAAAGGAAAAGTTACAGAAATATTAGTTAATTATGAACCAGCACTTCAGTATTTTGGTGAATGGTGGAAACAACTTTGTGGTGAAAGTGAAGGAAAAGATCAAAAGGGAATATTCCCAGCATCAGTTAATTTTTCTACAGATTTGCATTCTATGGGACAATATATTCAAGAAGGCGTAAGAAACATATTTGAAACAGTTATAAATGTTGAAAAGCCAAGAAGAGAAGTTGTAGTAAATGAAGAAAGTGGAGATCTAGATGGATTGAACTTTTTAGCAGGTAAAACAATGGACTTTGTTAATAAAAAAGCTTCACAAGGAACAGTACTTGCTCACAATGATGGTGATGTACCTAATATTATTTTAAACGTACCAGCATTAACTGCATATAACTTTGGACATATGGTGTATTTCTTTGAAAAAGCATTAGCTATAAGTGGATATTTATTAGGAGTAAATCCTTTTGATCAACCAGGAGTTGAAGCTTACAAGAAAAACATGTTTGCTCTTCTTGGAAAAGCAGGCTACGCGGAACTTAAAGCAGAACTTGAAAAAAGACTTTAAGAAATGAGAAAAAGTATATGAGAATTATTGTAGATGCAGATGGGTGCCCTGGAAAACATCTTATAGAAAAGGCAGCTAGGGAAAACTCTGTTGAACTTATTATGTATTGTGATATTAATCATGTTCTAAGCAGTGATTATGCCTCAATAAGATACGTGGATAGTGGATTCCAAACTGTTGATATGAAAGTAGCAAATGAAGCTAAACTAAACGATATAGTAATTACTCAAGATTTTGGTGTTGCTGCTATGGTTTTAGCTAAAGGTTCATTTGCTATAGGCCCTAAAGGTCATATATATGATGATGGAAATATTGATAAATTATTATTTGAAAGGCATTTGTCGGGAAAGGCAAGACGGAGTGGTGGCAAAACCTACGGCCCTAAAAAACGAACAAATGAAGATGATGAAAAGCTTTATAACAATTTAATCAGATTAATTTTAAAAGCTAAACAATAGTATATAATTTATTATTACTTAGCATTTGAGATATGGAAATAGCTAGTAATGAGCATTACTAGCTATTTCTATAAAATTTTACTGTATACATAAATTCACAATAACAAATTTAATACTATAAAGAGATATAAAATTTAAACTATTACTATTTTTAAATAAAGTATTACTATAATAAAATAAAACGATGAAAGTTTATGTCTATAAATAGAATAAAAAAAATGGAATATACACTGTTACAAATAATGTAAATATAGTATAATATATCATTATAGAGGCTAATTTTTAAAAAAATAAATTAGTAATACATAGCTTATTTGTAAAGGCAGGTAAATTTATATGAATGAAATGAATATATTGTTTAGCTTAGGTAAAATTGAAGAAAAATATAAAGAAATTGAGATAAGTGTTGAAAACAAAATAGAGGATAATTTAGATTATAAATTTCTTGTAGGGCTTGAAGGAACGTGGACAACTCTAAAGAAGTTAAGTGGCGATAGTGACGTTATATGGAAACCAGAAATAGATGGAAAATACTCTGTAATGGTACAAGCCAAAAGGAAAGAAAGTAATAAACCTTTTGATTTTATGTCCAAAACGGATTATATAGTGGGGGACGCCATTGAAAAGCTAATAAAGGGCATTTACATAGATAAAACAGATATAGTGGTAGGTGAAAAAATTGCTTTATCAGTGGAAGCAATAAAAACACCTATAGTGTATAGATATTGGGTATGTGAAATGGGAAATTGGATGCTTATCAAGGATTATTCTCCAGATAACATTCTTATTTGGACTTCCAAATATTCAGGACCTCAAGAGTTTTTGGTAGAATGTAAGAATGTAGATTCTCAAAATGTGTTTGATGACTTTATGAAAATTGCATTTGATGTTAAGGCTGTGCAATCCTTAGAAATTATGGATTTTAAATGTTTAACTGAAAGGATTTTAGTGGGAACGGAATTAGTTTTTGAAGTGGATGCAAAGTATGAAGACAATAGAATGATTTTATATAAATTCATAAAAAACAGTGCAGATGGTGATATAGTTTGTTTGCAAGATTACTCAACTAAGAAGTTAGTTAGCTATATAGAAGAAAAAAAAGGTGACTATAAACTGCTATGTATGGCAAAAGACATGTATTCGCTTCATGAATTTGACGATAGGGCATTGATAAATTATAACGTAGCTCCTTATGAAGAAATAATAATTCAGAGTTTTACAAGTGATTTAAGCTCACCACAGGAATGGGATACTCCTATTATTTTCAAGTGTATAACGGCTGGTGGAAAAGATTTATTATACAAGTTCATGGTTAACGGCGTAATAAATGAGGATTCTGGTTATATTAGAAAAAATAATTATACATGGACGCCTAAAAAAGCAGGGGAATATAAAATAAGATTATGGGTAAAAGATGCTTCTTTTAAAGGTGAATATGAGCAGAAAACAACTTTTGATTTTATTATTGATGAAATAGCAGGAGAAAATGTAATTATAGAAGATGTGATTATAGATAAAAAAAATGTAATCTTAATAGGTGAGACTGTTAATTTGACGGTTAAGGCAACAGGTGGAACTTCGCTGCGATATAGTTTCATGATTTCAAAGGAAGATAAAGAGACAGAGAAACTATTATTCGGATTACATGATTTTGTGAATTTTACACCAGAAGAAAAAGGAAAATTCAAGCTTGAGATAAGAGTAAAAGACAAGTATTCAAAAAGAGAATACGATGCCCATGTTGTAGTATATATTGAGGCACTAGAATATATACCAGCTAAAATAGAATATGTTTTAATGCCGCCTCGCAAGTACTTTATGGTGGGAGATAGCATAGCACTTCAGGTTATAGCTGAAAACACAGCGGATACAGTAATAAATTATATACTAAAAATAGATGGTCACTCCGTAGAGAAAACAGGTTTTGTGGGACATAAAAATTATGAAATTAAACCTAAATGCAGTGGGACATATTTAATAGAACTACTAGCTAAGAATAAAAAGAGCGTAGATGAGTATGATAGTAAGAAGGAAATAAAAATAGAAGTACATGATGGGTTACCTATAACTGATACAAAAATTTTATGTGATAGGGTTAGTTTTAAAGTTAATGAAGCGATAATGTTTGGGGTGCAAAGTGCTGGTGGCAAGGAAGTTGTATATGAGTTTTATCTTATGGAAAAAGGCGACTGGAGCTTAGTTCAAAAGTTTAGCCGCAAAGACGATTATATATTTATGCCTTTTAGCACAGGAACATATAAACTGTTAGTATTATCAAAAAGTTTTTATAAGCGAATTTCATATGAAGATTATGATATACTAGAGATAGATGTAAAAGGTTAAATTTAAAACAGCTTTTAGAAGCTGTTTTTTTCTGTGAGTAAAAAATTCAACATTTATAATGAATTTTACATGAAAATTTAATAAATATTAAGGAGATGAATCGTATGGAAAGAATAGATAAAATATTATCTAACTTAGGTCATGGAACAAGAAAAGAAGTAAAGGCGATATTAAAAAAGGGAAAAGTTGAGGTAGATGGAGTTATAATTTCTGATAATGCTATGAAAATTGATCCAGATAAGGCAATAATAAAAGTATCTGGCGAAGAAATTAATTACAGAAAGTACATATACTTAATTATGAATAAGCCAGCTGGGGTGGTTTCAGCGACTGTAGATAAACATGATGAAACTGTAATTGATTTAATAGACGAGGAGTATCGTGCTTTTGATCCATTTCCAATAGGCAGACTGGATAGGGATACTGTAGGACTTATACTAATTACTAATGATGGTGAATTAAATCATAAGTTAATAGCACCTAAAAATCATGTAGATAAGGTATATTACGCAGAAATCAATAAATCTGTGGACCAAAGTGATGTGGATACCTTTAAAAAAGGTGTTGTAATAGACGATGGATACAAATGTATGCCAGCCCAGCTTGAAATATTAAATGCAGATGAAAATGGAGCCGAGATAATGGTTACTATTCAAGAAGGTAAATTTCATCAAGTAAAAAGAATGTTTGAAAGCGTAGAAAAGAAAGTTGTATTTTTAAGAAGAGTTAGCTTTGGACCATTAAAATTAGATGAAAACTTATTAGAAGGACAATGTAGAGAATTGTCGGAAGAAGAGATAACATTATTGAAACAGGTTTAATTTAGTTCGTAATATAGTTATTTTTAGCTTTTATTGTTAAAAGATTACTAAAAATGAATAAGATATGAACAAAATATCATTATGTTAATAATAATTTACAACAACATTTGCCAAAACCACTTGCAAATAGGAGCTAAATTTAATATAATTAAGTAGTAAAGATAAATAGAGAGATAAATAGCCCCCTTTTTATTTATTATAAAGCAGCCCACCCCCAAGGGCTGTTTTATTTTGCAGAAAAAAGTCGAATTCTGCAAAAAAAACTTAACGAAATATAATTCGACAAAATGGTCCACATTAAATAAAACTATTTAATGTGGGCATTTTTATTGGCAAATAGGGAAGTATATAAGTATATAGGTATATAGTATATACTAGACGATTGTTTTGGATTATAATAAAAGTGAGGAAATATAGAAACACATGAATATATTAACATTGAAGAGATAAAAAAAACTAATCAAATAATAAATATTTTTTAGTGTAATTAGAAAAAATATTAAATATAAAGAAATTGACAGGAGGAAATGTAATGGAAATAAAGGAAACTTTAATTGGTTTTATGACAGACCCAGCATATAAGCCTATGAAAATAGGAGAGCTCTATAAAATCTTTGATATTAATAAAAAAGATACTAAAGGGTTCGCTGCAATGCTTGCAGAGATGGAACAAGATGGCGATGTAGTTAAATCCAACACTGGAACTTACGGCACTCCAGAAAAAATGGGCCTTGTAGTAGGCAAATACCAAGGTCATCAAAGAGGTTTTGGGTTTGTAATAGCAGAAGTTGAAAGGCCAGATGTATTTATACCAGCAGATAATGTAAATGGAGCAATGAATGGCGATAAGGTTCTTGCGAAAATTTTAAAAGAAGAAAATGGTGGCAAGAAATGCGAAGGGGAAATTGCAAAAGTAATAGAAAGGTCTAACAAAACAATAATAGGGATCTATCAAGATAGTAGCAATTTTGGTTTTGTAGTAGCTGATGACAAGAGGATTGCTCAGGATATATTTATCCCTAAAGCAGATAGACTTGGCGCTAAAACTGGGCAAATAGTAATAGCTGAAATAACTCAGTGGCCTGGGCAAAAGAAAAATCCAGAAGGAAAGATTATTGAAGTTCTAGGAAATAAAGGCGACGCAGGTATTGATATATTAACTATAATTAAAAAACATAAATTACCAGAGGAGTTTCCACCAAATGTTGAAACTTATGCTGATAATATAGTAGAAGAAATTCCTAAAGAAGAATACGCCAGAAGAAAAGATTTAAGAGACTTAACAATGGTAACTATAGATGGAGAAGACGCTAAGGATTTAGATGATGCAGTGTCTGTTCAGGTCTTAGAAAATGGAAATTATCGTTTAGGAGTTCATATAGCAGATGTTTCTCATTATGTTAAAGAGAAAAATCCTCTAGACAAAGAAGCTTTAAAAAGAGCGACTTCAGTCTACCTTATTGATAGGGTTATACCAATGCTTCCTAAAAAATTATCTAATGGAGTTTGTAGTTTAAATCCTAAAGTAGATAGACTTGCTCTTACTTGCTTTATGGAAATAGACAAACACGGTAAAACAGTAGATCATGAGATAGTTGAATCCATTATAAAAACTAATGAGAGAATGACTTATACTGATGTTACTAAAATACTAAGAGACAAGGACGAGGAAACAATCAAAAAATATGAGTATCTATATGAAGACTTTAAACACATGGAAGAATTATGTAGCATTCTTAATAAAAAGAGA
>Ga0209123_1004098_pt1 | contig 10274 bp, 8 predicted proteins | sample BarGraIncu00431A_FD_184500 | JGI IMG/M metagenome (GOLD analysis project Ga0209123, IMG submission 184500) | Arctic peat soil microbial communities from Barrow, Alaska, USA - Barrow Graham LP Incubations 004-31A (SPAdes) (version 2) | ecosystem: Environmental > Terrestrial > Soil > Wetlands >...
GTCCACAGCGCCACCGCGTCCACATCAGCGTCGTCACCGACGGTGGCGTAACGCACCTTGAACAGGCGCAAGCCGCGCTCGCCACAAGTCAGCACGTCAATGCGCACCTGGGCACGGTCCTCACTGGTCAGGCAGGCACCCAGAATCGCCCAGCCTTCAGGCGCCACCCGGTCCGAATCCAGACAGTCCACGGTCTGGCGCATGGCACGATTCCACTCAGCTGGCGTCGTGGGCGCATCAATGACGTCCGCCAGTGGAAAAGAAGCGCGCAGCACCGCCTCCACCGCCGGGCCGTGGACCACTGGCGCTTGGGCGCTCGCCTCCGCGTCTGCGTCCATGCTTGCCCGTTGCTCACCCCGGCGGTACAGCCAGAAGCGGCGCGTGCAGGTCCGCCAGCGGCGCAGATCATCGTGGGTCAACAAAGGATTCATAACCATGGGCATAAGCAGACAAAGATGACACAAGGGTGCGACAAAGAGCACACGCGGGCTAAGCAAAACTCCGCTCAGCACACGCTGCTTATTGGCTAGCAAACAACGTGCAAGCTCAAATTAATCCGGGCGCTTTACCGTTTTACGAGTGCACCCAAGCCTGTATCCATAGGCTGTGCCAGCCACCGCAGCGGTTTGGAGATGTGTCAAAGTAAGATTTTTACGTGACAGAACCCAATGGTCTTCGCTACCATTTATACACATCCAAGTTATTTCGTGCAGTATTGCAAAATACTGCAAATGCATTTAACTAAATATCGCTACAATTCACCGCATGATCAGTGTTGTAAGCAATCTCTCCAGTTTGGCAGAACTCCAATTAGGGCATTCATTTCGCCAATCATTGACGGATGAACCCATGGGAAACGTGCGCGTTGTCGCTACGGTGCCTGGGGATAGTGATGTATTGACTGCGGATGCTGAGCTACCCCGTATTGCCTTTGACGGCAACTTGCCCAAACTGCAATTGGAAATGGGCGATGTACTTTTCCGTCCGCGAGGCACGAGTACCAAGGCAATGTATGTGGAGTCTGCGCAAGCCCCGTGCATCTTTGCTGCACCCTTGGTGCGCATGCGGGTGTTAGACCGGCAGCGTCTAGATAGCTGGTATTTGCAGTGGGCGCTGAACTCGCCCCAAGTACAGCGCAACATCAACGCCCAGGCAAAGGGCTCCATGATTTTGATGGTGTCTCTACTGAGCCTGCGAGACATCGTCATACCCGTTCCTCCGATGGAGGTTCAGCAACGGATTGTGGAAGTCGCGCGCTTGCAGCGTGAAGAGCGCGTCTTGTCCGCAAAGCTGGCAGAGGAAACACAACGCTATACAGAACAAGCTCTTTGGGCGGCAGCCCAAAAAGTTCGGTGACATGGGGTCACCGGAAAAGGTGAAGGCCAGGGTGCGTCAACACCCCAGCCTTCGGATTACGCAATGCCAACCCCTTGAAAGGAAAACAATGGCAATCAACTTGAAATCATACCCTTCTGATGGGCTCCATCCTATTCCACCTTTTATGCAAGCCGACTGTGGCTGGTATGCAGTTATGGACAAGCGCTAAGGAGGGGAAAATGCCGAACATCAATCAAAGCAATATTCAACAAGTCGGTAATGGAAACGTTATCCAACTCATTGGGGTCGACGGTGAAGAAGGAAAACCTTTAAACCAGTGTTCCACTGAGGAATTGAAACAAGAGCGCCATTGGCGGCAACAGTTGCTCAAGAAAGAGCGCCAGCGCCAAATGATTCAATTGTTCAAGCTTCTGATTTGGCTGTTAACGGGTGGAGGGGCTACCTGGATTACGTCCCACTGGCTGCCATGGTCGCATTGGCTTTTATTGGCTCTAAGCGGCCTGGGTGTTGTGTTACCGGGGATGGCGATTTATGCGCTGAGCCAAAAAGGCGATACTGAATTCGCGCAACGACAAGTAGCCACGATGAAGGAAATTTCGCACCTGCTACGAGAAAAAAACGCTACCTAATCAACCACACCTGCCCGGCAGATGCTGGGCAGGTATCAAAAACACACCATGACCCAAACCACCACACCCCAAGACATCTTCCGCAAGGCCTGGGCCGTTTGCAACACCTTTCGTGGCACCATCGACCCCGCGCAGTACAAGGACTACATCCTCACCGCAATGTTCCTCAAGTACATCAGCGACGTGTGGCACGACCACTACGACACGTATGAAAAAAAATACGGCAAAGACCCCGAGCGCATTGCCCGCTTGATGGAACGCGACCGCTTTGTGCTGCCCATGGTCACCCTCACCGACCCTAAAACCAAGAAGGTGCTCGACACCTTTCGTGCCGACTTCACCAGCCTGTGGGAGCGCCGTAGCGCGCCCAACATTGGCGAGCTGATCGACATCACCTTGCGCCACATTGCCGAGGCCAACCACGACCGCCACAAGCTCGACGAAGTCTTCAAAAACATCGACTTCAACACCGACCGCCTGGGTGACACCAAAGAGCGCAATGGTCGCCTCAAAACCATGCTGGAAGACTTCGCCGACCTGGACCTGAGCCCCAGCCGCGTGAACGAAGACGTGATTGGCAACGCTTACATCTACCTCATCGAACGCTTTGCTTCCGACGCTGGCAAAAAAGCCGGCGAGTTCTACACCCCCATGGCCGTTTCGCGCCTGCTGGCCGTGCTGGCCAACCCGCAACCTGGCATGCGCATCTGCGACCCGGCTTGCGGCTCTGCGGGCCTGCTGCTGGAAGCCGCCACCGCCGTGGGCAGCCGCAACGTGTCTTTGTACGGGCAAGAGCTCAACCAAAGCACCTACGCCTTGGCGCTGATGAACATGTTCATCCACGGTTTTGACTCTGCCCGCATCGAGCGCGGCGACAGCCTGCGCAACCCGCTGCTGGTGGAAAACGACCGCCTGCTGCGCTTTGACATCGTGGTCGCCAACCCGCCATTCAGCCTGGACAAATGGGGCGTGGACGATGCCGAGCACGACCGCTACAACCGCTTCTGGCGCGGCCTGCCGCCCAAGAGCAAGGGCGACTACGCCTTCATCAGCCACATGGTGGAAGTGGCCAAGCCCCAATCGGGCCGCGTGGCCGTGGTGGTGCCGCACGGTGTGCTATTCCGTGGCGGGGCCGAAGGCCGCATCCGCCAGCGCCTGATTGACGACAACCTGCTGGACGCGGTCATCGGCCTGCCCGGCAACCTGTTCCCCACCACCAGCATCCCGGTGGCCATCCTCTTGTTTGACCGCGCCCGTGAACGTGGTGGCGAGCGCGAGGCGGAGGACGATGTGCTGTTTGTCGATGCCAGCAGCCAGTTCAGCCCCGCCAAGACCAAGAACCAGATGGAAGAGTCGCACATCCAGCACATCGTGGCAGCCGTGCGCGCCCGCCAGGGCGTGGACAAATTCGCCAGCCTGGTTAGCCGCGCCGCCATTGCTGAGAACGACTACAACCTCAACATCCCCCGATACGTGGACACCTATGAGGAAGAAGCGCAGATTGACCTGGCAGAAACCGAGCGCGAAATTGACCGCCTGGAAGCTGAGCTGGCTGCTGTGCGCGTGAAGATGAAGCAGCACTTGAAGGAGTTGGGACTATGAGCCGCACCCTAAAACCTACCGGTCCTCAGGCCGCGTTTGAAGACATACGCCACGCCGGGGAAAACGGCGGGGAATACTGGTATGCGCGTGAACTCGCCACCGTGCTCGACTACGTGCAATACCGCAACTTCTTGCAGGTGGTGGACAAGGCCCGCGAGGCCTGCCGCCAGAGCGGACACCCGGAAGCAGACCATTTTGCTGACGTCAGCAAAATGGTCGAGATTGGCTCAGGTGCCTTGCTCCCCGTGGACGACATTCAGCTCTCGCGCTACGCCTGCTACTTGGTGGTTCAAAACGGCGACCCCCGCAAGCCCGTCATCGCGCAAGGTCAAACCTACTTCGCACTGCAAACCCGCCGCCAAGAGCTGAGCGACACCGCCAAGTTCAGCGAGCTGTCCGAAGACGAACGCCGCCTAGCCATCCGCAACGACCTGGCTGAGCACAACAAAGCCCTTTCGTCCGCTGCCAAAGGTGCAGGCGTGGAAACCTCCATGGACTACGCCATCTTCCAGGACCACGGTTACAAAGGCCTCTACGGCGGCTTGGGTGCCAAAGACATCCACGCCGTCAAGGGCCTGAAGAAGAGCCACAAAATCCTCGACCACATGGGCAGCACCGAGCTGGCCGCCAACCTGTTTCGCGCCACGCAAACCGAAGAAAAGCTCAAGCGCGATGGCATCCAGGGCAAAACCCAGGCCAACAAGGCCCACCACGAAGTGGGTGCCAAGGTGCGCCAAACCATCAAAGAGCTGGGCGGCACCATGCCGGAGAAGATGCCGGTGCCGGATAAGAGCATCCAACAAATTGAGCGGGAGAAGGCCAAGCAGTTGCCGGGGAAGGGGAAGTCATGAAAGCGCTTCAAATACAGCATCTCAGCATCGGGGCAACTATTAAGTATTACTTGATAGTTGCCCTGGAAGCCGCATGGGGCTTGGGTTCTGGGAAAAACATGGCTATTGAAATGCCCCTCAAAACGGGTGCTGACACGTGAAGACCATCCCCCTTGGCAAGATCGCGAAAGTGGCGACAGGCGGCACGCCGGTTCGAGACACACCTGAATACTGGGGTGGCTCGATTCCTTGGGTGGGTACCGGTGAGATTGACTTCAACATCATCAAGTCCCACACGGATTACCTCACGCAGAAGGGGCTTGACGCGTCCGCCGCTAAGTTGCTGCCCAAAGGCACGCTCTTAATGGCCATGTATGGTCAAGGCGCAACGCGCGGCAAGGTAGGCATTCTCGGGTTTGATGCTGCGACGAATCAAGCCTGCGCAGCCATCACGCCAAAAGAAGGGTTGATTGAGTCAGAGTTTCTCTTTCATGTGCTCGAAGCCAGCTACATGCGAATTCGGCGACTGAGCAATATCGGTGGGCAAGACAACCTCAATACCACGCTGATCCGTGAAATACCCATTCCGGTGCTCTCCAAGGCAGCGCGTGAAACGGTGGTCGCCGCTGCGCGCGAGTGGACAGAGGGAATTCAGAAAACCGAAGCCTTGCTCGACGTTCTCGAACGCCGCAAACAAGGCCTGATGCAGCAATTGCTAACAGGGCGCAGGCGTTTGAAGGGGTTTAAGGGGAAGTGGAAGCTGCTGCGCGCCGACAAGTTGTTCACCGAAATCTCCGTTCGCAACCAAACCGCTGAAGAGCAGCTACTGTCCGTTACGCAGGATCGTGGTGTCATTCCGCGCGACATGCTGGTGGGGCGCGTCACCATGCCTTCCGGTACGGTCGATGCATTCAAGCTGGTGGAGCGCGACAACTTTGTGATTAGCCTGCGTTCCTTCCAAGGCGGGCTTGAGTATTCGGCATACCGAGGACTGGTGAGCCCAGCGTACACCGTCTTGCAAGCCAGTGACGAGATTCATCCGGCGTTCTTTCGGCATTACTTCAAGTCCACCGATTTCGTGAAACGCTTGAGCGTGGCGGTGGTGGGTATTCGGGACGGCAAGCAGATCAGCTACACCGACTTCCGTTCCATCAAGCTGCCGCTGCCGCCGATGGCGGAACAAAAAGCATTGACTGAGCTGCTGGACTTGGCGGACCAAGAAATTGCGCTGTGCCGCGAGCGCCTGAACGCACTCCAACGCCAAAAACGCGCCCTCATGCAAAAGCTGCTCTCCGGCGAATGGCGCTTGCCGGAAAAGCCTGTTTCAGGCAAATCCTTAAGGAATAAAAGCCTCTATCCCCCGTACGTATTGCGTAAGCAGCTACCAAAACAGTAGCAAGCCAACGAACCAACCCAACCCACGCAGCCCCACCATGAACAGCTCCCAAACTTCCAGCCCGCCGCCGGACCCGGACTTTGACCCCAGCGAGGTCATGTCCAGCCAGGCCCCGGCCTTGCAACTGCTGTTGGCCATGGGCTGGCAGTACCTGAGCCCGGCCAAGGCACGCCAGTTGCGCGGGCCGCGTCTGCTCAATGTGGTGCTGGACGATGTGCTGCGCGACGCGCTCAAGCGCCTTAACCGCATCCACACCACCACGGGCGAGCACCTGTTCAGCGAGGAGAACCTGAGCGCCGCCATTCAGCGCTTGAAGAGCGTGCCCTACAACGGCCTGCTTCGCACCAACGAGGCGGTGTATGACCTGCTGACGCTGGGCACCACGCTGGAGCAAACGATTGATGGTGATTCGCGCGGGCGCTCGCTGCGCTTTATTGACTGGCAGCACCCGCTGGACAACACCTTCCAGGTGTCGCCCGAGTTTGTGGTGCAGCGCAGCCGCAGCCAGAACACCATCCGCTGCGACCTGGTGCTGTTTGTCAACGGCATCCCGCTGGCAGTCATCGAATGCAAAGCTCCCCATGTGGAGGTGGGGCAAGCGGTGGCGCAGCTGGTGGGTTACCAGGGCGAGAGCCAGGCACCGCACCTGTTTGTGATGGCGCAAGTGCTGCTGGCGGTGAACAGCCAACATGCCCGCGTAGGCACGGTGGGCAGCCCGGCCAAGTTTTGGTCCACTTGGCGCGACGACGCCAACGATGTCGCCACTGCGCAACTGCTGGCGCAGCCCTTGCCGCGTGAGGCGCAGGCTGACTTGTTTGAGCTGGTGCAGCGCCTGAGCGGTGCGCGAGCCCAGCCCGGTGTGGCGGAAGACCCAGCTAACTACTGGGTGGCGCGCAGTGTGACTGAGCAAGACCGCACCATAGCTGCGGTGCTTGACCCTCAGCGCTTGCTGGCGCTGGTGTTCCACTACACGGTGTTTGACGGCGGTGTGCGTAAAGTAGCCCGCTACCAGCAGGTGCGGGCCATTGACCGCATCATGGCGCGCATCAATCATTGGGAAACTACGCCTACCGGGGCGCAGCGCCGCACCGGCGGGGTGGTGTGGCACACGCAGGGCTCGGGCAAGTCGCTCACCATGGTGATGCTGGCGCGCCGCTTGGCGTTGCAGCAAGGGCTGGTGAATCCGCGCATTGTGCTGGTGACGGACCGGGACGATCTGGACAAACAGATTGAGGGCACGTTCAAGACATGCGGGCTAGAGCCCAAGCGCGCTGGCAGCGCCCGTGAGCTGCTGGCGCTGGTGCAAAGCCCCAAGGCGCAGATCATCACTACGCTGATCCAGAAGTTTGACCGCGTGAGCACGCTGGCCAAAAGCTTTGCGGTGGATTCGTCCGATGTGTTTGTGCTGGTGGACGAGGGCCACCGCACCAACTTTGGTTCGCTGGCGGCCAAGATGCGCCTGCTGATGCCCAATGCCTGCTACATCGGCTTCACCGGCACGCCCGTGACCCGGCGCGAGCGCAACACGCTGACCCGCTTTGGCGGGCTGATTGACAGCTACACCATGGATGAAGCCGTGCGCGACGGCGCGGTGGTCAAGCTGCTGTACGAGAGCCGCATGGTGGACGTGAAGCAAGATCAGGAGGCCATCGACAAATGGTTTGAGCGCCAGACTGCGGGTTTGAGCGATGCGCAAAAGGGAGACTTGAAGCGCAAATACGCCCGCGAGCAAATGATCCAGCAGGCAAATCCCACGCTGTACATGCTGGCCTTTGACATCAGCGAGCACTACCGCAGCACCTGGCAGGGCACGCCCTTCAAGGGGCAGGTGGTGGCCGCCAGCCGGGCTGCGGCGATCCAGCTCAAGGCGTACATCGACGAGATTGGCCACGTGAGTTGTGAGGTGCTGATCTCTGGCCCCAACGCCCGGCCTGAGCGCGACGACGTGGACGACGAGCCCACCGAGGCGGTACACCGCTTCTGGGACAAGATGATGAAGCGCCACGGCAATGAAGAGCAGTACAACAAGGCGCTGATCAACGCCTTCAAGCACGGTGACACGCCGGAGCTGTTGATCGTCAAAGACAAGCTACTCACCGGCTTTGACGCGCCACGCAACCGGGTGCTCTACCTGACGCGAGCGCTCAAGGAGCACACGCTGCTGCAGGCCATCGCGCGGGTCAACCGCTTGTACGAGGTGCCGGTGGACGTGGAAGATGACGAAGAAGGTGGCGAGCCCACCCGCGCCACCATCGAGAAGGACTTTGGCCAGATCATTGACTACGCCGGGGTGCTGGAGGCGCTGGACAAGGCGATTTCCAGCTACCAGGCGCTGGCCGGGTTTGATGAGAACGACCTGGCCGGTATGCTGGTGGGCATCCACACCGAAGTGGCGCAATTGCCCGAGGCGCACGCCCACTTGCTGGAGCTGTTCCGCTCGGTGGCAAACCAACACGACACCAATGCCTACCTGGAAGCGCTGCGTGATGACGAGGTTCGGCATGACTTTTACGAACGCCTGAGCGCCTTTGGCCGCCTGCTGCAACTGGCTTTGTCCAGTGAGCGGTTTTTGGCGAACGAGCCGCAAAACACCATTGACCGCTACAAGGCCGACATGCTGCGCTTTGCCAAGCTCAAGGCAGCCGCGCAATTGCGCTTTGCCGATGCGGTGGACTTCAAGCGCGACTACGAGCCGCGCATCCGCAAGCTGCTGGACACGCACTTGCAGGCCAATGATGTGCTTGTCCTCAAGACGGCGGTCAACATCTTGGACGACGCAGCATTGAAGCAGGCCATTGATGAGCAAGATGCCACCACACCGGCTGCGCAGGCCGACATCATTGGCTTTAACACCAAGCGGGTGATTGAAGAGCGCATCAAGGTGGACCCGGCGTATTACGAGAAGTTTTCTCGCATGATCCAGCAGGCCATTGATGACTACCGGGCCAAGCGCATCAACGAGCTGGCGTATCTGCAAAAGGCCAAGGAAGTCCGCGCAGCGGTGCTGGACAGGCCGCGTGATGACATCCCCGTGGCCTTGCGTGGCAATGACCACGGCATTGCGCTGTTTGGGCTGGTGAAGAAGGTGTTTGATGAGATTGCACCGTCAGCACTGGGCGTGGAGCTGGCGCAAGAGACGGCGCAAACCGTGTTGGCGGTGCTGAGCGCACGCAACGTGGTGGACTTCTGGCGCAACCTGGATGCCATGAACCAGACCCGCATTGACCTGGACCACTTTTTGTACGACGTGGTGGGGGCCGAGCGCGGTGTGAAGCTGAGCTCAGTGCAAATGGATGCGATCATCGACCAGTCCCTGGCCCTGGCCAAGGCGCGAGGCCTCAATGGCTGAGGCCGCGTTGAAGGACTTTGGTTACGTGCAGGTCTTGGCGACCGAGGCGCGGCGCAAAACCCTGTCGGTGGAAGTGCACCCCACGGGCCAAGTTGTGTTGCGCGCGCCGCTGGGATGCAGCGCGGAGCGTATTGCTGCGGTGTTGGCTAAACGCGAACGCTGGATTGCTGAACAACGCGCCTTTTTCCAACGCTTTGAACCACGCACGCCACAACGTGCATGGGTGTTGGGGGAGTCGCATTGGCACCTGGGAAAACGCTACAAATTGCGGATTGAACAGGGGGCCGAGGAGTGCGTATTTTTGCGTGGACTGGAGATGGTGGTGTGCCTCAAGCCCGGCAGGCAAACCGCGCCTGATCGGCTTGAAGCACTGGTGCTGCGCTGGCGGCATGAAGAGGCCAAGGTGGTGTTGGCGCGGCAACTGGCGCAGTGTTTACGCCACTACCGTTTTCGTGAATTCGATCCACCCCACCTACGCGTGCAGCTTCTGACCAAACGCTGGGGGAGCTTGTCGCATCAAGGCACCATGACCTTGCACAGTGGTTTGGTGCAGGCCTCTACGGCGTGCATGGACTATGTGATTTACCACGAGCTATGTCATTTGGTTCACCCCAACCATTCCAGTGGATTTTTTGCCCTTCTTGGTGAGGTGTGCCCGCAGTGGGTGGCGCGCAAGCAGTTGCTCGAAGCCACGGTGCGGTGAACAATCACAACAAAAGACACACGAATAAGTCCGTAAGGCCGGGCCAAGCACCTCACCGACAGAACAATTTCGACAAAGCTCGGTGTGTTCGGCCTGTCACGTATCTTGCTTGGCATGGCGCATGACCCTCAAGTTCTACATGACCCCCGGCTCTTGCACCACCGGCATCCACATCCTGCTCGAAGAGCTGGACTTGCCGTTTGAAGTCACCATCGTCAACATGCCCGCAGGCGACCACCGACGCCCCGAGTACCTGGCGCTCAACCCGAAAGGCACCATCCCGACACTGGTGCTGGACGACGAAAGCGCGCTCACCGAGTTTCAGTCGATTGCCTACTGGCTGGCGCGCAGCTACCCGCGCAGGCGCCTGCTGCCCGACGATGCGCTGCTGGCTGCGAAGACCATGGAGCTGATGGATTACGTAGTA
>Ga0209123_1004099_pt1 | contig 10273 bp, 5 predicted proteins | sample BarGraIncu00431A_FD_184500 | JGI IMG/M metagenome (GOLD analysis project Ga0209123, IMG submission 184500) | Arctic peat soil microbial communities from Barrow, Alaska, USA - Barrow Graham LP Incubations 004-31A (SPAdes) (version 2) | ecosystem: Environmental > Terrestrial > Soil > Wetlands >...
CTCGCTCTTCGTTCGTAAGGTCAATCTCAGTGGCAACTCGCATTCACTTTCTCCAGTCTGGTTCGCAACAGACCGTTCGAGCCAGGTTTAAACAATAAGTTCCATCAAGATTGCAACACTACACTAGAAGATCTCCCAATCACTGTCGTTGCCGGAACTGGCTATGACCGAGAGAGTCCTGGGCGTTGAGCTTGAACACCGCCACAGTTTGGACCAAATCACGTGCCTGGGATTTAAGGCTATCAGCCGCTGCTGCCATCTCCTCTACTAGCGCCGCATTCTGCTGTGTCACTTGATCCATCTGCGTGATGGCCTCCCCGACTTGGGCAACCCCAATACTTTGTTCATTGCTGGCCGAACTGATTGCGCCCATGATGTCGCTGACGTTTTGTACGCTGTCGACTACCTCCCGCATCGTGCTGCCGGCCTGATCCACCAACAGCGTTCCCTGCTCCACACGTTCCACACTGGCGCTGATCAATGTCTTGATCTCTTTGGCTGCCTGTGCCGAGCGACCGGCCAGGGAGCGAACTTCCGTGGCGACAACCGCAAAGCCTCGGCCCTGTTCACCGGCCCGGGCTGCTTCCACTGCAGCGTTGAGCGCCAGGATATTGGTCTGGAAGGCAATGCCGTCGATGACGCCGATGATGTCTGAGATTTTGTGGGAAGACTCGTTAATGCCTTTCATCGTTTCCACGACTTGGGCTACGACTTCACCACCTTTGACGGCCACCTTGCTTGCGTTGAGGGCGAGTTGATTCGCTTGACGTGCGCTTTCAGCATTCTGTTTCACTTGCGAGCCCAACTCTTCCATGGACGCTGCAGTCTCTTCCAGGGCGCTGGCTTGCTGTTCAGTACGGGCTGACAGATCAGTGTTGCCTTGGGCAATTTCTGCACTGGCTGTAGCCACGCCCTCGGAAGCCTGGCGCACATTGCCCACGACGCTGGCCAGGCTTTCCTGCATGGTCTTTAGTTGGGCCATCATGCTGTGACTGTCGCCAGCCTTCAAGGCGACGTGCACGGTGAGGTCACCTTGGGCCACGCTTTGGGCCAAGCTGGCGGCCTCACTCGGTTCGGCGCCGAGTTGACTGAGCAAGCGGCGCACAATGAATCCGATCACCAAGAACAGCACAATTTGCACCGCCACCTGACCGATCCAGATCCAGGTGTTGAACATCCGGATCGCCGCAATGTCGTCCTTGATATCGACGGTGATGCTGGCCAAACCCAGCACCGCACCCTCGTCCACACCGTGGCACTTGAGGCACTTGGTGGTGCGGAATTCCTTCATCGCGATGAACGGCACGACGGCCCTTAACGTTGCGTCGTCGCCACCGCTGTTGATACGGAACTCTGTCTTTCCGCTGGCCAATACCTGGCGATCCATCTCGTCAACGGCTCGCTCCTGCGGCAAGCCATCGCCAAACTCGTCGATGACGCCCTTACTGCGGACCACCCGAAGTTCCTTGACTTTTTCGGCGGCCCCAATCTTCTGGATGAACAGTGCCCTGGCCGCGGAGTCGCTGATGACGTCCTCGCTGCCCAGCTTGGTGACCATCAAGGTATTCAGTCCGTTAATGGCCCCATCGGCAACGGCGACAGTGCGATCCTGCGCCGCGCTGAAGGCGCGCTGCTCAAACTGGTTCGACAGCCATTGCTGTGCACACAGCAGAATGACAATCAGAATCCCCTGTATCAGAAGCTGCAACTTCAGCTGCAAACCGATTCTGTCCCACCAGTTGAAATTGTTGTTCATGGATCAAACCTGCCCCTAAGTTACACCGCCAGCTAACCCGCGAATATAGTCGAGGTCTGAACACAGACACCTGTACGCCATTCCCCCTCAACCAGCCCCGGCCGTGTGGGCTCCACTTCCGAAAGAGAGTTTGAAGTCATTCACGGACACGACCCAGTTTGATAGGATTTTGGAATGAAGCTAGCCGACAACCTGCCGGGTAGCTTCGATGTTAGGCTGCCAAAAAATAGCGCAATTGGATTCCCCGGAAGCTGACCGGGGCGAAAGTCTCTTGACGCTGCGTTGCAGGTCTAGGATTTTCTCCAGACCTGACATACGATTTTCCCACATGCCGCTGACCAAAAACCGCGCTCAACCGCCATTTTTGCGCGCCTTTCGACCGCCGCTAACACCCAGTTCACTTGGTGATGCGCTGCATTGTGGCCATCGCTTGATCCATGATCAGCGGCCAGATTTCTTTTGGCGGGGTGATGTTGTGCTCGACCATACCGGCGCAAGATGAGATCGGGGATGTCTGTGAGGTGTTTGTGAACGTCCAGCGCGTACAGCAGATCGATACGTTCCAGTACCTCGCTGATTTGTCGGGTTGAGTGTTTGGCCGGCGATGCCCACAGCCAGCTTTGTTGGGTTTGACCATCGGGGCGCAGCTCTGCAACCGAGGCTCGCCACCGATCAAGGACTGCGGGATCTACGCCGGCAGCAATTGCAGCACCTGTTTCTGCTTCGAGTTGGGTGAGCGCGTTGGCAATCAAAGACCGGATGGCCCGCTCGTGAACGATCACCAGCTTGTTCTTGTACAACCACTGGCGGGCCCGAACGAGCAGTTGATCGCGGTCGGCGCAACGGGCCACCTCGTCCCGCAGTTCACGCACAAGGGAGCGGCGTTGGTGCTCGCTCATCCACCGGAAACCCAGGACCGTGCAGGCCAGTTGCTGGTGGTCGAACAGCGTTTTTTCACGACCGTACAAAGTGCGCAACGAAGCTACTTCCGGGGTGGCAATGCCAAGCTCCTCGCTCAAATGGCGCCACAAAGCGACGGGCACCACCCGAAAGGCATATAGCAGGCGGCCACTCATGCGCAGAAAACCAATATGCAGCGCCAAACCGAGCTTGTGTGCGTCGCCCCGGCGCGCATTGATTGCCTCGCGCTCTGCACCATCGAAAGTGAAAAACGCCTTCATCTCAAAGTCGCTGATATCGCGGGGTAGCTCACGCATCCCCAAAAACGTTGTATGCCAGCCCTGCATCGTGAACTCCATTAGTGGGATGTCACGATACCCGTTTGGAAAGTGAACAGGAAAGCTAACAAAATCAACGATCTACCCAGACCACCCCCGCGCCAGTGCTAGCTTTGCGTACCGCCAGTTATTGCACTGAAAACGAGGGTTTTTGAACCAAGCCCCATGCTTTAGAATTCGCGAAGCTGACTTTGGTCTGAGTTGGTTGGATTCCCCTATTGGAGACACGCAATGGCCGAAGAAAGGCGTGTGCGGCATTCGCTTAGGCGCCGCATCACCCTCAGCACCTTACTGATTTTCATCGCCAGCATCTGTGCGCTGTCGTATTACGCCAGCCGGATGTTGCGCGAAGACATGGAGCGCATGCTGGCCGACCAGCAGTCTTCGACGGTGTCTTATGTTGCCGACGAACTCAATCATGAACTGGAAGAACGGATCCTCGCCGTCGAAAAAGTTGCGCGCTCAATTGATCAGGCTATGCTGGACCATCCGGCGGCGCTACAGCAATTCCTCGAAAGCCATACGATTTTCCAGGACCTGTTTAATTCCGGAGTCGTTGCAGTCTCGCTCAACGGCACTGCCCTTGCCGATGTGCCGGTCGTGGCCGGACGTCGGGGAACGAGTTATGCCGACAATGCGGCCACCCACACCGCGTTGACCGAGGGAAAACTGGTGATTGGCCGACCGGTCATAGGACGCGTATTGAAACAGCCTTTGTTCAACATTAACGCACCGATTCGGGATGGCCACGGCAAAGTCATCGGCGCCCTGTTCGGCGTGATCAATCTCGCCAATCCCAATTTTCTGGACGGCGTCGGGGGACACAGCTACGGCAAGAGTGGCGGCTACCTGGTTCACGACCAACAACACGGCATTATTGTCACTGCCACTGACAAGAGCCGCGTCCTGCAACCCCTGCCCGCGCCCGGAACCAATGAAATGAACGACAAACGCAGACAGGGTTTTCTTGGTACAGCCATCTCAACCAATTCTCTTGGCGTGGAAGTGCTGTCATCGGCCGCCCGCATTCCGGCGTCCGGCTGGCTGGTGGTTGCGGCGTTGCCGACCGAGGAGGCGTTTGCCCCGATCCGTGATATGCAGCGGCGCATCGTGCTCGCAGCAATTTTGTTGACCTTGATCGCCGGTGCGATTTCATGGTGGCTGTTGCGCCGCCAATTTGCACCGCTGCATGCCGCCGTCCAAAGCCTGGCTGGCATGTCCGAGGCGAGCAAACCGCTGCAACCATTGCCGATCGCGAAGCAGGACGAGATCGGCCTGTTGGTTGGCGGTTTCAACCAATTGCTGGCAACGCTGGGAGAGCACGAGGCGCAACTCAAAACAGAGCGCGATTTTTTCAGCGCCGTATTGCAGCAATCGTCCGACGGCGTGCTTCTGTTCGAACCCGAGGATTTGCGCATCCGGGAGGTCAACCCCAAGATTTTCCATATGCTGGGCTACGAACGCGACGAATTGCTGGGGCTTAAATACAGCGAGTTGCTGGATGCGGACCTGGAAAGCGTAGCGGAAAACGTGGGGCGCATCCTGCACGACAAGCTGCCCCTGGTACGCGAGCGGAATTTGCGCAAGAAGGACGGTGCGTTGGTTGCGGTTGAGCTCAATGCCGGCCTGGTGGAAACGGGTGCACGGCAACTCATCATGGTCAATTTACGCGATCTGACCGAGCGCAAGCAGGCGGAACAGCAGTTGCGCGATCAGCAGTTCTACACGCGTTCACTGTTTGAATCGAATGTCGACGCATTGATGACGACCGATCCGTGCGGCATCATTAGCGATGTCAACCAGCAGATGGAAGCGCTGACCGGATGCTCGCGCGATGAATTGATCGGAACGCTGTTCAAAAACAATTTTACCGATCCGGAGCGGGCCGAGGCGGCCATCACGCGGGCGCTGCGCGAAGGTAAGGTCACCAACTACGAGTTGACCGCTCACGCCAAGGATGGCACGGAAACGGTGGTGTCATACAACGCAAGCACCTTCCATGACCGCGACGGCAAGTTGCAAGGCGTGTTCGCGGCGGCCCGAGACGTCACCGAGCGTAAGCAATTCGAGCATGCGCTGCAAGAGACTAACGTCGAACTGGACAGTGCGGTGGCGGCTGCGGAAAAAGCCAATTTGGCGAAATCGGAATTTTTGTCCAGCATGAGTCATGAATTACGCTCGCCACTCAACTCTGTGCTCGGATTCGCGCAGTTGATGGAATTCCAGACACCACCGCCCTCACCGGCGCAGAAACAGTCGATCGACCAGATTTTGAAGGCTGGTTGGTATTTGCTAAGCTTGATTAACGAGATCCTCGATCTGGCGAAGATCGAATCGGGCAAAGTGACGATGTCGCAAGAGTCCATGTCGCTTTCCGAGGTGCTGCAAGATTGTCAAGTCATGATGGAGCCGCAGGCGCATCAGCGCGGGATCCAGCTGACGTTCCCCTATCTCGATAATCCCTTTTATGTTCATGGCGATCGGACCAGGGTCAAGCAAGTGATGATTAACCTGCTGTCGAACGCGATCAAATATAACCGTGTCGGCGGCTCGGTCATTGTCCAATGCACGATGAGCGGCAAAAATCGGTTGCGCGTCAGCGTCAAGGATACCGGAACTGGCCTGGCGCCGGAACAGGTGGCGCAACTATTCCAGCCGTTCAATCGGCTTGGGCAAGAGAGCGGCGCTGAAGAAGGCACCGGCATCGGCTTAGTCGTCACCAAGCAACTGGTCGAGTTGATGGGCGGCGTCATCGGCGTCGAAAGCAGCGTCGGTGTCGGTAGCGTATTTTGGTTCGAATTGGCCGCATCGTGCGCGCCGAAGCTGGTGTCTGGCAGCATTGGCAAGACCGGTTCGGATGAACAGGATCTTGTGGCGGCGTATGAGTTGTCGTCCCAACGTACGCTGCTTTATATCGAGGACAATCCGGAAAATATGGCCCTGGTCGAGCAATTGATCGCGCTGCGCAGCGACTTGATATTATTGACGGCCATCGATGGTCATCTGGGCATTCAGCAGGCGCGCGCCTATCAGCCGGACGTGATTTTGATGGATATCAAAATGCCCGGCATCAGTGGTTTTGGCGCTTTGAAAATTTTGCGCGAAGATCCGGTAACAGCCCACATCCCGGTCATGGCGCTGTCGGCCAACGCCATCCCGCGTGACATCGAGAGGGGTATGGAGGCCGGGTTCTTCAGCTATTTGACCAAGCCGATAAAGGTCAGGGAATTTATGAATGCGCTGGATGTTGCATTGCGTTATGCGGCGGAAAATCGTCAAACGCAGTAAAGCTGGTACTTTTCTCAGAGCCATTACCCCAAAATCGCCACGCCCTTGATCTGGGCGTACAGCACCAGTCTCGGCGCCAGCTCCAGTGTGTGGGCGGACTGGGTGGTGACGCGGGCCAGCAAGGGGGCAGCCGCCGGCATCAAGTGCCACCATCACCTGACCGGGGCTGTCATTCGTCCCAGATCGAAGTGCGTTCGTCAGCGGCTAACGCGACACCCGACGTACTACCGATTGGAATTTTGATTCAGTAGCGCCGGTTTTCAGCACATCCACTTCGTCCGCAAGTATGTGGGCCGCTTCGATCAAGAAAACGTCTTTGGCCTCTTTCTGCTCCCTTTCTGCAGCCAGCTCGGTGGCAAGATTACGCTCATTGACCTGCAGACCGTCATCCCGAGAGACGCCCGTTTTGACCGCAGCAGCAGATTGCGCGACTTTGGCGTTATCTCCCTGTGCATCGCGGGACAGACGACGTGCCTCCTTTGCGTCTCGCTCCTTGCGGCGGTCGACCTCGTTCAGTGAGATCAGGTTTTTGCTTCGCTGAAGTTTTAATTCTGCGAGGTCTTGGAGCAAGTACTGGAAGTCCTTGTCGTTTTTCACACGGGCCTCATGCAGTGCCAAGAGACGGGGAAGCAAACCTTTCAAGTCACCCGCTGGCGAATAATCTGCCGCCTTGATCTGGACCCAGGGCAGTGCATTGTCAAAGCTCGACTCTCCAAGGCCAGGCGGTAAGATTCGTGCAAAACCGGCCACATCGGCGAAATCTTATAGCGGCAACGTCGTCCGAGTCGGCATCGGCTCGGGATTCAGGTTGGTTGGGTAGTCACCAAATCGCTTGAGCTTGCTGGTGGCATATGGGCTTAGGAATGCCAAATCGACCGCACGGATATTGACACCCTTGGACTTCAGCGTATGAAGCGCTTGGGTCTGATCCACCACATTTTGCAGCGCCACAGCGTTGGTCACAAGCTCGTTGTAGACGATGGCCTTTTCTTGATCGGCCGGATTATTCGACCGAAGATGGCCGCCGGCACCGAAGGCGAGGTGCTTGGCAAATTTGTGATGTCGCTCAATCTTGGTCGTCCCCTTATGGACCGTCCGGCGCAAAGAGTCGTCCATGATCCATTCCAGCAGGTACGTTGTGCGTACCGCGTTGCCAAGTTCTTTCAAGGCCAGAGCGAATCGATTTTTAGTGCTGTAACTATTGACCCTTGCCAAGACCGACGATGGCGCGAGCGCCCCGCTTTGGATTGCCAGCGCAAGTTGCATAAACAGGGGATAGTGCTCCTGGATCAGCGCCCAGTTGACCGTGCCGGAAAACAGCGAATTGATCCTTGAGTACCTGTTCGCGCTGTCAGACCGATAGAGCGTGAGACTTTGCCAGCGCCGGATACGCGGCATCAGTTCAATTCCCAACAAGTACGCGAGTCCAAAGACGGCTGCCGACTGGCCATGCGTATCCGCGTGCAGGCGATTGGGCTTCACATTGGATAGGTTCTGAAGCAATGCGTCCAGAATGTAGGTCGCCTCATAGGTGCCGCAGGCGATGAAACGACTGAACAGCGCGATGTAATTGTCCGCAACGTGGCGGTAAGCAATGCCACCGGTCTTGCCGTAACGGATGTGATGCTCGGCAAGCAGATTGTCTTCGTACGTTTCAAAATGGGTGCCGTCGGCGGCGGCGGATTGCCCCATTCCCCATTGTTGCGGCAGCTCAAATTGGGCATACAGGTTGATCAAGTCAGCAGAGGCGGCGCGTAAGTCTGCAATGTCGACATGGCGCCGATCGGCAAATGCCAGTTGATCGGCCGAGACTGTTCCGCCAAGATGGCGCGCCGCTTCCGTTGGCCCGAGTCCGCAACCGTAGGCAAAGGTGGTCAGCACGTAGCGGTGGCTGGCGTCCTTAATCTGGGGACCAAGCCGGGATGGGAGCCCGAAGTGTCGTCCCCATTGTGCCCAGTGTTCTGTGTTTGAAATTGCTTCAAGCACAGCCCGTTCAGGCATGTGGGCCATCATTTGGCTTTCAAGGTCTATAGCAGTTTCGGGTGTACCCACTGCACGAAGCCGTGTCACGACTGGCCGCCCATGTTTTCCCCGTCGCAGGTATGCCTGTTGGCCGGTGCCCACGGCGGCATCCAGGAAGTGGGCCTTTTGGTCAAGCGCTCTTTTGACTGCACGCACCAGCCCGTCGGCGCCATCGGCCCATCCACGTGCCGTGGCATATGCCGCGACTGCGGCTGGGTCAGCCGCTTCGCATGGCAAGCGATCCCAGAACCTATCGAAGTTCAACGATCCGCTGACGAAGATTTCGCTGGCCTTGATCGCTGTTGCCAGCTCAAGAATGGCAACGACCTCCAATTGGCGTCGGTTGAAAACCCGTTTGTCATTGGCATGGTCATGCACGAGGTCATGCCACTCACGCGGCAAGGTATTGGGAGCCACGCCATCAATGGTCAAGTAGTCACTGTGCGATGTTTCATTTGTCAGTGACTCGACCAGACGTAGCAGTCCGTCTGCAGCGGTCGTGCCTTGCAGCGGCAAGATCTCAACCAAGCGTACCAAAGCGCTTCGTAGCGGAACAAACACGGCCCGAGCAAAGGGACGCCAGTTTTGCTTCTCGTGATGCAGGTGTTCTTCGCAGCTTTTCACCAAGGCCTCGTGGCCTCCCTGTGCCGCAAACACAGTCTCTACCCTCGACACTTTTTGTACTGGGTCAACGTCCGATCCGTGCATGATCAGCGAATCACGAAATGCGCGGATCAGAGCATCGGTTCTATTGCGCCGTGTTTGATACCATTCCGTCAGACGTAGCTCACTTTTCCACTCGACTTTACGGGTGAGTCTGAGCAGCATTTGCGTCAGTTCGTCGAGGGCCCGGCCGCGCGCATCGTGAATCACCCCCATCAGCAACGTGTGGCGCCGTGGGGTGATGTACTCCCGTAACTCAAGTGCGTTGAGCCGCCTGGCCTCATTGGCCCATTGCGATATTTTGGAATCTGCGATCGACTGCAGTGCCGTCGTTGGATTTGGCAGCTGCTCGATCCACTGATAGCGATCAATCAGCGCATTGAGATTTTTGCGTGACGGCCTGCCTGGCGTTGAACACAAATTGGAGAACGGTGATTTCTGCGTCTTCGGATCGACGACCAACAGTGTTTCCAATACAGCTTGTTGCGCCGAACTGAGGCGGCCACACACTTCGGTCCATTGGGCCGCATTAATGTTGCTGTGCGCGGTACCGGCAAGCCGACGTAGTGTAGCGAGAGGCGGCAATTCGAAGTCATGCCGAATGAGTGCGTCAATCGCCGAATTGATGATGTCAGCAGGGTCGGTACGCGCTTGAGCGGTTTTGCACATCGTTGCTTGGGCCAGTGCGCGCGCCTCGGTGCCCCACGCAACCACTTTAAGACGTTTGAGGATAGCCTGGCGATGCCGGTAAAGCGTTCGGTCCGGGAAAATTAGAGTTGCTCGGGCGGATTCAACGGCCATTCGGCGGGCCATGTACTCAACGGCCGCAAGCGGAACATCGGCGGCAGGCAGAAACCGCCCAATGGTCTGGAAAATCTTCAGGTGCAACAGCAAGGCTACCTGGGACGCAGGTGCCCGCGCAACGCTTGGCGCCCACTTACGCTCATCGAAACTCGGGTTGAAGAGTTGCTGCAAATCGCCTGGGGTCAGCGGATCAGGCAGCCCTGGATAAATTACGCGCGCTGTGGTCGGTGTCATACGGTGCCAAAAGTGTCAGGACCGTGAACCATAACAAGGCCAAACAACATCGCGGCCAAGCCAAAAACTAGAGATTAAGGGTGAGTGGCCGGTTTTGCACGAATCTTACCGGCGGGCCTGGATGGCAGTACTTACCGGATCGGTTTGAGTATTTGTTATGACCTGCGATTTCCGGAGCTCTACCGCAAGTTAGGGGCTGATGTGTTGCTGGTTCCAAGCGCGTTTACTTTCACAACGGGGCAGGCGCACTGGGAGGTACTGTTGCGCT
>Ga0209123_1004102_pt1 | contig 10268 bp, 15 predicted proteins | sample BarGraIncu00431A_FD_184500 | JGI IMG/M metagenome (GOLD analysis project Ga0209123, IMG submission 184500) | Arctic peat soil microbial communities from Barrow, Alaska, USA - Barrow Graham LP Incubations 004-31A (SPAdes) (version 2) | ecosystem: Environmental > Terrestrial > Soil > Wetlands >...
CGACGACGCGGACGTTGTCTGCGACGGCCCCGGGAACCCGGGTGGCCTCGGCCCGCCCGTTGTCCTTCGGAATCACGTTGATCAGCGAGGGCGGCCGAAGGTACGCGGTGTAGCTGGCCTCGGTCGGTACGGGATCGGGGATCCCGTACAGGTAGTAGCCCTTCTCGAGTGGGTAGTCCTGCCACCGGTCGGAACCCAGCAGGCGAGCTCCCTGGGCCAGCTCGAGCGTCATGTTGCTGTGGAGGAACAGGGCTCCGGTCAGGAACGTGCCAGAGGGGATGACGACTGTGCAGTCGGGGGTGTTGCAGTTTTTGTCGATCGCCTTCTGGATCGCGCGGGTGTTCAGTGTGGTGCCGTCACCGACGGCGCCGAACTGGGGCTCGGTGACCACCGACCTGTACGACGGGCTGGCCATGTGCTGAGTGATCGTGGCGCTGGGGGCCGACAGCAAACCGTCGGCGTAGACGGCGCGGACGTAGAACTCGTGGAGCGAGTTCTGACGCAGCCCGGTCACCTTGAAGGCGTGGCTCAGGGTCTTGACGTGGAAGCCGTCGGCGTCGCGGCTGTAGAAGCTGTCGATGTACTGCTGGGCCGGCGAGTTCTGCCGCGCGTTCTCTTGCGAGGACCCGAGGAGTGCGCTGTCCATGAAGACCCGGTAGTCGACGACCTGCCGCGAACCGCCCTCCGGCTTGTTCCAGACGAGCAGCAGGCTGGTGTCGTCCCACGACGCCGCGGGAACGCACAGGTTGGTGGGCGCCGACGACGAGACCCCCTGCAGCCGCACGTTCGCGGTCGTGCACGAGTTGTCGATCTTCTTGTCGGGCGCAGCGACCGCCGGGGAGACAGCGAACCCGTTCCAGGCGAGCGTCAACGCCGCGACAACGGCGAGGGATCGGGGGATGTTCACGAGAGACCTCCGTTGGTCAGGATCGGATTTCCGCACGGTAACACACCGGGTCGCCTGACGGGAAGGCGCTTTCCACGAAAGGGCGTCCTGGCAGGGGCGTCCGGACCGAGTTCTTCCCGGTTGCGGCGTACGGGCGCAGACTTCGGCGACGCTACCGCGAGGTGCCTCGACCAGCGGGGACCGAAGGAGCTCCCAGACCTCGGCCAGTCACGTAGTTCAGCTTCATACTCGCCGCGAACAGTTAAGGGCTGCCGCAAGCACTCGCCGTGCATCGAGCGGCGTGTTGACGACCTCGGCCAGCCCGGTGGATGAGCACGACCTGACAAGGGTTGTGTTCGGTCTCCCCCACCGTGGCTCCGGCACCGAGGCGATCCGCGTTGCTGTATCGGTTGCTGTATGAGCCTCCCTGATAACAACGAGAGACGGCCTCGGAATACTCCTAAACCGTCTCTCATTAGGGATTTTACTGTCGGGCTGACAGGATTTGAACCTGCGACCCCTTGACCCCCAGGCATCGGCAGCGTGTCCACGACGGTCCCCCACTGTCCGAAATGCCTAGCCAGCAGCACATACGCACATCGGCGGACACGAGCGCACGACGCCCAATGGTGTGCGGAAATGGTGTGCAGAGAAGCGCACCACAACCAGGAGGAACCATGACCAGCATGACCACTACAACCCTGCACTGCCCTACATGGTGCGATGCAACCCACGTGAACGACCCGGACGGCTCACACGACCACGTCGTGCTCGGCGGGGCGACCGGAGACCGCTTCGCCTGCGTTGCCCTCGAGCAGACCGGCAATGCGTTTCCGGTGATCTTCCTCGACGTGACCGACGCGGGCCAGACCATGAGCCCTGAGGAAGCTCTCAAGGTAGCCGCCGCGCTTCGCAAGGCTGCCCGGATGGCTGGGGCGCTCCGATGACGACCGTGCGAGAGGCGGCCGTCGAGAACGGCTGGAAGCCTGCCGACGGTTCGCCGTGGGTCGGGCCCGACGGGGTCACGTACGCCTCGAAGGATGCCTTCTATGTCGCGCAGGTCGTCGATCGAGCCCAGGCCGCGGCCAAGGCTGACCTCTACGCCTCGCAGGGGGTTGCCCACCGGGAGAACTGCCTATGCCTCAAGGCCGCCCGCGCAGTCCCGCCCCGGATGTTGGAGGAGCGTGACGTCGAGTCGTCGCGCAGCGGCATCTTCGGTTTGCTCGACATGCTCGACCGAAACCTTGAGGTCCCCATGGTCAGGACGCGGCGGGAGCGATGGAACGCGGCGGGTGAGCACATCGGGCCAGACCTCAAGATCCGATCCTGTGACGCGCTCCTGTTCTGGCGCGTGCAGAACCGTGTGCTCGGCGTCGTCGAGCGGGGAGCCGAGCGCCAGCGGTAGGTAGGGCAACAGCAGACCAGAGGGGCACGCGGTGAACGCGTGCCCCTCGTGGAATGTCAGGACAAGTTGAACGTCCCACCGCTTTCCGTCACAGGTCGATCAGAGTGTGACGGGTAACTAGATCAGGCTCTTGATCCGGGTGAGCGCCCGGATTGCCTTGTCCAGCCCTACCGTCGCCCGGTGGGCGTCCGCGGGCGTGAGATTCAGGGCGGTGATCTCATTGAACACGATCTCCATGCCGCCGAGGGCCGCCACCGGGAGCAGTTCGACGTACGCTTGAGGAGTCACCCACAAGGGTGTCGGTGGCTGACGTTGGCGTCCCCCAAGCAACGGCAACGGCAAGGGTCGGCTCCTGTGTTGAACTCCAGGAACCGGCCCGCATGAACAGATCAGCCAACGACGACCTAAGCCAGGGAGCCGGGCGCCAGCGGTAGGGCAGACGTACAACACAAAGGGGCTCCGCAGATCGCGGAGCCCCTTTGCCGTGCCGTTGAGGTCACGTCTCAGTCAGTATGCCCGATTCTCAGATCACGATGGCGCGCCGGCCACCCTCGCCGGGCTTGCGTCGCCGCGGCCGCTGCACCGTAGTCGAGTCGACGCCCCACACGGCCAGGCTCGCGGCGATCAGCGTCGACGAGCCCGCAGCTTTACGTTCCCACCCGAATCCCTGCCCGCCGACCATCGGCCGCTGGGTAGCGCCCAGGATGCCGCGGGTCAGCTCGACCTGGCCCGAGTGCCGGACCGTGCCGCCGGTGACGGCATCGAACAGCCCACCGCACGCGGCCGCCATCTCACGCATGCCCGTCAACGTGGGCCGGACTCCCGCCGACGTCCAGTCCAGCTCGGCGAGCGGGTTGCGCTCGTCGACGACGACCGCACGGAGCCGCGCCCCGAGCCGCTGCCCGACCCATTCCGGGAGCCAGCGCACACCGTCGGCGGTGTAGTACCACTCGATGTGGAGCCGGCCATCCGCGCGACGGCCCGCGACGCACACCGTCGCCGATTCACGCCCCGGCGGCGCGTCGACACCGATCGCGACGTCACGCACCGGCACCGACTCCGAATCCAGCAGCCGGTCCCACTCCCCAGCGTCGAACACGGTCGCCCCACCCGTGGGCAGCCACATCGACAAACGCTCGGCCCGGAACTGGTCGACAGGCAGCACGGCCCGGTCGTCACGGACCGCTTGGAGGGGGACGCGACCGGTTGCGACCGCAGGATTCACCCGCGACCACAGCTCCTCGTCATCGATGCTCTCGCCGTACTCGGCGCACCACTCCCACCAGGCCAGCCGGGGATTCAGCCCGTCATGGGCCGATTTGCGGAGCTGAGCGAACGTCTCCGAATCGTGAAACACCGACGGTGCCGTGCCGAAGTACAGCGACTGAGCCCGCGGCCGGGCGAACACCGTCGGTGCCAGCGCACCAACCTCGGCAGCAGGCAGGTCCTCGGCCTCGTCGACGACCAGCCGATCGATCGCCAGCCCTCGACCAGCGGCCGCGCTGCGAGTCGTGAACGCGATCCGCGCCCCACCGGCCAGCTCGGCGTACTCCGCACCGATCTGCTCCGAATGCCGACGCACCAGCCGCGCCAGATCGTCGTGACCGAGGATGACCCGCCACAACCGCCGGAACGCGTCGCTCGAGGTTTTCACCGCGTGCGCCGTGTGCAGGATCTGCTCGCTGAACAACAACAGCCCGGCCAGCTCCAACGCCAACAGGATCTGACCCTTGCCGTTCTGTCGGCCAGCGACCAGACCGGCTTGCGAACACGCCCAGCCACCCCCCGATTCGCGGAGGATGCCGCGCACGATGTCGGCCTGCCACGGGTCGAGCAGCACCCCGTAGGCGCGTGCCAGCTCGACCGCTTCCGTGCCTGACGCCTCGTCACCACCGGGCACCCGGGAGAACGTCGGGGCCGTCACGACGCGCCCCGCTCCACGCGTCGGGCTGCGATCTCGTCCAGCGCCGATCCTGAAGCTGGCAGAGAGATATCGGCAAGGTGAGCGACAAGCTGGCGGTACTCCCGCGACAACGCAGCCAAGTCACGCGGCGACGTTTCCGGGTCATTCAACACGCCCTCAAGGCGGCCCCTGAGTGCCGTCAGACGCTCCTGGTCGGTCATGGTGATGCCTTTCTTGCTCTTGGTGGAATTGGGGTCCCAGATTGATCCCTATGCCTCGAGAGGGCGCTGGGATGGTGGCTTGGGGTTTTCCCCCGTGGGGGGGTCATGCGACTCCCCCCGGGTCGAGCGCGCTGGAGTTCCGTCCGACAGTTCCGTCGGGCGAGTTCGAACGCTGTCGGTTGCACGCGTTGTGCGCCGGTCGCAGCCCGTCGTAGTGGTCGGTGCCGCCGTGGCTGGTTGGCGTGGCGTGGTCGACGGTGAACGACATCGGTGCGGGATAGGGGATCGTCAGGTCGATGGGTTCCTTGCAGAACCAGCAAGGCTCCCCGGCTTTGACGCGTTGCCCGACACGCAAGCGTGCCCTGTCCCTGATGGCCTTGGTGGCGAACGGCATGTCAGTCTCCGACGCGGATCTCACGGCCGGCGATGTGCGAGCGTGCACGGTCGATGGGTGGCACCGCTTCCTGCTGGGCTCCATCGGTGATGGTGGCGACCCGCTCGCGGTACTGCGTGTAGGTGGGCAGGGAGAGCGTGAGTCCTGCGAGCAGGGCTTCCCACGCGGTGGGCTTGCGGCTTGCAAGCTGCTGGTCCTGCCACTGCTGGAAGGTCGGGGCGGCGATCCGCAGCACCTGATAGCGCGCGTCGGCGGATGCGCCGGCGAACATTGCCAACATGGTCCACCCTTGGCTGATGGTGTCGATGGTGGCTACCGCGGTGGTGGCTTGCGCCCATCGGGAGGCGGCGTCGCCACCTTTGCGTAGCACGGCGGCGGCGTCGGTGAGGTCGATGTCGCCGAACGCCTGGTGGGCGTCGACCAGGGTCTTGGCCGCCGCATCGAACGGCTTGGCGAAGGCGCCCACGATGGCGTCGGCGTGCTCTGTGCAGGTCTGCCGGAGCCTGCTGTATGCGACGTCGTCAACGCCTGTCATAACTCCTTGGTTGCTGAGCTGGCTGGCGACCAGGATCCGCTGGACGTCGGGGTCAAGGGCTGGGTCGTCGCCGCGTTCGAGGGCCGTGGCGACCGCGGCGTAGACGGCTTCGGGGCGCACGCCGATTTCGCGAACCTGCTGGCTGATTCGCTGGGTGGCCTGCCAGGACTCGGTGACGGCGGCCGGTGGTTTGGCTCCTACTTTGTCGAGCGCGGCGATGACTTGGGAGACGAAGGCTCTGTCTGTGGTGCTCATGGTTTGGGTTCTCTCTTCTCTCTGGGTGGATTTAGGAGTTGGGGTCGAGCCCGAAGAGGTCGCGGACGTAGGTCCGCATCCCGTCGTCGGGTGGGGTCTTCGGGATGTTGCCTTCGCGTGCGCTGTAGCCGGGCGGCTTCTGCTGCTCGTCCGGCTCGTCCGTCTCGTCGTCGGTCTGAGCGGCGCCGAACAGTGCTCGGGCAAATGCTCGCGACGGGTCTGTGTCGGTCTCTTGGTCGGTCATGATTCTCCTTTGTAGTAGTCGCGCGGCTCGGTTGCCTTGCGTCGTTTGAGGGCTGCACAGGTCGGGCAACCTCGGCCGCGTGGTGTCACCGGCTGGTCCAGGTGCTCGCGGCACACCCACCCGGTGACGCTCGAGGGTGGGGCGACGATCTCGACGGGTGTCCGGTTCTCGGCGGCAGTCGGCGGGATGTCACTCCACCCATCCGGGTCCTGCCAATAGGCGCCGCAACCGCGGCATGTAACCCAGACGGCGCCGATCGAGTTAAGGCGGCGCTGGGTTCGGGGCTCGACGCATCCGGGCCAATGCTTGCCGAGGCATGGTGATTCAGCGTGCGTCATGGCTTCTCCTTGCAGGTCGGGTGTCGGTGCCGGGTGCGGCGTGTCCGCAGCCGGGGCAGAAGATTTCGGGCTGGCCCTGCCAAGACATGCGCAGGATCGAGACTGGACGCGGGCAGTTGGGCGCGTGTAGGAGCAGCGGCCCAGTCATAGCGAGCCTTCCCGTGCGGCGAGCCACGGGCACGTGGCGTCGTGCGCGATCGTGATGTGGTAGATGCCGTCGACGCGGGTCACGTCCTGGTAGGCGGAGCAGTCCTCGCACCCGCCGAGGATGCGGTGGCCGACAAGCGCATCGAGAAGCGGGCCGGGCTCGGGCGTCTTGCGCTTGGCCGCCTGCCGGCGTTCGCCACGGTTCATGAGTCCACCTCGCAGCCGGGATGCGTCTGTGCGCTGTCGCCGCCCGCATCGAGCGGCTCACCGCACGCCGTACAGGTGGTGTAGGAAGTGTGGGATGTGTAGGAAGCCGAGAGGGTGGGAGCCTGCGCTCCTACACTTCCTACACTTCCTACAGGGGTATAGAGACCGCGTTCGGCGCGACGGATACGCCCCGCCTTCTCCGCCCTGAGCAGGTACGTCCCGGCGTCCTTCGGGTCGATGTCCAGCTCGCCCGCGACGTCGGCCGCACGGACGCCACCGGGACGCGCGTTCACGAGACGGACGATCTCGGCCTGCTGGTCCCCAAGGTTCGCGGTGGCCTTCGCCTGCTCGGCGTTGCGCTCCGCCTCGTCAAGGTTGCGCCCGTCGAGATACCACGAGCCGTCGACCGAGTTCATGGCGTATTCGCCCTCGCGGACGTCTCGGCCGGTCACTCGCAGGGTGGCGCTGTTCTCCCCGCGGGTGCGGTTCAAGTTGATGGTGAAGTCGGCCGCGCCGTTGAGTCCATTGGTCCCCGAGGTCGAGTCCATCCAGTCCTCGCCCGCCTGCTTGCGGATGTGATGGACCACGAGCAGGGTCGCGCCGGGGTGAGCGTCCACCAGTGCCTTGAGGACACCACCGACGCGGTAGTCACGGCCGTAGGCGGACTCGCCAGGGCTTGACGGGGGCATGACTTTGCCGAGGGTGTCCAGCATGACGAGCGGGCGCTGTCCGGCGTGCTGGGCAAGCCACGCGGCGATGATGACGGGCACCTCGGCCGGGGTCGACGTCGTTACGTACTCGAACAGCGCCGGGATGGGTTCTCCGAGGAGGAGTTGCCGGCAGCGGTCCTGTAGTCGTCGGTCGCCGTCCTCGAGTGCGAGGTAGAGGCAGGGACGCGGTGCCCCGGTCGGGATCTTGCCGAACGCGCACCCGCCTGCGGCCACGGCCAGACCGACGCCGAGCACGGCCCAAGATTTGCCCGCCTTCGGTGGTCCGGTGAGCAGGCCCATGCCCTCCGGGATGACGCCAGGGACGGCCCACTGCAACGCCGGGAAGGTCTGCTGGTCGAGCCATGTGCCGGTGCGGACCCTGGCGGCCAGGAGCCGCGCTATGGGTTCGTTCAGCGGGTCCCCGAGCATCTCGACCTCGACCTCAGTAGTCACGTCGCCACCCGCCCTGGTACTCGACCATCCGGCGCCAGTTGAGCCCGACCTCGGCCGCGGCGGCCTCGATCGTGAGCAGGACGCCATGCTTCACGGCGTTGGCGATCAGTCGGCACGCCTCACCCGTGGCGTAGCGCTGCTGACTGGCATCGATGATGAGTTCGGCCCCTACGGGCAGGTATTCCAGCTCGTACAGCCGCGAGCGGCCTTCGCTCGTCAGGTTCCCGTCTTCCATGAGGGTGTCGAGCGCGACGCGCACCCTGACGACGATCGTGGGACGTATGCTGGACTCAGTCGCCGCCAAGCTGACCGCCGCCCTCTCGGAGCCCCCGAGGGGGCGTCGCTGTGTCACGGTCACGCGCCCACGCCCGCCTTGAGCGCGCCGACGAACCGCTCGAGCTCTTCAGCTGCGAAGAACGTCCGCCGGCCGATCTTGGTCGGCTCGATCCTGCCCTCAGCCACGAGCTGGTAGAGCTTGGATCGGCCGATCCCACCCAGTACCTGGCGGGTCTCACCTTCGTTGTAGAGAAGCTGTGTCATGAGTCCTCCGGTGTCCGTCTCTGTCCCGGGTCAACTCCCCGGCATTGACAGAATGCCATAGCAATGTCACTATGACTCATGTCAGAACCCTGCATCTTGGAGGCACTCATGGAACGCATGCTCATGCGAACGCGGATCGACCTGACAGTCGGTTGGGCTGAATACGACCAGATGGGGGACGACGTCAGGATCGGAGATCGACTAGTCCCCCGGCTCATCTACGTCGACTTCCCCGGTGTCGACGGGCAGCCGCGTCTATCGCTGACGATCGACTCTTCATCGGGAGTCCCGCGCTGCACAGACCTGCGCATCGAGTCCGTGGAGGGTGGCCGCGAGGTAAGGACGATGGATCTTCGCGCCGTCGAGGTGGACAACTGGATCGAGGCCATCGTCCCGTTGACCACGTCCCGAATCGTCTCGGAAGGGCCTAACGGCGCCACCACTGCACTCCGCTACGTGCCAGACAGCGGCAGCGCAGACTTCACGGCCGCTAGGGCCACTCTCAGGCAAGCGCGACGGGCTGGACGCCGGAAAGTGAATGACGACCTGCTCCGGCGCGTAGCCGAGGTCTACACGGGCGAGGAGCTCCGGCCCGCGGAAGCGGTACAACTCGCTTTCGGCGTGGCCGCCCGTACCGCGTTCCGCTACATCGCCGAGGCACGGAATCGGGGCCTGCTGTGAGCGCCTCGACTCGGCGCGGCAATCACGAGGGCTCACGCCCCATTCAGCGCCAGGACGGCCGCTGGCAGGTGTCGCTGCGCTACATCGAGGCCGATGGCACCGCGAAGCGCACCACCGTCACCGGAAAGACACAGAAGGACGTCAGGGACAAGGCCAAGGACGTGAGGCAGCGTCTCGACAAGCACCAGCCCCCTCGCGATGCCAAGAAGACCGTCGGGGCGTTCTCCCAAGAGTGGATCGGGTCGACGCTCGAGGTGTCCGACCGCAAAGAGTCCACGAAGCGGCTGTACGCGAACCTAGCCAAGAGCCACATAGTCGGCGACCGGCTCGGCGCTGTCACCCTCGACCAGATCACACCCCGACGCATCGAGGGATGGGTGAGCGAACTGCGCGCCTCCGGGCTGTCAGCGTCGACGATCCGGTCGACCTACACGGTTCTCAGGGCCATCCTCGACACCGCTGTACGCGATCGCTCGATCGCTGAGAACCCTGCCGCGGTGGTGAAGCGTCCGAAGGTCACGCACCACGAAGCCGAGTCCCTCGCCCCCGTGCAGGTCCGCGCGCTTCTCGAGGCAGCCCAGACGAGCCGCTACGCCGAGCTGTTCACTCTCATGGTGAACACCGGCCTAAGGCGCGGGGAGGCGCTCGCCCTGCGATGGCCCGACGCCGACCTTGAGCAGAAGACACTGCGCGTCCGGGGGACGCTCACGAGGCTTGGCGGGGTGCTCACTGTGACGGAGCCGAAGACGGAGAAGTCGCGGAGGACCGTGGCGATGTCTCCGACCGTGGAGGGCCTGCTTCGCGCCGTGAAGACCAGCCAGCGCCAGGAACGGCTGAGGGCGGGCTCTCAGTGGCGCGCTACAGGCTTTGTCTTTACAACTGAGCTCGGCGACCCCTGCGACCCGCGCAACGCGCTGCGAGCCCTCAAGGTGGCCGCCGGCAAGGCTGGCCTCCCCGCGACTGTCGGACTCCATACCCTGCGCCACTCGGCCGCCTCGGTCATGCTCACGAACGGAGTCCCGCTCAAGGTGGTGTCCGAGATCCTCGGTCACTCCTCGATCGCGATCACTGGCGACATCTACGGGCACGTTGCGCCCGAGGTCGCATCAAGCGCACTCGCCACGCTCGGCGAAGCGCTCGCATAGGAAAGGTGTGCCGAAATGGTGTGCAAGCCCTCAGCGCGAGGCCCTCCGAGAGTCATCCCGAGGCCATGAACCCCGGGATGACTAGGTGAAATACACGGTCGGGCTGACAGGATTTGAACCTGCGACCCCTTGACCCCCAGTCAAGTGCGCTACCAAGCTGCGCCACAGCCCGCTGGCGCCTCACAGCGCCGAGGCGACACTCTA
>Ga0209123_1004103_pt1 | contig 10267 bp, 15 predicted proteins | sample BarGraIncu00431A_FD_184500 | JGI IMG/M metagenome (GOLD analysis project Ga0209123, IMG submission 184500) | Arctic peat soil microbial communities from Barrow, Alaska, USA - Barrow Graham LP Incubations 004-31A (SPAdes) (version 2) | ecosystem: Environmental > Terrestrial > Soil > Wetlands >...
CAAACACGAAGCCCTTCCCGTCGTCTAAGATGGTGAACCGCACAAACTCCCCTACTTTGCTCAGGGAAATGGTCACCCTCGTGGCAGCGGCATGTTTCCCGATGTTGCTCATTGCTTCTTGGGCTATTGCTTCCTTAGCATAGCCATATCAAAAGCGGCAGGTTATCGACAGCAAGATCGAGTCGGGCAAGAAGTTGCTGTCCAACGGCGTCCCACCACGTGACGTGGCCAAGAACCACAGGGTGTCCGTACCAACGTTATACCGCTGGATTCCTGCCTCTTCATATCATTAACATGCTTTATTCTCCGTTTTCACGAGACTCTACCGAATAGAAAATCAAAGCGAAATTTTATATGAAGAGGATGCCCGAAGTGACGTATTCTGTCGCAAGCACGTGCTAAACTTCCTAAAATTACCGGCGCTTCTATACACTTATCGCCTCAACGGGGATTACCGTTTCTTATTTTATGTTGTGCAATATACTTTTATTGTGTAATATTAAACACATTCAGGGAGGTATCGCCATGGCATCAGTTCAGACCCAGCCCAGGGAAGTCAACCTGCTTGGAACAGAAGCGCGTGGAGCGTTGGCGAAGATGATCATCAAGCTCTTCGCCCATTGGGAACTGTCCACTTCCGATCAGCTGGAACTGCTTGGTCTTAGCACCAAGAGCCGGGCTCTTTTGGCAAAATACGCCAAAGGGGAGGCCCTGCCGGAAGGGCGCGATTCTCTTGATCGCATCGGCTGGCTGCTGGCCATCCACAAAGCGCTGCGCCTCCTCTATCCCCAAAATCCGGAGATCCGATATTCCTGGGTTAATCGGCGCAATACGGCCTTCGCGAATCTCACCCCCCTGGCCGTCATGAAGGAGCAGGGGATCATAGGGTTGGCCAGGGTGGCCCGTTATCTCGACTATTACCGGGGACTCTGAACAATGAAGACCTTGTTCGGTAGAACCTGCGATTTTCAAGGTGACGTGTACCGCAATATCGTTTCCCTGCGCGAATCGGTCGACCTCTTCGACGATCTCATTGATGAAGTCGGCCAGAGTGAGTATGCCATCGCCGCCGAAGCGAGGGTTAAGGAAGGAATCCCTTTGGGGATGGTAGATCGGGGGTTCTATTACACCACGGCCATAGATTATCCCTTCACCAAAGAGCCTTTTTTGCTCTCTCGCTATGGGAATGGGACCTTCGGTGTCTGGTATGGCTCCCTGGCGCTGGACACGACGATCCAGGAAACCATCTATCACATGATGAAAGAGGAATCCCGGGTCGAAGGGCTGACCGGGCGGCTCAAACGGGAAAGAGCCGTCTACTTGGTCCGCATCCGGGCGGTTCTCATAGACCTGGTGGGGAAGCAAAAAAAGTATCCGGACCTTCTGTCGGACGATTATGGTTTGACCCAGCAGATAGCCGAACGCCTGCAAAAAGAAGGGCATCCCGGATTGCTGGCGCCGTCGGCGCGCTGTGCAGGGACAAATCTGGTGGCGTTCACGCCCGCTATTTTAAACGATCCGCGAATGAACTGCTATCTCACCTATAGCTATGATTACCAGTCAAAAACTGTCGAGGTCGAACGGCAACCTGGCGAGGTTATTTTGCGGCATGCTTTCCGGTAATCAAGAGTTAAAGGGGATAATTCCGATGGGAAAACGAATCATCAAGGAAGTCGATCTGGTGGCCGACTCGAAGCGCACGGCTCAGTACCATTTAAGCCTCTGTGAGTTGGACGATGGGAACGGTTACGTCATCACCAAGGAGTCCGGCCCCGCTGGCCGGGCGAAACTTGCCGAGTCCTGGCACCGGGATTCCCTGGAACAAGCCGAGAAGAAGTACGAGGGGATTTACCGCTCGAAGACTTCGCGCACCACCGGGCGCAGATATAGGATCGCCGAATATACGGAACAGGGGGCGCAGATGTCGCTGCTCGGGTAAGAAAAGGCCGTCAGGCCTCTTGTGTGTAGAGAGGAGAACCCTAAGGGGACCACTCAACTCCGGCTGGTTTGGTTCGATAACCACGCTCGGGGCCAATGTCATGTCGATGGGTATCATGGGCTCATTCGCGGGTTACTTGGTTTTCCGCCTGTTACGCGGCATGCGTCTGAATCTCGGTGTAGCGGGTTTTTTCGCAGGCATCATTGCGGATTGGGTAACGTATGCTGCGACATCCGCGGAACTGGCATCGGGCATCCGCGGCACCACTCCGTTTTTCACCTTATTCTGGCAGATCCTGCTTTCCTTCGTCCCGACGCAACTGCCGCTGGGCATCCTTGAAGGAGCGATAACATCCGGGATGATCATGCTTTTGTACAAGAAACGGCCGGACCTGCTGGTCAGTATGCGAGTAATCAAGGCTAAGGAGTTTGAGGCACGAGAAACAGAAAACAGCTGATATTTGGACTGATCCTCCTGCTGATCAATTACTGCCTTCCGCTGGTAGCGGCCGCCGAGTGTAAATGGGCTGGAGTGGATGACACCGTTGTAGGGAAATATGCCAAGGAGCATGGCAGGGAAAAGCGAGTTTCTTACATCAACACCGACCAGGGAGACCTGCTGCTGTTCGTGTTCCTGCTGGCCAGGGTTCTCGGCGGGTTCACGGCAGGCTATTCCTGGTGTCTGCTGGTCAATAAAAAGTAGAGTCGGCCTGAAATATGTTTATGACGGATCAAAAGGAGGGGCCTGACAGGAAATCGTTTGGATTAGCCATAGGTAAAAAATGAACCCACCAGCTAAACCGGGAGCTACTCAAGTTCGTCAGTCTGGTCCATTTGGTCAACCTCTTCGCGTACAGCCCGCATAACCTGGTCAAAAGGGGTAATACTCCCGCCGCTCTGTTCCACGAATTTTCGGGCCTCCGAATCTCCTGAAAAGGCCCATTTGGCGGGAGAGGTCATCACCCCTTTCTTCTTCCCACCGACCACTCAAGTGGCACTTTTTGCGTCAATGAGATCCTTGCTGTTGTAGTCAGCAACCTGAAGCGATGCTACCTGCTTCCTAAAGTTTTTTTTCAAATCTTCGACTGCGCAATGTATGCTGCAGGTCCCTACCGAAGTGCCATCGGTGTATGTCACAACCATGCGACTATAGGCAAAGGCCGTCCGGTCCATGCCACAACGGGCACAGCTTTTGGGTCCTTCCAGGGTTACCGCTTTTCCAAGGACGGCCGTGGGAACCAGACAGACAATCGCTAAAATCATCAACCTTCGCATAGAGAATCCCCTCCGAGCCTCAGTTTTCATAAGCCCGCCCGTCCCGCATCTCGATCAGCCTGCTTCCGAGCCGGGCGAGTCCAGGGTTGTGGGTCACCACGATGATGGTGATACCCTGATTTTTGTTGAGGTCCTGCAAGACCTCACCGATCTCCCCCGATCTTTTGGTATCGAGGTTTCCAGTCGGCTCATCTGCCAGCAGTATTTCGGGATGGTTGACAAGCGCCCGGGCAATGGCCACCCGCTGCATTTCGCCACCGGAAATCTGCCCGGGCAGATGATTCATGCGGTGCCCCATTCCGAGCATCTTCAAGAGCCGCTCCACCTCCCCCTCGATCCCTGGCTTGCGGTAGAAGGCCAGCGGCAGGGCCACGTTCTCCTGCACGGTGAGGGTCGGGATCAGGTAGAAGTTCTGGAAGATGTAGCCGAATATCTCCCGCCTTACCCGGGTGAGCTCCTTCTCACCTAAGGGCTTACCGCCCCCGAAGATGCTTTTACCAGCAAGCTCCAGCTCCCCGGAAGTCGGGTTATCGAGGCAACCCAAGAGGTTTATCAGAGTGGTCTTCCCGGAGCCGGAAGAACCGACGAAGGAGACGAACTCCCCGCGCCGGATCGATATGGAAACCCCATCAAGTGCTCGGATCTCCTCGCTCCCCCGGTGGTATACCCGTGTAAGACCCTTCGCCTTAAGCGACCAACCGTTTCCATCCATGTCACTCCCCCCTGATCGATTCAAGCGGGCGGATTCTGCCTGCCTGCCAAGCAGGGTAAAGCCCGCTCAGTAGCCCCACCGTCACGATGATCACCAAGGTCAGCAGGGCAAGTTTCAGGTCGATGGCGACCAACCCGCCGCTCGGGGCATAGGGAAGAATTCGGCGCGCCAGCATATCGGTGACCCGAGCGAAGAGCAGCGCAAACCCTATTCGGTGATTCGGCTGCCGCCTCCCGATGGGAAGCGGCAGCCATTGTTTTAACGTGTAGAGGTTCGGTCGCCTTGTCTGATCAATCCAGGGAAAAGTTCCCCAGGGGACAGAACAGGATCAAAAGGAATAGCGGGCTCCGACCGTGGCTATATAACGCGGCGCAAGCTGTACTCCTTCGACGTTCTGGTACACCGGCACCTGAATGAAAGTGTATAACGAGACTTGGTCCGTGACCGCAGCAACGATTCCCGGGCTAATATACAGAAGCGTCCCGCCGGTGCTGATGGTATCCGCGCTGGGGCCGGAATCGCGCTGGAGATCGCGTAAGTTAAGCTGAAGTTGCGGAGCGAATATATCGAATCCCATGTAGCGCAGCCCCACGCTGGCGTTGAGGCTGTTACCGGGCCGATAACCGGAGGTCGAGTACAGCGCGGTTTGGTAGGTGGCCAGGGTGAAGTACCCCAGGTCCTTATTTATGGCATCGTTATAATACGCACCCACGATCACGTCTGTGGTGCCGGTGCCGGGCTGCAGACCGCGGTCTATCGGGGCAGGCCCCAGGGCAGTGGGGTCTGTCGATGTCCCGGTTTCAGTGTAACTCCCGGTGGCCAGCTTGAATCCCAAAAGGACACCAAGGTTGTGGTTCTTGGTAAAACCCTGATAGCGTCCTATGACTTTCATGTCACCGAGATTTGAGGTGTGTGAATCGTATTGCCCACCGCCATCCCCCGGGGTGGTCCCATCCGATGCCGTCCCGAGCGTGCTGTGGTTTCTGATGATGTATGGCGCCTGGAGACTGATCCCCCAGTCCTGGTTTGGGCTGTAGTCGAGACCAAGCGTTAGGTAGTGGTTCCTGGTAAACTTCTCGACCTCCTGATTCCCGTTGGGGGTGACTCTTTGACTGGCTGCCGCGGGAGAAATGGTGCCGGTCCCGCTGCGCAGTTGGTTCTGGTCCAGAAAGTCGTAGCGCATTTCCAACTTCAACCCGGGTTTGTACGAGTATTCAAGGCTTTGCCAGTCGGCACTTAATGAACAACCGCAGCTGGCACAAGCCATGGCTTCTGCCGAAGAAAAGATACCGATTGTCGCTGCGAGACTAAAAACCGTCAAGGTATTACGAAAATGACGCATATAATCTCCGATTTCATAGTATTTGATGTGTGAGTTAGATACCCGCCGAGGTCATTTCCCGGCGTAAGATTCAATGTTTTCCGGCAGCCCCAATCCCCGGTAGACGATGAGGCCAGATTTGTCCAGGACGGCGCAGGCAGGCACTCCGGGGACCTGCATGGCTTTAGCTATTGCGCCATCTGGGTCGAGGGCTACCTGATAGTCGATGCCGTTCATCGAGATGAACCTCTTCGTCTTCCATGCGCTCTCCCCCTCGTTGACCGCAATGACAGTGAAGCGGGAATTTAGCTTCTTCAACTCGGTTATCTCGTCACGGCAGATCGTGCACCAAGAGGCCCAGAAGACCAGCAACACCGGCTTCTTCCCGAGATAGGCCGACAGGTGAGTCTTATCGCCGGCGGGATTTTGCAGGATCAGGTCGGGAGCCTTGATCTTCTCGCCAGACAGCCCGGCGGCACCTGCCGAAGCTATCAGGAATATGCTCAGGGCAACCCCTGCGAAAACATTTCGGAATACCGTGCGAATGCGCATGATTAAACTTCTCCCTATAGGAACCAACAGCTAGCCTGATAGATGAAATAGGTACCGCAGCATGCCATCAGTATGGCCATCCCTTTTTCCACCCGAACGAGCCACGGACCTGACCGGGGCAACCGTGCGGACAATCCGGATGCTGAACCGACACAGACGAGAATGGCGCTCATGCCGCTGGCAAAGACGAACAGCAGCGACATCCCGAAAACAACATTCTGCCGAGAGGCGACGTAAAGCAGCAGTGTGCCCATAACCGGTGTGGTACAGGGGCTTAAGACCAGACCGGAGCAGAGCCCGAAGGAGAACGCACCGAGCAATCCCCCTCCCCTGACAGATTTTGCGCCGGGGACAAATGAAGGCAGAGGCAGGGAGATGACCTTCAGCATGGAAAGTGCCATGATCAGAAGTATTGCCCCGACTGCAAAATTGGTAAAAGGGTGGGCTGACACCAGCCCGAAAATTCTGCCACTTAGGGCAGCCGCTCCCCCCAGTATGGCGTAGACCGCTGCGATGCCGCAGGCGTAGGCCAGGCTGAGGAGCAATCCGTATTTCCTGGTGGTAGCCGCCCGGCTACCGATGAAGGCAACCGTCACCGGGATGAGCGGATAAGTGCAAGGAGTCAGGCTGGCCAGCACCCCGCCGGCAAAGGCGGCCGGGTATGCGAGCAGGGAACCTGCCTTAAGTGAGTTTTCCAGGAAGTTCAAGGAAATCATAGTTCCACCCAAATTATCTAGGACCCGGCCATCATAGCATAAGCCGCATCCGGGGGGCACCCCAAGCTAGGATGCGCCAAAGGGTAACTACGGCACGCCGTGACAAGCTGCCGGGCTGGTTCCAGACCTCAGCGTAGCAGCGCACGGGAGTCTGGTTAATACCGGGGGCTCGGATAGTGCCTGCTTCCAGACCTGAAGAATCTGGAGGATCACCGTCAAAGGGGAAGCAGCACGGCTTGTTGTCAGCAGGTAAAAGCGATGTGGGGCGGCAGGTCGGGAGGATCACCCAAGCGGGTCAACAGACGAGAGGGAAAGTTATGAAGTTCAGTAAACGAGATCCGGCATTTTAGCCCTGTGTCGAAAACGAAGGGAAGGGACTCGCACTTGGGAAGGTTCAGGAAATCAAGCGCTTTGCCGGAGTCGCAGGGGCAATCGCGTCCGGTCAGCGTAACCTTGCAGGATTTCATCTTTTTGCAGCAATCAGCAACACCCGCCGCCGAATCTGCTTCCTGTTTCTGCTGCTTCTGGCAGCAGCAACAGGTGTGGTTGGCGCGTCGCTCAGGGGAACAGCGGCAAACAGTCCCATTGCCGGCACACTCCCCGGTCGAGGCATGAGCAAGGCTCTCACCGCGCAGAACGATGGGCGTGAGCGGACTGATTGCGATAAGTAGATATACCACCGTAAGAAACAGGGCGGTGCAATAACGAGGTGATAGCTGTCCGTATTTCTTCACCGTGCTGTGGCGCCCTCTCTGAGCATCTTGCATACCTGCTGACCCGATCATAACATCTCACAGTACATGCTTTCGGCAAAGTAAAAGTTCGACAAATGCAAAAAACTTGGCACCCCTGCTGAAAGAGGCAATGCGCTCTGATCCTGCACAGGGACGGGCTTTGGAGATGTTTTGCGCCAAGTCCCGGGGAAATATTCGCAAGATGCATGCCATATAAGTTGGCGTAATTACAGCTCCAAACCAGGACAGATCTGGGCTGTGGCTTTAGATGGTAAATTGGTCGGCAATGACACCGTTTTCTACGGTAAGGGCGGTGATTGGGCCAGCAACAAGCGTGAGAACCAGGAAATGGGGCTCCTCTGCCTGCATCTGCTCCAAGCAAGCCTTGTCTATGTGAACACATTGTTGATTCAGCGGGTGCTCGGAGACGCGGAGTTATTCGAGCAGATGGCACCCCGTGATTTAGCGGCTTTGAGCCCGTTGCTGACCCTTCACATTCATCCATATGGGAACTTCGATTTGGATATGGATGCCCGGATTGCACTCTAAGTAGACCTGAATGCCTCTTCGGGATAATGAAAAGTAGACATTCTGAGAATGTTAGCACCAAATGGTCCCTCATTACACGAATGTTGGGGTTACCCCCTCTACCGGGATAATCGGGGTCAAAGCGGCAACAACTCCTGTTGCCACGTGTCGTTAGCCCTCTTCTTCCATTTTAATGGTCTGGCTACCGGTATACTGGAACCATAGTTGAGGCACTTTTTTAAAAGTGTCGCAGCCCTGAAGGTTACGATTTGGCGGCTTTCGATGGTAATGGCCTCCCCTGTCTGCGGGTTTTTCCCAATTCGAGAGTTTTTCTGCCGGACCTCGAATTTTCCAAAGTTGGCGATCTTCAGGTCCTCCCAGCTTTCCAATATTGTTTTTATGATTTCCATTAACCTCCCAGGGCATCCATTGCTTCCATCTTTGACATGTCTGCTTTGTCCTGGATAATTTCCACAAGGTCGGCCTTCGTCATAGGGTATCCCCCAGCGTATTGGAATATGTTGGCCTCTTCGTTGATCTCGTCCCCGACGTCGCAAGGGCCGTCAATCTCCAGTGCTGCCAGGAGTTCCGCGACCTCGGGCTCCCCCACGCTATCCGTCAAAAGGGCGGGCTCATCGAGCAATATTTCATCACATTTCACCACAAAGGTTCCCACCGTCACTCGTTATGTTATTGGTTGGCGACCCGATATAACGACATTTTGTTGCAATGTAACAGATATCACCGCATTTCTCAAGGAACGTTAACTTCGCTTGTCGAACCAGGCCTTGCATTAGCTGAATCGCGGCTGGGCGGGATGCAAAGGGGCTGGCCCGAACCTAAAGCGTTAACGCAAAGACGCCAAGGCGCCAGGACGCGGAGAAAACGAAATAACCCAAGAACTAAGTTTTTCTTCCCCGTGTTTGTCCGGTTGTCAGTTCTTAGCGCCTTCGCGTCTTGGCGTCTTTGGTACTGTTGGGTCTGATGATTTTTGTCTCGCCCAGGGTTCTCGTTCCCAGATTAGCCTCTGCCGAGGCTGGCTGGAATGGCTGGAATCATGGTCCCAACAGACTTCACTCTACCCTGCAACCACTCTTGTCACCCACAGGGTCATATCTCCTTCAAAAGTAGATACGCTAGTTTCTGGAACCTCGTCAGCGATGCGTCCTTTAATTTTCGACTCAGTTCTCGTAGGCCCGGCCGTCCGGCATATCCATCAACCTACTTGCAAGACGGGCAAGCCCTGGATTATGGGTCACCATTACGCCGGTGATCCCCGCATTTTTGTTCAACTCCTGCAGCACCTCGCCAATTTCACACAACCTTTTGCTGCGAGATTGCGGGTAGGCTCACCCGCAAGCAGCACCTCAGGGCGGTTGACTAGTGCCCGGGCGATGGCCACCCGCTGCATCTCCCCGCCTGAAATCTGCCCCGGCAGGGAATCCATGCAGTGTCCCATCCCGAGCATGGTACGCAGCCGCTCCACCTCGGCCTCGGCTCCGGGCTTCCGGTAGAAGGCGAGTGGGAGCACCACGTTTTCCCGCACGGTATGGGTCGGGATCAGGAAGAAGTTCTGAAAGACGTCGCCGAATACCTCGCGCCGGTTCAGGGTGAACTTCTTCTCCGAGAGAGGCTCGCCATTGCCGAGAATCCTGCGGCCTGCCAGGTCGAATCCCTCCGAGGTCGGGTTATCGAGGCACCCCAAAAGGTTCACCAGGGCCGCCTTCCAGCAGCCGGAGCTTCCCATTAAGGAGACGAACTCCCCGCGCCTGATGGGGAGACCCCGTCCAGGGCCCGAATCTCCTCGCTCCCCCGGTGATACACCCGCGTCAGTTCCCGCACCTCAAGGGATATTCCGTTTCCCGTCATCATTCACTACCCCCTGATCGCTTCGAACGGGCGGATACGCCCCTCCTTCCAAGCCGGATACAGGCCGCTCAAAAGCCCCACGGTCACGATGATCGCCAGCGTCAGCAGGGCGAGCCTCAGGTCTATGGCCACCAGGCAGCCTGGTGCATAGGGGAGCACCCTACGCGCCAGGATGCCGGTGGCGCGGGCGAAAACCCCGGGCAGTGGGAATGAGCCCCCTGCCCAACCGGCAGGAGAGTCGGGTTGGCGCAATTCCAGTGCCCAGTGGGCGCCCGACGGGTTGGCTGAACCGGATTCCTGTATGCGGTTTTCCTGATAGCCATCCGATCAAAAAAAACTATACACTCCGGTCAAAATATGACATTGATAGAATCCAATTGTCACTATGTAATAGGTGAGTTCCTATGAATAACAGCATAAAAAAGAGGATGGGTGCCGGGTTCGGGATTTGTGTGTTGCTCATGCTAGGAATCGTTAGTTTCAATGTTTCAGCCATGATGAGACTGTCGAATCTCTACCACGAAACGCTCAGGTGCTCAGACGAGATGGAACTGGCAACCGATGCGCAACACATCGGTGAGGACCTGTACATGGTCATCGCCAACGCCGTCATCAATCGCGA
>Ga0209123_1004107_pt1 | contig 10256 bp, 6 predicted proteins | sample BarGraIncu00431A_FD_184500 | JGI IMG/M metagenome (GOLD analysis project Ga0209123, IMG submission 184500) | Arctic peat soil microbial communities from Barrow, Alaska, USA - Barrow Graham LP Incubations 004-31A (SPAdes) (version 2) | ecosystem: Environmental > Terrestrial > Soil > Wetlands >...
AGAGATTCTTTTAAACTTTCAGAGGAAAGTTTTAGAGATCTTAATAGTAACGTTGGAAAAATAGGTGAAATAACAAATGTAATAAATAACGTCGCTGAGCAGACTAATCTTCTAGCATTAAATGCGGCAATCGAGGCAGCTAGAGCAGGAGAAGCTGGTAAAGGCTTTGCAGTAGTTGCAGAAGAAATAAGAAAACTCTCAAAGCTTGTTCTAGAATCATCAATGAATATAAACGGGCTTATAGAGCTCGTGGGTAATGGAACTTCGCAGGTATCGGAGCTTACAATAGTTTTATCAGGAAAGCTTGGTAATCAGGTGAAGATTATTGAAGGCACAGTAGATTCTTTCAAAAGTATTCAAAAAGAAGTCAATATTACAATACCACAGATGGATGATGCATATGAGGCCCTTAGTGATTCAGTTAAGGAAAAAGAGATTATTAAAACCAGATCTGAAGAATTGGCAACTGTGTCAAGAGAAGTATCAGATTCTACGCAGGAAATATCGTCGACTGCTATAAAACAGTCAGAGAGCATTAGTCAGCTTTCAGCTAGTGCACAGGAGCTAAATGCCATGGCAGAGGGGTTAAATCAAGAGGTTGAAAAATTTAAAGTATAAAAAAACACCAAAGGTTTATAATCTTTGGTGTTTTTCTAGTTTATAATCAAATAATTATTTAACTGTAACTATTTCATATTCGTTAGTACCAAATCCAATTTCTTTTGCATGGTTTATTCCAACTTTCCAATTTGTATCAGGATGAATGTTCGTAAATTTGTCCTCTCCCTCATGATAATGGTTGTCTGTTAGTTCGCAGCCATGTAATGCCGTTGCGTTATTAACCATATCAACGCAGGCTTGATCCAAAGCTACTGGGTCAAAGGATGCAGCTATACCTATATCTGGAATAATTGATACATCATTTTCTGGAGAACAATCGCAGTTAGGGGAAACATTCATAATGAAGCTAATATGAAAATTTGGTTTATCTTTAATAACAGCATAAGTGTATTCTGCTATTTTTTCATTAGCGCTGTCTGCAGATTCATTCCACTTTATTGTTGCAGATCCATAATGACAGACAGCAACGCATTGACCACATCCTACACATTTATCATAATCTATGGTTGCTTTTTTGTCTTCATTAAATGATATTGCCTCATGCAAGCAATGTTTAACGCATTGACCACAGCTTACGCATTTACTATTTTTCATAAAAGGTTTTGATGCAGAATGCATTTCAAGTTTGCCGCCCACAGAACCCGACCCCATACCTAAATTTTTTAAGGCACCACCAAAGCCAGTCATTTCATGACCTTTAAAATGAGTCATAGAAATAACTATATCTGAATCTGCAATTGCTGAACCTATTTTAGCAGTTTTGCAATGTTTTTGGTTAATCGGAATCTCTCTATAATCTCCACCTTTTAACCCGTCGGCTATAATTACGTTGCATCCAACAGACATGGGATTAAAACCATTTTCCATGGCAGATTCAATATGGTCTACAGCGTTATGTCTTCTTCCTGAGTATAAAGTATTTGAATCAGTTAGAAATGGCTTACCACCAAGATCTTTTATAAGTTTAACAATACTTGCAGCGTAGTTTGGCCTTATGTAGGAAAGATTTCCTGGCTCTCCAAAATGAATTTTTATGGCTACAAATTTATCTTTAAAATCAATATTTTTGATACCTGCCTGAGTTACAAGTTTTTGAAGTTTATCTAATAAATCATGTACATTAATTGAAGCATTTTATAAACCTATCGGCTAGTGAAGACATATACCTATCCTTTATCCATATTGCAGCTAGTGATGTTTCTAACTTTTCATTTTTTATTTCCTTATAAATAAGATTCTCGTTAGATGAGACTTCAAAGGCGGATTTTGGAGCTATTCCAATTCCAAGCCCAGCATTTGCAAGCAGTAGTGTTGTTCGTGCATCATCATTTTTACAGAATACCTCAGGTTTAAAGCCACTTTCTAAACATGTATCAGTTATTAATTGTTCAAATCTTCTATAAAAAATTAGTGGTTTACCTTCTAGCTCTTTTAATGATATGTAATTCTCTTCTAAATCCGAAGAAAAATCTTTTGTCATTGCTGCTATCATTGGTTCTTTTTTCATACATTTATAATTACAATTTAATGCCTTAAATGGAGTTCTGACAATTCCAACTTCTATAATCCCTCTATTTAATAACTCTAATATTTTAAATGTGTTACCTTCCTGCACAGAAAATTTCACACCAGAATATTCATCATGAAATTTTGATATAGTGTTTTTTATTAGTAATGCTCCGGAGGATGAAACCATTCCTATGGATAATGTTCCATTTAAACCTTTTTTAAAATCATCTATTTCCTTTATTGTAGAATCAGAAAGCTCCAAAATTTGCTGTGCTCTAGTTCTTAAAATTTCACAAGCATCTGTTAAATGTATATTCCTTGGTCCTCTTTCTACAAGTTTTACTCCGAGTTCTATTTCCAAAAGCTTAAGCTGCTGACTTAAGGGGGGCTGAGCGATGTGAAGTCTTCTAGCGGCGGCTGTTATTTGACCTTCATCCGCAATTGTAACAAAATATCTAAGCTGTTTAATGTCCATACGATTCCTCCTTTTATGGATAAATGGGCACTTTAGGTATAATTTCAATTATTAAAATGTAGACCAATTTATGTTCTTAAATATATGAATATCGTATACCATATATATGAAACATATATTATTAATATGGAAATTCCTATGATATAATTATATTCGCATGAAATAAAACATGCAATACTTTTATATTGGAGTGGTGATTTTTGTTTAAATTATTTAAATTTTTAAAACCATATAGGAAAGAATGTATTTTAGGACCTACATTTAAGCTTACAGAGGCATTATTAGAATTACTACTTCCAACACTTATGGCACTTATTATAAATAACGGTGTAAGCTTGCACAATACAAACTATGTGTTAAAAATGGGTGGGATTATGTGCGCTATGGCCATCTTAGGATTTTGTAGTTCTATGACATGTCAGTATTTTGCAGCGCGTACGTCACAAGGATTTGGTACAACTTTGCGTAATGAATTGTTTGAACATATATCTACATTTTCTTATGTGGAAATAGATAAGTTTGGGACTTCATCACTTACAAATCGTATTACTAGCGATGTAAATCAGCTTCAACTCGCAGTTGCTATGCTTATCCGTATGGCATTTCGTGCACCTTTTATATGTATCGGCGCAATTATCATGTCAATGTTATTGGATATAAGATTAGCTATCATATTAATAGTAGCTACCCCTATTTTTGGAATCATTATATATATTATAATAAGCAGGACCTCACCACTTTATAGTAAATATCAAAGTAAATTAGATAAGTTGGGGATAGTAGTCCGTGAGAATCTTTCTGGTGCACGAGTAATTCGTGCCTTTGCAAAGACAAGGAATGAAGAAATTAGATTCAAAGCTGTAAATGACGATTTAACATCAACTGCAGTTTTAGTTGGTAAAACATCAGCTTTGCTAAGCCCTCTCACAACTCTTGTTATGAATATAGCAATAATTGCTATATTGTGGGCTAGTAGTTATCAGATTAATGCTGGCACGCTTTCCCAAGGTACAATTATTGCATTTGTAAATTATGCAACGCAAATATTATTGGCACTTGTTGCGCTATCGAATCTTGTTATTATATTTACAAAAGCCTTCGCATCTGCTGAGCGCGTTAATGAAATACTTGATGCGCGTGCGTCAATTGAGGACGATGGCGCATCGATAGAAAAACCTTCGAATGATCATAATGACGTTTCCATTGAATTCAGAAATGTTTTTTTTGCATACGACGGTGCTAGCGACAGTGAACTAACGGATATTAATATAACCATTAACAAGGGAGAAACAGTAGGAATTATAGGAACCACTGGTTCTGGTAAATCAACCTTCATAAATTTAATTCCAAGATTTTATGATATAACAAAGGGAGAAATAAGAATAAATGGAATAGATATTAAAGATTATTCTCTGAAAAAACTTAGGGGTAAAATTAGTATGGTACCCCAAAAATCAGTTCTTTTTACTGGTAGCATTTGCGATAATATTCGATGGGGAAAGAAAGACGCAACGCATGAGGAAATCATAAAGGCTGCAAAAATAGCTCAAGCAGATGAATTTATAAAAGAATTACCTGATGGTTACAATTCTGAGGTAACCCGTGGAGGGCTTAATTTTTCTGGTGGACAAAAACAAAGACTTACAATTGCTAGAGCAATAATCGCAAAACCTGAAATTTTAATACTTGATGATTCATCAAGTGCGCTTGATTTTGCAACGGATGCGGCGCTTAGAGTGGAGCTTGAAAATTTAGGTAAGACCATGACTGTACTTACTGTTTCCCAGCGCGCAAGTTCTATAAAACATGCGGATAAAATCATTGTATTTGATGATGGAAAAATAGTAGGAGTAGGAACTCATGAGCATCTTATGGAAAATTGTATTATATACAAAAAAATATGTCTTTCGCAGCTTTCGGATAAGGAGGTAAATAAGTAATGAATAAAACTATATTTAAAAGAATTATTAAATATATGTCAAGTTGCAGAATATATGTTATGTTTTCTATTCTAAGCGCAATTATAACAGTGATTTTAAGCCTTATTGCTCCATTACTAATAGGTAAAACAATAGATAAGATGATAGGAAAAGGGCATGTTGACTTTAATTATGTATTCAAAGTAATAATAATAATAGCAATAGTTTATATAGTAGGAAACATATTTAATTGGCTTTTGATATATTTGACTAACTTAATTGCGTATGCTTCGGTTAACCACATGAGGGAGGAGCTTTTCAAAAAAATAAACTCATTACCACTAAATTTCTTTGATGTTAATCCTCATGGCGATACAATAAGCAGGTTCGTTAATGATATAGAAATAATTTCGGATGGAATGATTCAATGTTTGTCTACGCTTATTACAGGGGTTGTTACTATAGTAGGGGCTATAGGTTTTATGTTCTATTTAAATCCATTAATGACTTTAGTAGTTTTGATTTTGTCTCCGGCTTCTTATTTGATGGCAAGATTTATCACAAATCGCTCCCAGAGGATGTTTAAAAAACAGGCTGAAGTTTTGGGTGATTTAAATGCTTATGTTGAAGAAATTATAGATGGACAAAAAATTGTAAAGGCATTTAATTATGAAGAGGAAACTATTAATAAATTCAAAGATGTTAATAATGATTTATATAGTGTTGGCGTAAAATCGCAATTTTATGGTTCACTTGCAGGACCAACTACAAGGGTTGTAAATAACATAATATATTCAATTATCGGTATTATAGGAAGTTTTGCAGTCATTTTTGATAAACTTACAATAGGAGATATATCAAGCTTTCTGATATATGCAACCTTATTTTCGAAACCTCTAAATGATATAACTGCAATATTTACACAAATACAAGCAGCTGCAGCTTCTGCCCAGCGTATATTCAACGTAATTGACATGGAACCTGAAATAGCTGACAAAAAAAAAATAATTAATCTTCAGAATAATGAAGGCGTGATTTCTTTCCGAAATGTAAATTTTGGGTATACACTAAATCGTCTTCTTATTAAAGACTTTAATTTAACTGTAAAGCCAGGTAGCCGAATTGCTATCGTTGGTACAACTGGTGCAGGTAAAACAACGCTTGTAAATCTATTGATGAGATTTTATGAGATTAACGGTGGGGGTATATTTATTGATGGTGTTAATATAAATGAAATAAGTCGCGATAGTCTTCGCTCTAGTTTTGGAATGGTTCTTCAAGATACTTGGCTTTTCTCGGGAACTATAAAGGAAAATATAGCCTATGGAAAACTTGATGCCACAGAAGATGAAATAATAACTGCAGCTAAATCTTCAGAGGCCCATAGCTTCATAAGGAGGCTACCTAAGGGTTATGATACTGTAATTACGGGTTCAGGCGAAAATCTGTCACAAGGACAAAGGCAACTTCTTACAATAGCAAGGGTAATGCTGGTTGACACTCCTATGTTAATTTTAGATGAGGCTACAAGTAATATAGATACCATAACCGAAATTGGGATCCAAAAGGCATTTCTTAAAATGTTAGAGGGGAGAACCAGTTTCATTATAGCTCATAGACTTTCTACAATAAAAGAATCAGATATAATTTTGGTAATGGATAATGGTAATGTTGTTCAAAGTGGAACCCATGAAAAGTTATTAGAAATAGGTGGACAATATGCACGACTTTATAATAGTCAGTTTGCGCCTGTTTGAATTACCCATGGCTAATTTAACGTAATAGATTAATTAGTAAATTAGAACACATTATAAGTGAGAAGCATAATCTGGGTTTGGAGACTTTATTATGGGATAAGTAAAAATAGTAGGAACAAAAATATTTTTGGTTAACTAAAAATATGATAAAAAGACATTGAAATAGTTTACATTATGTGTCGATAAACCCTTTGAGGGCAGACGTTAACGTGCGCTCATTTATTTTTAAAATATGTATTGACATAAAATATTTATGGGATTATAATATACTTCGTAGACGAAATATACGTACGCGAAACATTTGCATGCGAAATACATTTCAAGGTGGTGATAAAGTGGAAACATTAAATGAAAGTATAGAAGTTGCAAAACTTTTTCAAGAGGTTATGCAGTTATTTAAGCATAGTATGTCCAAAGTTCTATGTGATACAGGTATGTCTGCGCCACAGGGTATGGTTTTGGGACTTTTAAGTAAAAAAAAGAAGATGAAGATAACTGAACTTAGTAATGCGCTTTGCCTGTCTAATAGTACAGTATCTGGAATTATTGATAGGCTAGAAAAACAGGAAATGGTGGTAAGGGAAAGAAGTGATGAGGATAAAAGAGTAGTTTATGTAACTATATCACCAAACTTTAAAGATATGCATAAAACTTTTCATGGGCAATTTGAAAAAAATCTATCAAATGTAATGAGCAAGGGAAATGCAGAAGAAATTCATAAAATATTTGAAGGTTTAGATACACTTAAGAAGCTTTTAAGTGACCAAGATAAATAATAAAAAAATAATAATGTAATAACAAAGAATGGGGATGATATTTTTGATTAAATTGTTTGGATTTTTGAAACAATACACATTAAGCATTATAGCAATAGTATTATTAATTTTTACACAAGTACTTGCAAATCTATATTTACCGACACTTATGGCTGATATAGTAGACAAAGGTATATCACAACAGAGTGTAGTTCATACTATTTCATTTTTAGGATACAATGGCTCTTTTAAAGGAACAGATTATATTTTAAGAATAGGCGTAATTATGCTAATAATTTCAGCGGGCGGTGCTATATGCTCAGTTGTATCTTCATATTTATCGTCAAAAACTGCTGTAGGACTTGGCAGAATTATTCGTAACAAATTATTTACTAAGGTTGAAGGATTTTCGCTACATGAATTTGATAAGGTTGGTACGGCAACGCTTATAACAAGGACTACAAATGATGTTACTCAGGTTCAAACAGCAACAGTGATGATTTTTTCAATCATGCTTTTTGCACCTTTAACTGCAATAGGCGGTATTGTTATGGCCCTGCGTGAAGATCGAGCCTTAACTTGGATTTTTGCAGTTGTAATTCCACTACTTGGTATTATTATTGGAATTACTCTTAAATTCGCTATGCCGCTATTTAAATTAATGCAAGTGAAAATAGATAAATTGAATCTTGTATTGCGTGAAGCACTTACTGGTATTAGGGTTGTACGTGCATTTAATCGAATCGACACTGAAAAAGCTAGATTTGATGAAGCTAATACCGATCTTATGGACAATGCAGTAAAAGTAAATAAGATTATGGCATTTTTACTACCAATAATGATGCTTATTATGAATGTTACAACAGTCGGTATTATTTGGTTTGGAGCTAAAAGAATAGATACTGGAAGTATGCAGGTTGGATCATTAATAGCATTTATGCAATACGGAATGCAGATTTTATTCGGATTCTTAATGCTTGCTATGGTATTTATAATGATACCAAGAGCGCAGGCTTCTGCAATTAGAATAAACGAAGTATTAGATATGGAGCCAGAAATTATTGATCCTAAAACCACAAAACTCGCTAATAAACAAAGGGGATATGTTGAATTTAAGGATGTAACATTTAGTTACCCTGGTGCTGATCAACCAGCAATTAGCCACATAACTTTTAGTGCTAAACCTGGAGAAACTACTGCTATTATTGGTGGTACAGGTTCTGGTAAATCAACTCTTACAAATTTAATACCACGTTTTTATGATGTTACAAGTGGACAGGTATTGGTTGATGGAGTAGATGTACGTGAAATGAGTCAGGAAAGCCTAAGAGCCAAGATAGGGTTTGTTCCTCAAAACACGGTACTCTTTTCTGGATCAATTGCAGATAATATTAAATATGGTAAAGATAATGCAACTATAGAGGAAATAGAGCATGCAGCTAAAGTATCACAAGCCACTGACTTTATTAGTTCGATGAAAGAGGGTTACGCGCATCCTATTGCCCAAGGTGGAACAAATGTTTCTGGTGGTCAAAAGCAACGTTTAGCTATAGCTCGTGCTTTAGTTAGACAACCTGAAATATATATATTTGATGATAGTTTTTCAGCACTTGATTTTAAAACTGATGCAAAGCTACGTGCAGCACTTAAAAAAGAAACAATAAAATCAACAGTTCTTATTATTGCTCAAAGAGTTGCAACAGTTATGGATGCAGATAGAATTATAGTAATTGATGATGGAGCCATTGCAGGAATGGGAACTCACAAAGAACTTTTAACCAGTTGTAAGGTATATCATGAGATTGTATCTTCACAGCTTTCAGAGGAGGAATTATCATGAGTGAAAACAATAAAGCAGCCAAATCAGGTGGAGGTCCAGGGCGTCAAGGTGGGCCAATGGGATCTTTTGCAGGCCCTAAAGTAAAAGCTAAAGACTTTAAAGGTACATTAAAAAGGTTACTTAGTTATTTAAAACCTCAAAGAAATAATTTTATACTAGTATTTATATTTGCCATAATCAGTACTATTTTTACAATAGTTGGTCCTAAGGTTTCAGCAAAAGCTATAGATAGACTAGTTGATGGCATTAAGAATAAATTTGGTTTAATTCAGCTTCATGATGCGCAAGCTAAAATAGACGCTGCAATAAAGGCTAATCCAGCAGCAGCAAAAAGTCCAAAGGTAATCGAAGGACTTGATCAAATTAAAACTGGAATTGCTAAAATTATGAGTGTAAATGATGGAAAAATAGATTTCACATATATACAAAATATAATTTTGTTATTACTTGCATTATATTTAATAAGTACAGTTTTTGGTTTTCTTCAACAATATATAATGGCTGGAGTAGCTCAGAAAACTGTTTACAATATGCGCCAAGAAGTTGAAGAGAAACTTTCAAGGTTACCACTTAAATTCTTTGATTCAAAAACGCATGGTGAGATATTAAGTCGTGTTACAAACGATGTTGATAATATATCAACAACACTTCAACAAAGTCTTACCCAACTTATTACGTCAATTGTAACAATAGTAGGTATTGTCGTTATGATGCTTACTATTAGTCCACTAATGACATTAGTTGTTATTTTAACTTTGCCACTGTATATTGTTGTGACAGCGTTTGTAGCAAAAAGATCTCAAAAGTTTTTTGCAGCTCAACAAAAAGAAATTGGAGAACTTAATGGTCATGTTGAAGAAATGTATACTGGTCATAAAATTGTTAAATCTTTTGGACATGAAAATGATTCTATAGAGCAATTTAAAGCAATTAATGACAGATTATATAATGCAGGTTGGAAAGCTCAATTTATATCAGGGGTTATAATGCCTATGATGAGATTTGTTAGTAATATTGGGTATGTAGTAGTCTGCGTTGTTGGTGGATATTTAGCAACTCAAGGTAAAATTACTATTGGTAATATTCAAGCCTTTATTCAATATTCTAGTCAGTTTACTCAACCAATAGTACAAACTGCAAATATTGCAAATATTATTCAATCAACAGTTGCTTCAGCTGAACGTATTTTTGAATTACTAGATGAAGTTGATGAGATTGTGGAAACTAAGAACCCTAAGGTAATTGAGATTCCTAAAGGTGAAGTTAAGTTTGAACATGTTAACTTCAGTTATAAAGCTGATGAGCCACTTATTACAGATATGAACATTGATGTAAAAAGAGGTCATACAATTGCAATAGTAGGACCAACTGGTGCTGGTA
>Ga0209123_1004108_pt1 | contig 10252 bp, 6 predicted proteins | sample BarGraIncu00431A_FD_184500 | JGI IMG/M metagenome (GOLD analysis project Ga0209123, IMG submission 184500) | Arctic peat soil microbial communities from Barrow, Alaska, USA - Barrow Graham LP Incubations 004-31A (SPAdes) (version 2) | ecosystem: Environmental > Terrestrial > Soil > Wetlands >...
TCTGGTTCAGAATCTTTTTGTAGGTTATTTAAAAATATATCTATCTTATTTGAAAAACGATTTAGTATATTTTCAGTTTGAATTAAACTTTGCTCTCTTGAATTTTGTGAACTAGGAACTACGAGTTCTTCTCCATTCACAGAAATATGTACAGTGTTTGATGGGTAAAATTCTACTATCTTTTTTATAACTGAACTATTTAATTCGATTTCCTTTGCAACTAAAGTTACACCATCTAGTACTAGATTTTCAGCTAAAATCATATTCGGTTCTAGTTCGTAAATGCTTATACTTTTAACGTTTGGTTTCATAGATGCATCCTCCTTAAAATTAATTAATAAATTCTGTGAATTTTGTCTATTGATTGGTAATATTATACCACATATAAAGTATGTTTAAATAGATTTAATTAGAACTAAGGTTGATGTACTTTGGGGGCATATAACTATTATTACCACCCATAACATTTGTGTAATACTTTTGTATGTATGTCTTTTGTGTTTGTCTGAATTACACAAAAGTAACCTCTGAGAAAATATTCTCAGGGGTGGTAGATAAACTATATATATTGGTGACACTAAATATGATATGGACTATATAATAATAGTGTATGGAACGTAATGTTGGGCATTTGTGGCTTAGATTTTTACTGTGATGTGAACACCATGTGCGTTAATTTGAATGGAGAAGATGTGTATGTTGAAAACAAGTAAAATAGCTTATATCGGAAATATTGTAGAGGGCTTCTTAGTTATAGTGTTGATTGTATTGGTATTATTTATGATTGTTAGTGTTAATAATATACAAGGAAATGCTAGAGTTGTTAATTATGCTGGTATTGTACGAGGTGCCACACAACGTGTAGTGAAGCTAGAAAAATCACAACAACCCAATAATGATTTGATTAATAATATTAATACAATATTATTAAGCCTTCAAAATGGTGGGGGACCTTATAAGTTGACTGAATTGCAGGATGAAGTGTATCTTAATAAGCTTAGTGAACAAGTTAAGATTTGGGAAGCTTTGAAACAGGAAATTACGTTAACTAGGTTGTATGGTGTAGAAAATACTAACATTTTAGAGTTGAGTGAAACATATTATAATTTTGCAAATGATACTGTTAGTGCGGCAGAAGCATATTCAGAAGGAAAAGTGAACCAATTAAAGCAACTTGAGATAGGCTTATTTATTATAATATCTTGTATTTTAATTTTGTTGCTAAATCAAACAATATTGGCTATAAGATTAAGTCGCAAAAATAGAAAATTGAATAGGATGGCTTATATTGATGTAAATACTGGTCTTCCGAATAAGGGAAGATGCGACCAGATGTTTTTAGAATATGGGATTTTAAGTAATGAACGAGAATTTGCAGGTATTATGTTTGATTTAAACAATCTTAAAGTTGTAAATGATACTTTCGGTCATAAAGCGGGTGACGCGTTAATACTAAATTTTGCTAATATTTTAAGAAGATGTGCTTCTGAGAAAGTGTTTGTTGGTCGATATGGTGGCGATGAATTTATAGCTATTTTGTATGATACTAATGAAGAAGAAGTGAAAGTATTACTGGATGATATAGAAGTTATTATTCAGGAGTTCAATAAAGGTGAAAATGGAGCAGTGATAAGCTATGCACATGGGTATGAACTTTCAGGTTTATATGTTGATTGCACATTGCAAGTTCTAATGGATAAAGCTGATAAGAATATGTATGTTAATAAAGAGATAATAAAGAAAAGGTATAAAAATAAAAAATGAGTATATAACGTGTTGCAGACAATTTTAAATAAGTAAATAAGAACAGATGGTTAAAAGCAAAACCCTCTGGAGTTCTATCCAGAGGGCAAAATACTAAGTATTACAAATCCATACTTTGACTACATATTTATTAGGTCAATCTTAATGAATAAATATTCATTTTACAGAACACAACTTAGTTGTACTTTTACTTAAAAATAAGGTGAATAAATATTTGTTAACTACATCCAGTTGTTGTTCCACAATCAAGACAAACCTTACAAGTACCATTGCGAACAAGCCTAGTACTTGAGCAAAGTGAGCAGGTTTCAGAGTATAATCTTTCACCTTGAATTTTATCATCACTTATGTTTTTAGCGGTGTCATTAGTTGTAGGGGATGGCACACTTTCAGTTTCTTCTAAAGTAGTTGAAATTTCATTTTCAATGGGGATTAGCGGATTATTAGGAATATTTGTGTTCTCGTAATTGTCAGGTTTAATCTGACATCTACTGTAGTCACCTAGTTCTATATCAATAATTTTGCTAATCAAATCAGAAATAGATGAAACTGATTTAATATAAGGATGTTTTTGTACAAAACCATAAGGTTCAAATTTTTGACCTCGAAGCATTTTTGATATAGCTTCTGCAGGCACATGGTGTTGAAGCATAACTGATATTGCTTTTGATAGAGAATTTAGTAATCCTGTAATAATAGTACCTTCTCTATCTGTTGTTATATATATTTCAGAAATCTCTCCATTTGATCGTCTATTTACCGTAGTATAGATTTTTACATCCTCAATTTGAGCAGGATGAGTAGTTCCATAACGTATACCAATTGGTTTTTCACGTGTTGAGTGTGATTGATTTGAAGTTTTTTGTAATGATCTTGCTTTCTTTAAAAGAGCATCATATGATAGATCCTCAAGTAATAGTTCTTTATCCTCGGACAAAGTAGTGTTTAATGGCTGACTTGCCTTTGAGCCATCTCTGTATAAGGCTATACCTTTTACGCCTAATTTCCAAGAAGTTAATATAACTTCTTTAAAATCTTCAATAGTGGCATTTTTAGGTAAGTTTACAGTCTTTGATATAGAGCCTGATATCATGGGGGTTATTGCTGCCATCATAAGAACGTGTCCCATAAAGGAAATATATCTTTTACCGCTACCACATTTATTTGCTGTATCAAATATAGCTAAATGCTTAGATTTTAAATGAGGAGCACCCTCGATTTTACCATCTACGATTTTCTCGTATTCAAAGCCGTTTTCATCAACCATTTCTTTTCTTAGAATGTAATCAAAAATATCATTTGTTTCACTTTCAGAATACCCAAGGTTCTCTAAAGAATCTTTAATTACAGGATTTACGATGGTCATAAAACCACCACCGGATAATTTCTTATAAATAAAATGACTGAAATATGGCTCTACAGAGGTTGCACCGCAATCCATAGCAAAGGAAATAGTTCCAGTAGGAGCTAAAACTGTTACTTGAGCGTTTCTAAAACCATAGTTTTCGCCACTACTTAATGCTTTTGTCCAGCAATTTTTTAAGGTTTCACTTATAGCACCTAAATAGTCTTTATTTAAAACAGCGTGATCAACTTTTATAGGTTCATAGTTTAGATTCTCAAAGCTACTATTTATTGCGCCAGCTGCTCTTGCGTGATTTCTTATAACTGTCTGCATGTAGTTTTTATTAATATCATATTTTTCAAAGGGGGATAATTCTTTCGCAATTAATGATGAAACATAATAAGATTGCGCAGTCATTATTCCAGTTAGAGAAGATGCGATATTTCTAGCATCATCTGAGTCATATGGATATCCCATAACCATAAATAACGAAGCTAGATTCGAAAGCCCAAGGCCTGTTGTTCTAAATAAATAACTTTTTCTTGCTATGTCTTCAGTTGGGAACTGTCCCCAATGTATTGAAGCTTCAAGAACTAATTGAGTAAGTCCTATTAAATGGACATATCCTTCTACATCAAATTTCTTTGTTTTAGTATCATAGAACTTATAAATATTAATAGATGCTAAGTTACAAGAAGTATCGTCTAAAAAGGCATATTCACCGCAAGGATTGGTTGAATTAATTCTATTATGTTTAGCACCAAATTCACCATCTTCTCCAGCAGGACAAGTGTGCCATGCATTAAAGGTGTCATCAAACTGAGGAGCTGGATCTGCACATTTCCAAGCAGCATCATTAAAGGTATCCCATAGTTTTTTTACACTTATATCTTTGTCAACCGTGTGGTCACATCTTCCTTTAAGGGTAATAGTTTGATTAGGTTCATTTGATAAATTATCAACTTTCGTCATGAATTCATCTGAGAATCTTATAGAGTTGTTTCCGTTTTGACCAGAAACAGTTTCATAAGCTTCTCCCTCAAAACTACCATCATAACCCATTTTAGTTAAAGCCCTTACTTTATCTTCTTCTTTAGCTTTCCAAGTCATAAACTCCATTATTTCGGGATGATTTATATCAAGGCATAACATTTTAGCAGCACGCCTTGTAGTTCCACCAGATTTTATTGCACCTGCATTTCTATCAAGGCCTCTTAAGAAACTCATTAGGCCAGAGGAAATACCACCGCTAGATAATTTTTCTCCAATGCCACGTATACTAGAAAAATTAGTTCCAGTACCAGAACCGCCTTTAAACAATTTGGTTTCTGTTACATATTGCTCGGAAATTGAATGCTTGCCGAGTAATTTATCTTGGATTGATAGAATAAAACAAGCTGAGGCTTGAGTTCTTGTATAGGCATCCTCACTTTTAACTATCATCTTAGATTTTTCATCATAATAAAAATTATCTAGTGATCCACCTTTTATACCATAGGATAGGTTAAGACCAGTGTTAAACCACTGGGGAGAATTTGGAGCAAACATTTGATTTAAAAATGCATATATTAATTCATCATAAATAATGCTTTTTTCTTCTTTAGATTTAATAATTGTCTCATCAATTAAAGCTTCGCACCAAAAATCAACAAGTCTATGAGCTACAAGTTTCATACTATCCTCATAACCTTTTTTATTATTAAGGCCTGATTTTCTAAAATATTTTGAAGCAATTATATCGCAAGAATTCTGTGAGTAATGTTCTGGGAATTCTAAATCCTTCATGTCTAGTAGTACTTTATTAGTTTTATGGTCTTTTAACAAAACATTTACCTTTTTCCAATTAAACAAATCAAAAACAGTAATAGTTTTATTCTTTTCTAATTCTTTTGTGAAAACTCTTTTAATCAAATTTTTTATCTCCGCCATAATTAATACTAGCTTAAAAAAAACTAGTATAGACACCTCCTATTAGTTGCATATTAATCGTAAATCATGTAAAATATAATTCTGTATGTTTGAAATTAATATACCTAAGTAGTTATCTTAATTATTTAGGTATATTTTATGTACTATTAAATATAACACCATATGTAGTGATTAAAAAACAAATGTCACTACATATGGTATTATATAATATATTTTATGAAAAATCAAATAATAAATTAACTTAAATTACGACTAATTTTGGGCTTATTTATTAAGTATTGTAGTATAATAAATATATACTTATTATATCACAATATTTCATATAGAATTATTATTTTGAAAGAGGTGAGGATGAAATTATGATACATCAATTCGATGGACAAATCCCGAGTGTACACAAAAATACGTTTATTGCTAGTAGTGCAGATGTTATAGGAAATGTATCTATTGGAGAGTACAGCAGCATATGGTTTGGTGCTGTATTAAGAGGTGATATGAATTCTATGTCTATAGGTGCTTATACAAATATTCAAGACAATGTTACGCTTCATAACGATGATGATTTTGTTGTTAATATCGGAGACTATGTTACTATAGGGCATAATGCAGTAATACATGGTTGTACAATTTCAAACTATACTTTAATTGGAATGGGCAGCACAATTCTTAATGGTGCTGAAATAGGAGAGTATACTATAATTGGAGCAGGTAGCTTAGTTACGCAGGGGAAGAAAATACCGTCTGGTGTTTTATGCATGGGAGTACCAGCAAGGGTTGTAAGAACGCTAACAGCTCAGGAAAAAGAAGGCTTAAAAGAAGCAGCACATCATTATGTAGAACTTTCAATGAAATATATTACAAAGTAAATTAAATATAGAGTAAAAGATTGAGGGGCTTTTTAAGGAGCGAGAAAAATGATAAAATTAAATGCAGTAGAAAAGATGACAAGTGAGCAGAAATATAAATACATGCTTATCCTTTTAGAAGGACAGTTAAGCTCAGAAAAAAATGATCTGGCAAATTTATGTAATGCAACGGCAATAATAAAAGCAATTATGGATAGGGTTAATTGGGCAGGATTTTACATACTAAGAGGTAATACATTAATCCTTGGAATGTTCCAAGGACTTCCAGCTTGTAATAGAGTAGAAGTAGGTAAAGGCGTATGTGGAGCGGCTGTAACTCAAAAAAAACCTCAACTTGTAGAAAATGTTCATGATTTTTTAGGACACATTGCTTGTGACTCTTCAACGAATTCAGAAATTGTTATACCTATAATAAAAGATGATATAGTTTATGGAGTTTTAGATTTAGATAGTCAAGAGATAGGAAGGTTTACGAAACTTGAAGAGAAATATTTAGTACAATTTGTTGATAAACTTAACAAATATATAGATTGGTCAAAAGTATAAAAAAAGGTAGGAGATATTAAATGATTAAAATAGGAGATATTAATAGTTTAAAAGTAGTTAGAAGGGCAGATTTTGGTTACTACTTGGGAGCTGAGACAGATAATACGGATGATGATGTATTATTACCAATGAAAAGCACAGTAGGAAGAGCCCTTAAAATTGACGATGAAGTTGAAGCGTTTATATATAGGGATTCAAGTGATAGATTAATTGCAACTTTAAAAAGGCCACTAGCAAAAGTTGGTGACTTAGCTTATCTTAAGGTAGTCGACATGACCACAATAGGAAGTTTTGTTGAAATTGGTTTAGAAAGAGATATATTAGTTCCTTTTAAAGAGGAAAATTATAGCTTAGAAACAGGAAAGAAATATCTTTTCTATATATATTTAGATAAGACTGGAAGACTTGCAGCCACTACTTTTATTGATAAATATTTATATGATACAGATTCATATGAAATTGATGATGAAGTGGAAGGTACAGTATACGGAGTTCAGACTAATGGTACATTAATGATAGCTATCGATGATATTTATAGAGCAGTTATTCTAAGAAATGAGAATTATGCGAGTGTTATACCTGGAGACAAACTAACAGTAAGGGTACAAAAATATTACGAAGATGGTAAAATGGACGTAACAGCAAGAAAACCAAGACTTGAAGAAAGAGATGTAGTTGAACAGCAAATATTAGAATTCTTAAATAAGTCTGGTGGAGCTATGGTATACAATGATAAAAGTTCTCCAGATGATATAAAGAAAACATTTAAAACTAGTAAAAATGCATTTAAAAGGGCATTGGGTGGACTTATGAAAAGTAACCTGATCGTTCAAGATGCGGATGGTACTAGATTAAAAGAACAAGGTGCTAAATTAGAAGAAATAGAAAAAGAATAAATAATAAAAATTATTTAAACGGCTAAAATCATGAATATCAAAGGTTTTAGCCGTTTAATATTTTTTGTAATTTTTATTATTGTAGAAAATAATATATTCATAAAGTTTTTTAAAAATCTTTTTGTATGTATTAAGGAATATTTTGACTACTTTATTAAACATTAATTTTTATTTTTTTGGTTACACTATATATAAGAAAAAAATATTTTATTAATAAGGAGGATTTCTAATGAAATCAAAAATTATATTATTAACATCGGCTATATTAACAGTATTACTCGTAGGATGTAATATGAAGGCTCCAACTCAAACAAATATACCTAAGACAACTCCAAAGGTAATGTCCGCAACTTTAATGGTAAGTACTCCAAATGAATTTAAAATGGCTATAAGTAGCAAGGGCACTGAGAATATTTATTTAAAAAAGAATATAACTACAAACAAAGCTCTTGTAGTTAATGGGGAGTTTAGAACTAATAAAATTCTTTTGGAGCGCAAGATAAACCTAAACAGTACAAATAAAGCTAAAAACATAGTAAGTAGATTTACTTTATCTGTGCCAAAATTAACTATTAAAAGTACTCAAACTACTATGGAACATGGAACATTCAAAGGTGATCTTTATGTTTCAGCAAATAACTTTCAGTTAATAGATACTAAGGTTGATGGAAATGTCTATTTTACTACACAAGAAGCTAAAAACACATGTAAAATGGATGCTAAAAGTATGGTGACTGGAAAACAGGAATTAAGAAAATAATATAAGAAATTGAAATATTAAAGTAAGAAAAAATATATAATTTAAATAATAAGAGGCTGATGAATTAATTTATCAGCCTCTTATTATTTATTCAATTTCTAAAGTTTTAGATGACATACGTTTAAATATCTTCACAATCTCATTTAAGATTAAGGGCATAAGGGATAACAGAGTAACGAAACCCCAATCCTGCATACTCAAAGCATGAACACTAAAGGCTCTTGACAGTGGTGGGATTGTTATTATAAAGATTTGTAGCATTAGACCTAAGATAATAGATCCAATTAAATATTTGTTTGAAAATAAACCTATTTGGAATATAGACTTCTTTTCATTTCTCATATTTAATGAATGGACAAGTTGAGAGCAACTAAGTACTACAAAAGCCATAGTTTGTGCATGTTCTAAAGCATCTGGTTTAAGACCACTTGGGAATAATGGGAATAAACTCAGATTACCACTATAATATTTTGCACCTATTACAAATGCTGCTAGGGTTAGTATTCCAATTAACAAGCCGTTAAGAGCTAGACTTAAGGTAGTGCCCTTAAATAAACTGTCCTTTGGATTACGTGGTTTATATTTCATTACGTCAGGGTCACCAGGATCGACTCCTAGAGCTAGAGCTGGAAGTGTATCAGTAATTAAGTTAACCCACAATATGTGGATAGGGCGAAGAGGTGATGCCCAACCTAATAGTATTGCAAGAAATAGTGCTATAATTTCTCCAACATTACAAGAGATAAGGAATATTACAGTTTTTTTGATATTGCGAAAGATGTTTCTTCCTTCCTTTATAGCAGCAACAATAGTTGAAAAGTTATCATCTATTAATATCATATCAGCTGCACCTTTAGCTACATCAGTACCTGTAATACCCATTGCTACACCTATGTTTGCCATTTTAAGAGAAGGTGCATCATTTACTCCGTCTCCAGTCATCGAAACAATATTTCCTTTGGATTTAAAAGCCTTTATAATTTTTACTTTATGTTCTGGGGATACTCTTGCGAACACTCTAATATTATCAATTTTATTATTTAATTCGACCTCCGAAATTTTATCGAGCTCGGTTCCAGACATAACGGCTTTAGAATCATCTGTAATATTAAGCTCTTTTGCTATAGCAAAGGCTGTGTTTTGATGGTCACCAGTTATCATTACGGTTGTAATTCCTGATTTCTTACATAATGAAATCGAATCCTTGACCTCAAGCCTTGGTGGATCTATCATGCCTACAAGGCCAATAAATATTAAATCATTTTCTAAAGAATCAATATCTACATGAGGGGTTGAAAGGATTTTACAAGCTGCACCTAAGACTCTTAAAGCATTGTCAGACATGTCATTTGATGTCCCCATTATGTCTTTTTTTATCTCAGGCGTAATTTCTACAATATTACCTTTGATATAGGCTTTAGTACATATATTTAATAGATTATCAATAGCTCCTTTTGTCATTACATAATATTCATCATCATATTTATTTACGGTAGTCATTAATTTTCTATCTGATTCAAAAGGGATCTCATTAATTCTTTGATGTTTTTTCTCTAAGTCATCTTTAAATATATTGTTTTTTACTCCAGGTATGAGTAGTGCAATTTCAGTTGGATCACCTGTTTTTGAACTCTGCGAATATGTGGCATCATTACATAAAATAAGATTTTCAAGAAGCAACTTGTGCTGTTTGTTTTTAAGATTTAGTGTATCAATATTTTCTAAAGTGTCACCTGCATAAAATTTTGTTACAGTCATTTTATTTTGAGTTAAGGTTCCTGTTTTGTCTGAACATATAATATTTACTGAACCTAAAGTTTCAACAGCAGGTAGTTTACGTACAATTGCATTTTCTTTAATCATCTTTTGAACGCCCATAGCAAGTACTATAGTTACTATGGCAGGGAGGCCTTCAGGGATAGCGGCAACAGCTAAACTAATGGATGTAAGTAGCATTTCAAAAAGATCTCTCCTTTGAAGAACACCTACAATAAACATAAGAGCACATATTATTAGTGCACCTATTCCAAGAAATTTTCCAAGCTGCGCTAGTTTCTTTTGGAGTGGAGTCTCGGTATCTACTTTTTCGTCTAACATTTTAGCTATTTTACCAATTTGAGTATTCATTCCAGTAGAAACAGCAGAT
>Ga0209123_1004110_pt1 | contig 10247 bp, 12 predicted proteins | sample BarGraIncu00431A_FD_184500 | JGI IMG/M metagenome (GOLD analysis project Ga0209123, IMG submission 184500) | Arctic peat soil microbial communities from Barrow, Alaska, USA - Barrow Graham LP Incubations 004-31A (SPAdes) (version 2) | ecosystem: Environmental > Terrestrial > Soil > Wetlands >...
CAGCGCAGCGGGAGCCGACTGTCACGAATGGCCGGTCTCTGGTGGTTGAATTCGCCAATCTAATAAATTAGATCGTTGAATGCAGGTAATTGACCATGGTGATGAAATCGAAGACCGGCAGACCGGACTGGCGCCGAATCGCCGCCGAATAAGGGGGCAGGTCCGTGCATTCAAGAACGAAGGCCCGAATGCCAGGATGGGTATCGAGCGCACGACGCACCGTGCCCAACACTTGCTGCTCGATCACATCAAGATCGATCTCTGCATCGGGTTCGGCGAACATCCTGTTCCACTCTGCACATTGTTCAAGACCCACGATATGCAAGCCATCCGAGCTTGCAATGCCAACCGACTTCAGGTGCTCGGGACCAAGCGCACTCGCGTTGGCCGTGATGATGCAGATTTCACTTTCCGGGCCGTGAATTTGCCTTGCCAAAGGAACTTGCAGAAGACTGGACGTAAAAACGGGCACGCCCACAGCGCTGGCCAGTTCCCGCTGGAAGATGGCATTGAATCCGCAACTGGTGGTGATGGCCTTGGTTCCCTGCGACACCATCAGCCGGGCATCGGCGATCATCGTGCGCAGAACGGCTTGATCTGGCTTTTCAAGAATCGTGTGGACGTTGGCACCCGACACGCGATGAAACCTGACCTCGTAGTCATACGATGCAGGGTTGGTGCTGTTGCCTGGCAGGGTCTCCAGTTGCACCAGGCCCTGGGGCACCTGTCCAGCTTCCCAGCACAAAATCGCGATCTTTGCCGCTTCGGTTTCAATAGTCATGATTTTCTCGCAAGCGTGTGCTTCCATCTTTTAGAACCTGGCGATTCGATAGGGTGACAAGTCGAATGGATCTGCATCACCGTTGACCAGGCCGGCAATCAATTGGGCCGTGATCGCGGCCAGCGTCAGCCCCAGATGACCATGGCCAAAAGCATAGAACACGTTCCCGCAGCTGGGTGAACGGCCAATCACGGGCAAGGAATCCGGCGTTGAGGGGCGATAGCCCATCCATTCACGCTGGATCACCTGCTTGGCAAGACCCGGCAAGACACTGCGGGCGAACGGCGCCATGGCGCGAATACGTCGGTAGTCTGGCGGCGCGCTCAAGCCCGCCAACTCATCGCCACTGACCAGAGAAATGCCGTCGTGCATCGGCGACAAAACACAATGTTTTTCAGGAAAACCGACCGGGCGACGAAGCAACTCATCACCCGCCGACCCAAATGAAATATGGTAGCCGCGCTCGGTGTCAAGACTGACCTTGTCGCCAATTTGCTTTGCAAACTTCTTGGACCAGGCTCCCGCCGCAATGACCACAGCATCAAACTGCCGTGTGGTCTTGTCCGTCTTGACAGAGATGCCGCCGCCCTGGGTCGGCCTGACTTCCAGGACGCTCTCCCGAATGTATTGCGCCTGACGTTGCCGCGCGCCCTCAAAGTACGCTTGTGTCAACGCCGTGGGGTAGTTGACGAAACCGCTGTCGGGCTGGAACACGCCACGCGTGTAGGCGTCCCGGTTGAGCTGGGGTTCAAGATCGGCCACTTCAGCGGCATCGAGGATCGAAAAATTGACGCCATGGCGCGTCATCAATTCGCGCTCAAGTGCGGCTTCTGCAAACCCGGCATCTGATTTGTACACTTTCAACCAACCCACGGGACGGATGAGCTCACGGGCAGCACTCAGATCGGCCAAGGCAAGATGCGCTTGCATGGCTTTGGAGACCAGCGGATCAAGCGCTTGGGCGATACTCGAAACCCGCGCCGGGCGACCTGCTTCAATAAAACGAAGAAGCCACGGAAGCACCTGAAAAAGATAGGCTGGACGCAATACAGCAGCACCGTCCGGGTCAAAGATATAGGACGGAATTGACCGAAGCACACCCGGTGTGGCGGTTGGCGTCACAGCGCCGGTGACAATGCCGCCGGCATTGCCTGAGCTCGTTCCAGCGCCGACTTCTCCATGGTCAATGAGCGTGACCAGGTAGCCCTGGGCCGCCAGCGCCAAGGCGGTGGCGGCGCCGACAACACCGGCCCCGACGATGGCAACGCTACGTGCGCTCGGTGTTTCATTTGTACTGACGCGGGTCATGAAGAATCCTTCTGGAAAGCTTGAAATATGGCGAAACGGCTGGCTAGTGGTGAAGGATCTTCCCGAGGAATTCACGCGTTCGCTCATTCCTTGGCGTTGTGAAGAAGTCTTCAGGCGCCGCGATCTCCACAATGATCCCCTTGTCGATAAACGCTACCCGATCGGCAACCTTGCGGGCAAAGCCCATTTCATGGGTCACAACGATCATCGTCATTCCGTCTTTGGCCAAGGACACCATCACATCCAAGACCTCGTTGATCATTTCGGGATCGAGCGCCGAGGTCGGCTCATCAAAGAGCATGACCTTGGGTTGCATGCACAGGCTGCGGGCGATGGCAACCCGTTGTTGCTGCCCGCCTGACAACTGTTGGGGGTAGGAATCAAATTTGTCTGCCAAGCCGACCTTTTCCAACATGGCCCGGCCCCGGCTGATGGCTTCTTTTTTTGGCAGCTTGCGCACATGAATTGGCGCCAGAGTAACATTTTCAAGCGCCGTCTTGTGAGGGTACAGATTGAATTGCTGGAAGACAAAGCCAAGTTCCATCCGCAACTGCCTGAGATTGGCTTCGACGGCGACGGGCAGGTTGTCGACGATCAAGGTACCACTTTGAAATTTTTCAAGACCATTGACACAGCGAATGAGTGTGCTTTTGCCAGAGCCACTCGGCCCGCATACGACCACCACCTCTCCTTTGGCAACCTCAAGATTGATGTTCTGGAGCACGTGGTGCGTGCCATACCATTTATTGAGTTCTTTGAATTTGATCATTTGCGCTTATTCCTCGTCATCTTCGCTATCGCGATGGCTGGGTCTGGTGTGTCTTGAAGGGGTGCTGAAAGGTCAAGGCTTTTCCATTCGCCGGGACAAATGAAGCAGCGGATAACAGATCAGGAAATACCCAATGCCCACAACGGAAAAAACCAGAAGTCCATTGGGGACGCTTTGCACAATGATCCAACCCGAACGTGTCAGGTCTAGAAGCCCGATGGCAGAGACCACCGAAGAGTCTTTGACCAGTAGAACGAATTGCCCGACCAGAGAAGGGACAATCATTCGGGTGGCTTGCGGCATCACAACCAGCCAGAGTTGCTGCAAGCGGGTCAGGCCGGCCGATGCGGCGGCCTCGACCTGGCCAATAGGCACAGCCCTGATCCCGGAGGCCACGATCTCGGAGATAAAGCAGGCCGCAATATTGGACAGCGCCAGGGCGCCGGCCGTGAATGAGTCAAGCTCAATGCCCGCTTCAGGCAGTATGAAGAAGACGACAAAGACCTGAACCAGGACCGGTGTTCCGCGAAAGATATCGGTGTAGGCGCCGATGACAAACGAGAGCAGCTTGTTGGAACTGGCGCGTCCGATGCCCAGCACAAAGCCGACACTTGTTCCGGCGACAATGCCAATGACCGACAGTGCCAGTGTCACGCCAACACCCTTTAGGATGACCGGGTAGTACTGGGCAATGCCTTGTAGTTGCTCTAGGAACATCGTCATGTCATGCCCCTTCAGTGGCGTGCAGAGGGATGATTGATGCGCATCCATGCGGCTGCCATCAACTTCAATCCAAAATAGATGATCAGGTAGCCCATGGCGGTTGTTGCCAGGCCTTCAGTGGGCATGAAACGGTCATTGGCCAGGGTTTGCCCGACACGCGTGAGCTCTAGGACTGAAATGAGCGACAGCAATGACGAGTCCTTGACCAGCACAATCGCCTGCCCGATCAGCGGCGACACCATGGGGCGTAGCGCTTGCGGGAGAATGATGAGGCGCATCTGCTGCCAGTAGTTCATGCCCGAACTGGCGCTGGCTTCAACCTGCCCACGAGGAATCGACATGATCCCAGAGCGGATGATTTCGCTGACGTAGGCGCCGCTGTTGATCGAAAGCGCGATGATGCCAATCACGGTTTCGGGCATGAGAACGCCGAAACTTGGCAAGCCGAAATACAGAAAATAAAGCTGGGCCAGCAAGGGTGTCGCCCGTATCACATCCACATAGGCGACCGCTGGCGCCCGAACCAAGCGGGAAGGCTGGATGCTCATCGCACAAGCGATGATGCCGATCACGATGGCACCGGCAAAAGCAGTCAACGAAATCGACAACGTGGAGATGAAACCCAGCCAGAACTCCGGAAGGGTTTCTCCGATGACCCGAAAGTTCAGATTGAATAGCATTCAGTCGTCAACGAGTGAGGGATTTGGAGCAGCGCAGTCGGCGCGGTGATGACAGGGCCGACTGCGCGCTCGCATCAAACGCTCAGTGCGCCTCTTTCCATTTCGCCGAGTTGACCCAGTAGTCAAGATTCTGTTGAAGGCGACCGTCCAGCGTGGTCTGGTCGATGAACAAATTGATCCAGGTCAAAAGGTCAAGGGAGTCGTAACGGGTTGCATAGGCCAGAGGTTCCTTGGCCAGCAGTTCCGGCATGATTTTGAAGGTTCCCGCAGGGTATCCGGCCGATTGGCCCGCCACGGCTGAACTGTCGTTGAGCAAGCAGTCTGCCTGGCCATTTTTCACAGCGTCGAGCAACAAAGTCCCCCCGCCTTTGTAGCTCTTGATTTCACCCTTGTCAAAAACCGTTTTTGCCAGCTTCTCGCCTGTACTGCCAAATAAAACCGCGATTTTTGTCCCGGGCGCCTTGCAAGCGTTCGTGGAAGTGAATTTGCTCCCCGCCTTGGCCGCCACGACAGGGCCGATGTAAATGAAAGGCTTGGTGAAAGCGACCTTGGTCGCACGCGCCAGGGTCGGCGTCATGTCGGCCGCGAGCAAGTCGGCTTTACCGGAAATGAGGGCCGGCAACAGTCCATCCCAGTCGAGGTCAAGAAAGACCGCCTTGACGCCCATCTCCTTGGCCATCAATTTGGCAAGCTCCACGGAACTGCCGGTGCGTTCCCCGTTCTTGTCTATCATCGAAAATGGAGGGCCCTGGGTTTGAACCGCGATCCGCAACTCGCCGCGCTTTTGGATCTCGTCCAAGGTGGACGCGTGAGCGAGGGTTGCGACACCTAAGTAGCCAAGGCACGACAGCAGTATCGCGGGTAAAAAATTCAACTTCTTCATTTACGTTCTCCTTTAACAATCTCCTTGGAAGACCATCCTCCAAGACAGAAACCAATCTTTAGTCGCTCAATGGGTTTGGGGTGGCGCCATCAACATTTTCCTCCCAGCAACCCCGCGGCAGGTTGACCCATTTGTCATGCGACTTCATCACGACGAACGCTTCACTGCGGCTGATCACCCCAGGCGCGGCAACGCGGGGAAGAAGTTCGCTCGTGAATCGGTAAAGATCTTGAACATCTCCCGCCACCAGCACCTCCACGATCAAGTCGAAGCGGCCGGTCACGATGCTGACGGAAGTTACAAATGGCAAATTAGCCACGTCTTTCATTAGCTCGTCAAGATGCCCCTGCGCATTGGCATTGATACCCACAATGGCGGCAATGAGCTCCGGCCTTTCCGACAGGTTCAGCAGACCGACGATTTTCAGAATATTTTTGTCAATCAGCGACCGCAGGCGTGTGCGCACCGTTGGCGGGCTGAGCTGCAATTTCTCGGCCAGCTGATTCACACCGTCCTGCCCGTCACTGGAAAGCAACTTGGCCAGACGGCGATCGGTGGGATCAAGAAATTCGCGCATAGACTTAAAGTTAAAAATTTTAGTTGATTATTTTCTAAAAGAAAAAGAGCTGCATATAAATAATTCTATTTGAAAAAAACAGGCCTATATTAGTGTTTGCACCTAGATCGGCCAAGATTACTCTAATACGCCCAATCGGGTTCGGGCGCGGGGAGTTCTGACACCGCAACGTTGGCGCCCTGACCCCGTTTTAAGGGAGATCAGCGGTAGGGTGATACCGAATTTCAGGGTTGGGGGGATTTCAGCGAAGAACTGAAGTGGCGTCATCGGCGTGCCTGCCAGAGGTCAATCCCCGTCGCGCAGTCAATGAATATCCCCGAAGTAAGCTGCGAGGTATGGGACACCAAAAAAACAAAGGCAGGGGAACCGCCCCCAAGGGACGGGAAATTTACCCCGAGTGATTCAAACGGCGGCTGTGACGACAACCTCAATTTTCCAACCGGGCTTGGCCAGCGCTGCCTGCACGGTTGCACGCGCTGGTGTCTGACCGGGCACTACCCAAGCATCCCAAACCGCGTTCATGCCGGCAAAGTCGACCATGTCGGTCAGAAAAATCTGTGTCATCAAAATCTTGCTCTTGTCGCTGCCGGCGCGGGCCAGCAAAGTGTCGATTTCGGCAAGAATCTGCCCAGTTTGGCCTTGAATGTCTGCGCTGGCGTCACTCGCGACCTGACCAGCCAAGTAGATCGTGCCATTGTGTACAGCCACCTCGGACATACGTGCGCCGATTTCCAAGCGTTGGATCATTCAGTTGCCTTTCGTGTGATTCGTGGCCAAGATGGCATGAGTCTACGTATTTAGAGCGATAGTAACCAAATGTGGCCTTCAGATTTCTGCCAGGTTACGGACCCACAACGACCACTGCCTCAGCGACTGGTATCTGGAGGGCATTTTCGGCAACGCTACGGCTGCTTTGTGTCTACTGGAGCCGGTGGAGTGGAAAAGGTCCGAACTCCCTGGTCACTGACTCCAGAAGACACATAGCCGACTTCCACTGGAACCGCATGAAGCTCCGCAGAAAGTCGAAAGCTGACCTTCGATTTCGCCGGAACCGGCCGTTCGGCACCGGTGCCAGAAACTCGGAAGCAGTCACCCAGCGACGAAAACCAGTTTTTCCGTTTTTAGGTCGTCAGCGCAGCGGTTGCTGACATAAGTCTGCCCAAAATGCTCGCCCCATACCCGACATTCACCCCAGTCACTGCCCGTCAGCAATATGGGGGCAATTTCGAGGATCGCTGCTCCCGCCAAAGATCATGACCTGACGCTCACGTAGTTTCGCCGTTGCTCACATTGGGTAGGGTGGATTTTGGATGCCTGATATAGGCCGCCACAAACAAATTCGCCAGCCGGACGGAGGCGGTTCAGTAGCAGGAATATTAGAGTTGGAGCGGGTATTGCGAGCTGATCAAATCCTTCAAACGACCTTGCCGCGAGAAGGTTATTTCTTTTCCAGATTTATAAATTAGTCGGAACTTATATTCTCCAACCTGAACCAACCGTGCTCTTGTCTGAGCGCGCGGTGTCGTTGCCATTGCGGCAGTCCGATGCCGTCTTCATGGGCAAGTTTTCACAACCCTTCCTGGAACCTCATTTGAATATGAAATCACACGCCTTTTCCGGCACCGTGCTCGCCTCGGTTGCATTGGCTTGCCTCGTCGCCCTTTCCGTCCAGGTCGCTCACGCCGAATCGTCGCCCGACATCCATATCGACGTGCCAGTCGCACTCAAGCAGGCCAAGGTCGTCTTCAACATGGATCACGCAGCCTTCAGTGGTGACACCCCGGTGGGTTTGGCCCACATGGTATTGATGACGAATCGGTTCAAGCAAACCGGCACACAGTGGAATATGGCGGCCATTTTCCATGGCGATGCGGGCTACATGCTATTGAACGACGACGCCTATAACGCCCTTCGCAAGACCAAGACCGGCAACCCGTACAAGGCGACGATCCAGGGCCTTATCGCGACAGGAGTGCAGATTGAGGAATGCGCGGTCACCATGAAGGGCAATAAATGGACCAATGGCGACCTCCTGCCCCTCGTTAAAGTTGACACCGGCGCCGACGGCAGAATCGTCGAGTTGGTGCAGCAAGGTTACGTCATGCTGCAACCGTAAGGCTTGCCGCGCTCGCCGAATCCGTTCGGCGACCTGATCATTCACTCGTCCGTCAAGACCGACCCTTCCAAAGCTAGGTCAACCCATCATCCCATCGCCAGAAAAATAGTTATGCGCAAAGAAATCAGTACCTCTTCCATCGTCATCGCAGGACTTCTGGTCCTGTCGTTGCAGGGCGTGTCATCGACCGCTTTCGCCCAGACCACGGCCAGCCAGCCGGAAAATACCCAACCACCCTTGCAGATCGTCAACCAGACCGGCCTCAAGGTCGCGATCCAGGTGAACTACGCGGACACCATTCCCAACGGGGTCGGCAAGCAGGTGCTGGCAGCAAAAAACCTGTTCGACCAATACACGGCCCTGGGCATGAAATCGGGTAAGGACTACGAGATCGCGATGGTGTTTAGAGCCGACGGCGCCCAGTTTCTACTGACCGATGAAGCCTACGACCAAAAGGTCAAACAGCCGCATCCCAAAGGCAACCCGAATCGAGTCATTTTGGACGAGCTGATCAAGGGCGGAGTGAAGATGTATGAGTGCGGCGTCGCCATGCCAATAAAAGGCTACTCACCCCAGGACATTCTTCCCTATAGCCGGATTGTCGTATCCGGCATCGGTGTCATGGTCGATTTTGAAAAATCCGGCTATCTCACCATTACGCCTTAAGGTTTCTTCCCTTCATTTCATCTTCTCAGCGACTCCAACGGCGAAACCCGACTGGAAACCATCTCATGAACAGCAGCGAATTGGAACTCAAGCGGTGGAACGAGCGGTTTGCTGCCGAGGACTATGTCTTCGGTACCCGACCCAACACCTTTCTTAGCGCTCAGCGCGACCGCCTGAAGCCCGGCATGAAGGCGTTGTGCGTGGCCGACGGCGAAGGCCGCAATAGCGTGTGGCTGGCGTCTCTGGGCTTGGAAGTCACGGCGTTCGACTTCTCGGCCGTGGGCTTGTCCAAGGCGTCCAGGCTGGCCGAGGCGAACAACGTGAAAGTGGACTACAGGATCTCGGACGTGGAGCGCTGGGACTGGGATGCCGCGGCCTACGATGTGGTGGTCGCCATCTTCGTCCAGTTCGCGGCACCCGCCGTACGGGCTCGCATGTTTGCCGGAATGGCGCGCACCCTAAGGCCAGGGAGCACGCTGATCATTCAGGGCTATCGCCCCGAACAACTCGCGTACGCAACGGGTGGCCCAAAGCTAATGGAGAACCTCTACACCGAGGATCTGCTGCGCCAAAGCTTTGCGTCCTTGGAGATCCTGCATTTGGTCGCGCACGATGACGCCATCGACGAGGGCCCGGGTCACAGCGGCATGTCCGCTTTAATCGACCTCGTGGGCGTAAAACTACCGTGACACCGACCCCGGTGGCACCACGCAGCATTCATCTTCGCCGACGGACATATTCTCCATGACACTCTGGTACTTGTTCCCGCTGGCATTTCTGGTTGGTTTATTGTTCAATTTGAATCCATCCTGCGGAAGTGGCGCGTTGGTGTGGACGAGCACACAGAGTCAACCACTTCGACTAGCGCTGTTGGCCACGATCCGCATCGCCATGCTGGCGATGGTGGGCGCGCTGGCGGGGCGCTTTGGCACGGTCTTGCGCGCGCCGTGGGGCTTCCTGATGCTTGCCGTTGCTCTCTATCTGCTCTACACGACGATTCGCCAGGCGCGCGTGGGCGCAAATGGCGCTTGCTCCTTGCCCCCCAGGGGATCCGCGCTTCCTTGGTTGCTGGCCCTGGTTCCACCGCCCAGTGGCTATATTGGCCTCGCGGTCTTCTACGGCGGCTTCAATGCGCCGTCCGCCGCGCAAGGGGCACTGACACTCGCGGTCGTTGGCCTTGGCCTGACGCTGCCGGCATGGCTTGCGATTCTGAAACCGACATGGCAGGCCGATTGGCAGCAGCGGTTGATGGGTTCGAAGACCTTGCATCGATGGCAGCTCGCGTACCAGTTCGCGGGTGCCGCGTTACTGACGGCTGTCGGGTTGGCGTTCGTGTTCGTTCAGGGCTTCCACCGTCCATTGCTGGAACTTGTTCGTTAGAAATAGTGCCGCCCGTACGAATGCGAGACTCCCATCGGATACCAGCCAAGTACTGGCGCGGGGCGCCCGGTTGCCCGCCACGAAAGTCGGGTGGCTGGCAAATCAAACCTTGTAATTGAACTTCCGCGAAGCGGCCGGTGACCAGTACCCGCAATGTGTCTGTTGAAGTCAGCCACCCAAAATTTGATCCGTTTTCAGTCGACGGGCTCCAGTAGACACATACCCGACGTTCACCGAAACCGCATGCAGCCCGGCGAAAAGTGGAAAGCTGACTTTGGATTTCGCCGGAACCGGCCGTTCGCCACCGATGCCAGAAACTTGGAAGCAGTCATCCAGCGACGAAAATCAGTTTTTCCGTTTGTCG
>Ga0209123_1004114_pt1 | contig 10237 bp, 12 predicted proteins | sample BarGraIncu00431A_FD_184500 | JGI IMG/M metagenome (GOLD analysis project Ga0209123, IMG submission 184500) | Arctic peat soil microbial communities from Barrow, Alaska, USA - Barrow Graham LP Incubations 004-31A (SPAdes) (version 2) | ecosystem: Environmental > Terrestrial > Soil > Wetlands >...
AATCAATATTTAATCAAAATGAAGAAAAATAACCTACATTTGAAAACAGAAAAGTTGTGCACCGTTGTTGCCAATTTCTGTGCACTCTAATTTACCATTTTCTGTGCATTTGTAATTTCTACTTACAGACGTTCATCTGCCATACGTTTTGGATAATTAAATTTACAAATCTTCATAACTAACGAAGGAGTCTCAAGAAGGCTTTGCGCTTCAGTTAAACTAAAAAGTATTGAATTTCCTCCCTTATGTTCCATTTGCTCAATGGAGTAATCTATGCCATTAAGGTTAATTACATTTTCAATGTCTTCAATAACAGAAATCCTATTATTGTAGCTTTCAAGTATTTCAGTTAAGTCAAATAATGGTAGAACTATCATTTCGAGAATCTTTCAATATCAATTAAAAAATATGAACCCATCTGAATTAGCGGAGTTTGCTCTTCGATCCCATAAAAATCTTCGAGATATTCCAAAATTGACCTTAATTGAACCGAACCTTCAGCTTCAGAGTTTTTTAAAAGCATATTGAAAAAGTTTATTCGTCCATCTCTTGCTTGTTTCGAATTAGTCTGACTTACACAATTCAAAGCATAATCCTTAAATGGCTGACATTCTTCTTGTGTTGGTCTAATATGCTTCTCGATTAATAAAAGAATTTTATATTGATATTTCAATATAGTATAAGACTGATCCTGATTTTGATAAATAAATTGAAACAAAGTAAAAAAATCATTTCGCTGTCGATACCTTGTTTGGTTTAGAGACCTAATTAAATTTAAGTCTAACATTCTATTTAAGATTTTAATTACATTAAGGTATAATTCTTCTGCTTCATCAGAAGTAAGATTATCATCTTTATAAATTGAAGTTACAGCTTTGCGTTTATCAAATACACCATAAATAATGGATGCAACAACTTCTTCAATCAATGCGCGATCAGACATTCGTTTTTTATTTGACTCAGTAAAAATGTCTAATTCTTTAAGTTCCTGAGAGTCTACAATTTTCTCAACAAGGTTTAAAAAGATTGAATTATTATATTGAGCTTTATTTAATTCGTTGGGGTTTAAATGATAGCCATATTTATTAACAAGTGTGTAGAATTGTTCCAATGAATCATTGCTTCCCAAATCAAATATTAATGTAACATTTAGAGGGTAATCCAAAAAAGCTTGGTCATTATTGTGTAAAGTTCTTCTATCAATACTTGCCATTTCTTTGATATAGTATTGAAATATTGTTTTTGATCTCTGTTGACCATCTACCATTTCAAAATCTCCTTTTGAGTCTTGAAACACAAAAAAAGATGGAAGGGGATAACCCTTTTTTATAGATTCAATTAATAAGGTTTGATCTTTCTTCCCCCAAATAAAATTTCTTTGATATGATGGTTTCAAATTAATTTTTTGTCTAGAGATAAGCTCAATAAGAGTTCTAATTGTCCATGTATTATATGAGAATTTCATAATGCCTAAGTTTTATTGAAAATTGAATTTTAAAATATTTTCACATTATCTACTTCCTTCAGTAATTTCACAAAGCAGTCTTCATCATCAAAGAAGGCGGGATTTTCGCTTACTTTAGAATTGATGAAATCAAAGCCCCCATTAGCATAAGCCTCAATGAGTTTACTAATATTACGCATTTCTCTTTCAATATCTTTCTGCTCCATATCTTCCAATGCATTAAAATCTAACTTGGATTTTACGAACATTGCCATCCAAAGATATTGGACCGTTTGAGCTGAATCATTTGAAGACCAATCCCTCATAGGTACACCAAACGTTTTAGGTTCCTCATCATCAGAAATTGGCACTGGATTATCTTTATATAATCCAATAAATGCTGCATATATATACAACTCATAAAAATTTGTGAAGAATTTCCCTAAGTCATAACTTTTTTCCCCCTTTTCATGATAATCAATTGCGCCTTTACGAGCAAAACCTTCAATTAATCGGCGATGCTTCATCGAATATCTAGGAGTCTTCTTCCCTAATTCTTCTTGTAAATCGATCATATCTATTAGTTAAGGGCAGTTATTTTTGTGAATAATTCTTTTCGGTTCATGCGATCTTTTTCAACACTAGATGGTTCAATAATATAAATAGCACCTAAATTACTTACCTCTTTTAGCAATCGTTGTCGTAACGCCAAATTGTGGTAAAAATCGTAACTTATTATGATGCTTTGGGCAAAAACATCACTGACTGTATCGCAAAATCCTATTGTGTAATTGTCACTAAATTTTGACGTGGGAGCGTCTGAAATCAAAGGATGAAACTCCGATTTACCCTTTGCTGTAACTATAGCCATGATAGTGCTTAATTTGATCAGGATAATGTTCGAGTCATTAATTGAGGTTAATTCAATTCCATTGTCGTCAACATTTTTAGGCATGTAGCTATTTCCATGTTTTTTAAGAATGATTTTTCCTTGTACTGAACGATTTTCTGCAGACATCCGACAGAAATGTTTATTTGCTTCTTCTTCAATTATTTTTATTTGCTCTGCATATACTTGTGCACGAGTTGATTTCGCTAATTCGTAAAATGCTTCTAAAACCTCCTTCTTTTCAATAATTTCCTTATCAAGAGATTCACCAATGAATTTTTTTAATTTATCCTCAACTTCTTGTAATTCCTTCTTATTTGAACTAATACGCAAATTGATTTCTGATTGCTGGGTTTTGAATTTGTCCTTGTCTGCATCATACATACGAAAAGCTCGAACAATATCCTTGGACTCTTCGTCACTGATTGAACTAGTACCTAAAATATGCTTGAGCTTCGCATTTAGTGTTTCATACTCCTGAATTGCTTCAGTACGAAATCCTTCGAGTTTGTCAATTCTTTCAATTTCGCACTTAATAGAGGAATCTACATTCGAAATAGTATGAGTTTTTAAGTGATATCCACTATTATACAGTCCTTGGAAAAACTTTTTAAAATCATTTTGAAGAAAATCGGAATAGTAAACCCTTGTATTTTTTGTTCTGTCGTAAATTTCGGTAAGAAATTGATGAGCCTTGTCACCTTCTTCAAAATCTCTGTCACATAAGAAACAATGCTTTTCGTTAAGCATATCTTTTAAATAGCTTGCATTAGGAACATTTTCGGGTAATCTACTTTTTCGAGCCTCTTCTTGTTGTAATTTAATTTTATGTTCGATTTTTAGATCCTCTCTTTTTTCTTCAAAATCCTTATATTTCTGTTCAAAGGAATCAAAATATGGAGCTGCATTTCGCAGAATCCATTGTTTACTAAATAGGTTATTGTTGAATCCTTTTTTTGTCGCTTCAAGTTTTTCGGTTGCATGCCTTGTTTTATCTGCGACACTCTTCAGTTCATATTTTATTTGTTCAAGATCTTGTGCATCTTTTATTTTTGACAGCAGATCATCTTTGTGCTCCTCGGCAAATGCAAGATTTTTATCAACAGCCGCTAAATCTTCCACATCCTTATTTATCTTTTTTTCTAAATCCTCTTGCCTTTTAGACAGAATAACAGATACTTCTTCATTTTTGGATTTTGTACTTATTTCACTTTTATAAGCAGCATCAGCCTGTTTATAAACTTTGGTTGCAACATCAATAATAAAATCGTAGTGATTAATATCGCTTAAAATATTTATCGCCTCAGTAAGTGATTTTTCATTTTTAAAGTCGATTAAACGATCAACCTGTTCACCCTGAAACCATAAATAGGGTTTCATATCATTAGGAAGAAGTTTATTGGCTATTCTATCAAAAGCATCTATACCAGGCATCAACTTGAAGTTTAGAATGTCTTTCTTTTCAATTGTTCTGGTACTTACGGTCGGTATTTTCCAGCATTCAATATCATTGTAATCTTCAGAATCCATTGTTTTTTGAATTGTGAATTTACGTTCAAGAATATATTCATCAGGGTAAGCACTGTTTTGTTTGTAGTCTTGCAGTGTCAATTGAACTTTTGTTGTTATTTGTTCTCCAACGGCACAGGCAGCTTTTGCCATATCCGCAACCAAATTGATTCCAACATCTGAGGTGTAGACCAATGAACGTGTAGTAGAATCAAATATTTTATCATAAAGGACCCAAAAGAAGGCGTCATATAATTTTGATTTACCGGAACCATTATCACCGATAACGACATTTAGACCTTTTCTGAATTCAAATTTATTTTGGTCAAAAGAACCTGCATAGCATTGGAAATTCTCTATTGCAATTGATTTTATAATCATATCGTATCGCGTTTGAAAGATTGGTTGATTTTTCGAGCTACTAAATCAACTGATTGATCACTCTCTAGATGCAAAATGGTTGTTTTAATCACGTCAATTAATCGATTCGGCGTTTCATTAAATAGGTCAATAGACATCAACTGTTTATCAGTTAAATCAACTTTCTCTTTGATTAACGGATTTTGCATGAACTTTCTAAATATTTCATTTTTATTCATGATCGCCTTTTTTATTAAAGTTTTGAGAGCACTAACAAGCAATAACATTTACTAAATATCTTTAGTCTCATCCCATATCGTTTTTGCAGCATTCACTTCTTTCTTTAAAAATTGATTTATTTTACGAACAGCATAATCAACCGAAGGATTGTGTTCGAAGCTTAGAATAGATATCCTTATAATATTAATTAATGGGTCTGCACAATCATCATTGATACATATTGCCCCAACTTTACCTTCAAGCATTTCCCCTCGTTCTTTTAAATTGGAATTTTGCAAAAACCGATTAAACATTTCGTTTTTATTCATATTTTGATTGGATCTTTAGGCATTAATCTCAAATAAGTTAATGTCATAATAGTTACATACATCTTTCACCATGTTTAAAGCATCGTACTGATTTCTTGCCATAAATGAAAAGTCAGCAACACGTCGAAGTTCATTCTCAACTTGTGAACGTTCCATGGCAAATGTTGCACTTTTATCTTTATTAAAATCTAGTTTAGGAATAACCACCAAATCATGTATAACCGCAAATTTTTTATCAATATGTTGCCTCAATATCCTTCCTCTACGTTGTATAAATTGACGTGGATTACCCGTGCTTGAGCAAAATATTGCCAGTTCAGCTCGCGGTATGTCAACACCTTCATCTAAACATTTCATGGCAGTAAGCACGTCAATCCTTCCTTTTTCAAAAGAATCCAAAATAAATGACCGATCATCTGTTTCACCTGTGAAGCTTGCAACCCTAATAGAATCATTTGTTTGCATGATTGCCTGGTTATATTGCTGAATAATATTTTCTTCATCCAAATTATTTTGATCTATTCCTTCAGGCACATAAACAAAAGAATATTTAAGCTCCCCTCTTTTTTTGAATTCATCTTTTATGATTTTTTTAAAAGTGGTCAGCTTGTTTACAGCTTTATGAATAATCCGTTTCCTTTTCATTAATAACTGCGTTGCAGCATCTGCATTCTTAAATTTTTTAGTCTCAGAGTCAAAAAACTTGAGTAATTTAAGCGTAATATCTTTATAATCATCAAATTCTTCCTCTGTCAATTGCACAATATGAGGGAAATATTCATATTGACATAAAATACCTTTAGCAATTGCCTCTTCCATGGTGAAAGTATATGTATATGGAGGCTTATTCATAAAGAATTCTTCCATCGCTTCTGTCCCTTCATCATCGTAAATTCTTTTAGGTGTGGCCGATAAACCAATTCTTTTATTAAATAAGGTATCAGATAATACTTCTAAAACTTTAGGAGATGCAATATTATGTGCTTCATCTGCAATAAAAAGAGTTTCTTTAGGAATATACTTTAAAAAATTCTGTAAAGGCAATCGGGCGAACGACACATAAGTTGAAATTACAATAAACGATTTATTGCCGCCGAATTCAAACAAAGTCGTTAATTTACTAAGTTGTTGTTTCCAATTGGCATCTATACTGACTAGGATTGGATTCTTAATATTGAACTTTCCAATTTCTTTTACCCATTGTAGTTGTAAATCATTTGTAGGTACAAGAATTATTGCCTGATAAAATCCTGTTTTGTAATATTCATTCAATAAGCAATTCAAGGCTGTTATTGTTTTTCCAGTCCCCGTGGCCATTGCAAATATCCCTTTGAAATCGTTGGCAACCCAACTTTCATAGGCTTCTTTTTGATATTGACGTGGTCCTTCAGAAAAAGGAAATTTTGGAGCATTTTGATATTTTACAATTTCCTCCTTGAGCACATGCAAAATGTTTCTGGTTCGTCTGTTGTAACTACCGTCTGTAAGATATTTCTCAATTAAATTTTGTTCATCTTTTAAAAGTTTATCTAAATCATTCTCTCCAAAGCATTCCTTAATCGTTTCTGTGGTATCCTTTATTGGCAGATAATCAACAAAATCAGCCTTTTTAAAAAATAGATTATCAAAATAATCACAATACTCTTTTATCGCTATTCTGTCTCGATCTGTATCCCAAGATTCTTTAACCTCAAGTTCCTCAAGATTACTTATTAGACCTGAAGCAGTGAAATTACAAGAACCTTTAAAGTACAGAAGATTAATTCCATCACTAAAAATACCTGATTTAAAATGTGAAATGCCTATGCCTTCTTTTGGCGTTATACATACAATCTCAATTCTATTTTTGGCAATAAGGTAGGCAAGACATTTAAAAAAATGCTGGCCTCGATCTGACAAATCAGATGCAAGATTTTTTAAATCGATTTGTTTATTAATGAGATCTTCTTGTTGAAGCCTTTGCCCTTCTAAAATCGCATCTTTATCTGGCGTGCTAAGGAATTGATTTATAATCAACCGAACATTACCTCCATTAGAAATAAATTTTGCGAAACCAAGTGCAAGGATGTTAATTGCAGATGAACTAAAATAACCTAAGAGAAAATTGAACTGAGTACTATTCACTAATCCTTCAAGAAAGAATCCATACGGTTCATATTCACTGCCAGTGCGATACGCTCTGCTTTTCGGCAATTGAATATTTTTAAGAATAGAAGACATGTGTAGCAATAGTTGATTTGAATATATTGTTAGTTATCACCGTTTACTAAGTAAACAAAAATAATCAATATATTTTCGTCAAGGTTAGTTTTAAATTATTTATTTTATGTATTTACAGTTTAGCCCCATCGTATTATAATCCAAGCAAACATCAAACTTGTTAATCTCCCATTTATTACCATTGCACTTCTTTTTAACCCAGTCTGATTTCTGAGAAAGTTTGCTGTTACACTCAAATTACGGCGCAAAGTTATTGATCGCCGCTCGGAAACGTCAAGGGGCTTTGGTTGCCGCGGATAATTATTCCTGGAGCAGCAACCTCCGCCACTTCGTGTTCGGTCAGCTTTTTCCTTCTCCGTACTGCCTGCCCACCTCTGCCTTGTAAAAACCGGACATTCACCCATTGACAAGAATCCGGCCGGCTCAATCTGGTCTGCCCGAAATTTAACTGTAACGGCGGGCCAGATGCCAAAATAAATCCTAAGGGCATAGGTGAAACTCAATGATTTCGGAATTTATAGCAGAAGTACAAATCTCTTATTCTTCGCACGTGAAGGCAAAAGATCGAATGAAAGTGACCGGCTCCATGGATGCTGCCAATGCATTCAGAGCTATCTGGCCGGCTTACGATCACATTGAATTCAGTTATATGCTGATGATGAACCGCCAGAATCAGATCCTCGGATATCACCAGCTTTCCAAAGGAGGAATGACCGGTGCAGTGGTCGACGTCCGGGTGATTTTCCAGGTTGCACTTAAAGCCTGCGCCACCTCACTGATTCTGGCACATAACCACCCGTCGGGGAATCTCGACACAAGTGATGCGGACCGGAAGATAACCCGACAAATAAAAGAAGCCGGTCTGATTCTCGATATTCCGCTGCTGGATCACCTGATTATGACTACTGACTCGTACTTCTCAATGGCTGATGAAGGCTTACTCTGAAATAAATCTCACACAATATACAACGGCGCGCCAGATGCCAATATAAGTCCGCAAGGCAGCGGCAATAAAAATGACTGAATTCCAGTTTTTAGATAATATGGCCTTTTATCAACGGAGATTCGAAAGGCTGCACTTTACAATTATCCGCGATATGAAAAGATATGTAGCTCAAAACCCCATTCACGATAGTGTTTTTATAAAGAAAATCGAAGGTTTTTCTTATGATATCGCACTAACCGGGCAATGGATTAAACTCTTAAAAGACTTTAATGCTGATAAATACAATAACATGAATAGACTTTCAATTGAATTTAATTGTGATAAATCGCATACTGATGCCATTAAGAGATTTTAATTAAAAAGAGGGGAAAAACCCTTTTTTGTTCGTTTCTCAGGATATGTTGCTTTTATTATGGTTGCAGTTTTAGTAACGAAGGGGTCAGAACTGAAATTAGGAACGGAGGAGATTCTCTCTCCTACAAACTCTCACCAAAGTTATTGATCGCCGGACCGGAACGGTAAAGGGCCGTCCGGTTGCTGCGGATTAAAACACCCGGTGCAGCACCCTCCCGGCACTTCGTGTTCGGTCAGCTTTTTCCTTCCAACTTCTGACTTGCGACTTGCGACTCGTCAAAACCAGACATTCACCCTTGACCTAATCCGCCCGGCTCAATTAGATCTGGTTCAAATTTAATCGGCGAGCCAGATGCCAAAATAAATCCGTAAGGCAGCGGTAAAAATAAATGGATGATTGGAAAATCGTTTCGCTTTACACCACAAAAGAGGCTGTGGCAGATGGGACTTTGGTTAGTGTTGCCGACGGACAATCGAAGGAATGTGGCATAATTTATCCGGTGTACATGACCCGATCAGTCTGGGAAAAATATGTTGAAGTTCCGGCAGCTCTGCAAAACATGCAGGATTTAAAAGGCCGGCTCTGGGACATTCTCTGGATGTTTATGCTATCGGCTAAAAAATGCACATCCAGCTTACTTGAGTTTAATTTCATTTGCCAAATTCCTGATGCCGGCAATTGGGAACCGCACGAAAGAAACAGTGGGTTAGATCGTCAGTTCCGCTCAGTTAAATTAAAAGCGGTTATTACAGCTCAGGACTTTGACGATCCTTCACCTGCAATATTCATAATGAAACCATCGGAGGATTAGCCTTATGACAACACGTATCATTAAGCTCCAGCCTCAGTACAGACAGGGAAAGTACGACCGTACGCCTAAAAAAGTTCCCAAACTCACCCTCTGCGGCAACTGGCTACAGGAAGCCGGGTTTCAACCTTCCAAACTGATCAAAGTGGCTGTTGAGAATGGCCGCCTGGTGATCACCGCAGTTGAATAAAAAAAGATCTTCATTTTTAAACCGGCGTGCTAGGTGCCGATAAAAGTTCCAAAGGCATGGGCATCTTAAATGAATTTAAAGATTCTCAATCTTACAAAACAACAGGAATCAAACATTAAACTGATTCTGTCGAGAATATTATTTCAAAATCAAACCGGCGTGCCAGATGCCAAAATAAGTCTGCAGGGCAGCAGCAAATAGAATATGTCACGTTACTCAAATGATCCACGGCAGATTAGTGCCAAATTCTCATCCAGTTGTTCCAAGTGCAAAGTGAAAATTACGAAAGGCACTATTATTTATTACTGGCCATCGTCGCGCGAAGTGTTTTGCACCAGTTGTGGTGATGCTCCTTACCGACAGTTTCTCTCTTATGTAGCCGATGAAGAGGTCTATTCAGGTAATGGAAATCCTTACGCTTACTAAATTAAAAGGAAGGGGATTCCCCTTTTTTTGGTCGCTCCCCAATAGTAATGCCTTGATCCACCGCAATATCTCCTTAATGGTTACCCCTTTACTATGGCATTGGTATTTTGATTTTTCGGTTTTATCACGGGAATCATCCTTCCTTATTTGGACGGCTTTCACTTCAAGCTTACAAGGTATATTCGCATTAATTATCAGATTATTTCCGCGACTGTGTGATTTCATTGCCATCTTTCTTCGCTGGCATAAAAAACTTCGCGTTTACATACCCCTGCATGAGCATCCGGCATATTTCCTTTTCCTGTTTTTCCGGTTGGTCCTCGTGACAGAATTTGTTTTTGAATTCCATGCAAAGGTTGTGTACCATTCCACGTATCGGTCCCCTCATTCAAGGATTTTCCCGGCATATCCTCCATCTCTTTGTTCACTCCGGTATTCCAGTTCCTCCTTGACTGCCCCTCCATGCTGCACTGATCACCTGCATATAATTTTTAAACTAAAATTTTACTGTCATGAAAACTTTCGTAAAAAACTACATTGGA
>Ga0209123_1004115_pt1 | contig 10236 bp, 10 predicted proteins | sample BarGraIncu00431A_FD_184500 | JGI IMG/M metagenome (GOLD analysis project Ga0209123, IMG submission 184500) | Arctic peat soil microbial communities from Barrow, Alaska, USA - Barrow Graham LP Incubations 004-31A (SPAdes) (version 2) | ecosystem: Environmental > Terrestrial > Soil > Wetlands >...
TGCTGGCCAGCGACTACCTCTACGAGCCGCTGCGCGAGCTGGCGTGTTACCCGTTCACGGACGGCGCCTGCGCGATGATCCTGGCCTCAGGCAAAAGGGCCAGGGAGCTCACCGACAAGCCGGTGTGGATCAAGGGCATGGGCAACTCGGTGGACACCTACTACATAGGAGAGCGGGACCTCGCGGTCTCTGGGTCGGCGAAGGCGGCAGGCGTTAGGGCTTACAAGCTCGCGGGCATCACGGACCCGGCCAAGCAGATCGACGTGGCCGAGGTGAGCGCCAAGTTCGCGCACCAGGAGCCCATCATCAGCGAGGCGCTGGGGCTGTTCGAAGAGGGCAGCGGCGGCAAGGTCGCCGACGAAGGCCTGGCCGACCTCGGCGGCTCGATGCCTGTCTGCCCGTCGGGCGGCGGGCTCGGGGGTTACGTGTTCACCGCCAACGGGCTGGTGAGGATAGCCGAGTGCGTGCGCCAGCTTCAGGGTGGGGCCGGCAAGGCCCAGGTATCCGGTGCCAGGACGGCTCTGGCCCACGGCCAGGACGGTTTTTGCGCCCAGCACAACGCCGTCATGGTCCTGAGCACGGAGGAGGGATGATAGATGAGAAACGTCGGAATAATCGGTGTCGGCTACACGCCGGTCTTCGTCAGCAAGCGTAAGGACGTGAACATAGCCGAGATGGTGAGCGAGGCGGTCGACGCCGCCTATCGCAACACCAAGCTGACCCCGGATGACATCGAGGCTATAACCTTCGGCAACATGCAGACCTTCGAGGGCGTGAACATGCCTCACCTGTGGGCCGTGGATCACATGAGGGCGTTAAACAAGCCTTACATGCGCATCGCCACCGGCGGGACCACCGGGATGTCGACCCTGCACTCCGCCTACTACCACGTGGCCAGCGGCCTCCACGACGTGGTCATGGCCATCACCTGGGAGAAGCAGTCCGAAGGCGACTCACAGGTGGGCCTCTCCGGCATCGTGATGCCCGAGGCGATGGTCATGGTCCAGCACGGGATGGACCTGTTCGGCGGCAAGGGCATGGGCGCGATGGGCGGCGGCTCCACGGGCGCCGCGGCGTACCAGGCCACCAGCTACCTGCATCACTCCGGCGCGAGCCCCGAGCACATCGACAAGATGGCGGCCCTGGAGCGCTCGAACGCCGCGCTGAACCCCTACGCGCACCTGCGCAAGAAGACCTCGGTCGCCGACATCCAGGCGACGCCGTTCATCTCCTGGCCGCTGCGGTTCGGGCACACCTGCCCCACCAGCGACGGAGCGACGGTGGTCATACTGGCCTCCGAGGACAAGGTTGAGAAGCTGGCTGATTCGGTCGCGTGGATCAACGGCGTCGGGTGCGCGTGCTCCGACCCGGCGACCGGCAACTTCATCGAAGGCCAGATCACCGACCCGGCCGAGCAGGAGCCCGCGAAGTTAGCGTCCGCGAAGGCGTACGCGATGGCGGGGATAAAGGACCCGGCCAAGGAGATCGACATGGCCGAGATGTACAACGGCTTCGCTCACCAGTCCCTGATGTGGCTCGAGAAGCTGAGGCTGTGCAAGGAGGGCGAGGCGCACAAGATGCTCGACGCGGGGGCGCTCAACATCGACGGCGAGCTTCCTACCAACGCGAGCGGCGGCGTCTTTTCGACCAACGCGATCGGGGCCTCCGCGATGAACAGGCCGGCCGAGTGCGCGCTGCAGATCATGCGCAAGATCGAGGGCGGCCACCAGATTCCCAAGAAGATCAAGAACGCCGTGTCCCACGGTTGGGGCGGCATGTTCCAGTACGTGACAGTGACAGTGCTCGGCGACGAGCCGCGCCACGGTTAGGGCAGGAGGTGGACAGGATGACATTCGAGATGGGTGAGGAGACCCGCGAGGTGCAGGGGATGTGGGACATCTCCACGTACAACTACCTCGTCGACGGCGCGGGAATAAAGCTGCTGGTCGACAGCATGAAGGAGAAGAAGATCCGCGGCATCAAGTGCCCGCAGTGCGGGACGGTCTACGTCCCCGGCCCGACTTTCTGCCGCAAGTGCTACATCGACATCGACGACGTGGTCGAGGTCGGCGAGACGGGCGTGGTGATGAGCTACTCGGTCGAGATGGCGGACGTCAGGGGCAACCCCGTGGACGAGTTCCGGGTTACGGCGATGATCAAGCTCGATGGGGCCGACACCTGGATCATAGGCACCATCAGCGGCATAGACTGGGAGGACGCCGAGGTCGGCATGAGGGTGAAGGCATTCTGGGTGGACAACCCGATGGGAGCTCTCACAGACATCGACAGGTTCGAGGCGATCTAGGAATATACCGCGCTATCGCGTCAAGGGCGGGCGAAAAGCCCGCCCTTTTCGTTTAGACACGCAAAAACGCACCGGTGGTGCATTTTGCATAGAGGGGACAGGCACTTTTATGCATTTTGAGCTATTCAGCCAGTGAGGCTTCGTAGATCGTCATGAAGTGGTTCATCTCCTCGGTCATGACGTTGCGCGGGCGCTCGATCCTGTCAAAGACCGCGTACTGGTCGAACTTCATGACTGGCCAGCCCCTGCCCCTCGCCGCCACGCGCAGCTTGAGCTGGGGGTTGACCATGACGGGATGGCCGACGGCCTCCAGCAGCGGAAGGTCGCTGGCGCTGTCCGAGTAGAACCAGCAGTCGGCGAGGTCGGCGCCGCGCTCTTCGCAGAAACTGACTGCCATCTCCAGCTTCCCCTCCATGAACGCCATCGGCAGGCCGGTGATCTCGCTGGTCATGTGGTCGCCCTTGATGGGCGTGGCTGTGGCGATGAACTCGTCCGCCCCCAACTGCGCCCTCACCCGCTCGGCGATGTACTCGCCCGCGGCGGTGGCGATGACGGTGGTGTGTCCCTTCTCCCTGTGCTCCCGGACGATGTCGACGCCGCCCTGGTACAGGCGCGGGACGATGTAGCGCTCGAAGCCGACGTCCATCATCTCGATCATGCGGAGCACGGTGTACCTGCCCATCTCGTCGAGGACCTTCTTGTAGACGGCCTCTCGCGGCAGGCGGTTGAGCTTGTAGAGGATGGAGTACCAGGCCACCAGCAGAAGCACCCGCTGTTCCATCATCCTCTCGCGGACCATCTGCACCGCGTAGATTGTCCCGTTCGCCCCGTCGAGCAGCGTGTGGTCCAGATCGAAGAAAGCTATGACATTTTTCGATGAGTCGTCTTGCTCCATGCGGTCATTCTAACAAAGTAAAAAGAGAAGTCAGGTTAAAAACGAGTGCCAGGCACTTTTCACCCGTATTTTTCAACCTGGTCATCGCCGTTCCCACGCATGGTTAAAAAATGCCCCCGAAAAGTGCCTGGCACTCTTTTTTAACCTAGGCGGGGCGGAGGGCGCTCACCATCATCTCGACGAAGAACCCGCTGATCTGCTCCTGGGTGTAACCATCGAGCTCGAAGAACGCGGTGAAGGTAAAAGCTTCGTGCAGGCGCACGATGGCGTATGCCATAAGCCGGGGGTCCGTCTCGCGGATGGTTCCCTGCTCGATGCCTTGCTCGAGGATCCGGGCCACTTCCTCCATGATCTTGCGCTCGAAATCGAAGGCGATGTTCACCACCTCGGGCGTGATGATATCCGGATCCCGGCTCACGATACCCTGGAGGAAGGTGTCCTCCTTGAGGAACTGGTCGGTTGCCAGGAACATCGCCGCAAGCTGCTCCTCCGGGCTGGCCTTTTCGCCGGCGCCGGACAGCCCGCGCTCCAGTATCCGCGAGCCCTCCCACTCCACCAGCGCCACCAGGATGTCCTTCTTGCCCTTGAAGTAGGAGTAGATGGTGGGTTTGGTTATCCCGGCCGCCTTGGCGATGTCGTCCATGGTGGTCTTCTTGTAGCCATAGCGCTCATACAGGTTGCGGGCGGCCTGCAGTATCTCCGACCGGCGCTGTGTCTCGCGGTCCGGCGGCGGGGTCGGCTCGCGGGTCTTCGGCACTGTGCTTGTATCTGCCATCTTCACCTCTGTCCGCACTCAGATGTAACCCTTGAGGCGTTCTACGGCGCCCCGCCGGTGACCTGCATGGCCGCGACGCCGCGCCTCCTCCTCACTCGAAGGGACGCCCCAGGGACATGCTGATGTCCTCGCCCGAGTCCAGCACCTTTATCAGCTCCTCGGTCTTGGCCCGGTTCACGTAGAAGGTCGCGTCGCACAGGTCGGCCGCGGCCTCGCGCGGCCAGCCGTGCTCCCCGCACGCTTGCTGTAGAACATCGATGAACCTGCCGGCCGAGTCCAGTGTCGTCAGGAAGAAGACATCGGAGTGGGCGCCGTCGGAGTCCTTCCAGTAGGGCTCTCTCTCGCCGGCGATCGTTTCCAGGATCCGCGCGGCGCCGATGCCCGCAAGCGACCGCGCCGGCTTCACGCCTTCGGCGCGGAGTATCCCACCTATGCCTTTTACCTGGTAGGCGAGGCGCTGCGCCGGCCGGTAGTCGAATCCCGCGACTCCCAGCAGGAGCGTCCAGTGCGGCATCCCGGTGGTGCCGGTCAGCCTCTCCATGGAGGTCCGGTCAAGGAGCAGGCACTCCTCGCCCCACTTCGCCCTGGATACGCGGTAGACGCACTCGACCAGCGGCCCCAGCTTCTCGCTCGGGACCATCAGCAGCTCGTGCTCCCGCGGCGCCATCTCGCACTTCATCGACGCCCAGGTGACTATCCCCATCGACCCGCGCGAGCCCTGGACCAGGCGGAAGTAGTCGAAGGCCGAGGGACCCATGGGGTTCTTCTGGGCCTGCCCGGTGGCCCACTGCTGCTCGAGAGTGCCCGGGCCGGCGGAACACCCCGTGCGGAAAACCGTCCCCGTCCTCATCACGACCTCGACACACAACAGCGGGTCCGACAGGTCCCACTGGGCCCGGGGGACCAGCGTGGGCGTGCGGTCGAGATACGCCGCGACGACCGACTTGCCTTTCCTCCGGGCCAGTGGAACCATCGCCCTCATGCCTACCCCGTCGAGCGCGCCTTGCAGTTCACTGAACGTGACGCCTGCCTCGATGAGTGCGACCCTGTTTCGCCTGTCTCCTGACGATCTTTTTCATGCGGGAGAGATCGGCCACCACGTAGCTCTCAGAGGTCACTACAGCGCTTCTGTGGGGGCCGGCGCTGGAGATGGGCATGATGCCAAGGCCAGAGGAGGCGGCCCAGCTCTCCAGCGAAGCGACGTCCTCGACGCTCTCAGGGAAGACCACGGCGCGAGGCATTACCCCGCTTGCGGAGCCGCTCGCGCCGTAGCCCTCCAGTATCTCCGGCCGCGTATCCACGCTTCCGGAGCTCACCGCCTTCCTCAACCCTTCAAGATCCATCTGGACCACCGCCTTGCATTTAACTAATAATCTTAATTAGTAAAATAGTATTACCAGCGGCAGGCTCTGTCAATACCAGGGTACCAGGTACTTTCTACTTATTTTTCTACCCCGGGCGGGCGGCAAGGAGAGGTGGGACGTCGGAGACGGAGGCGAGCCTAGACGAACGCTTCAGTGGGCTGGGACTGGTCCTTGTAGACGGTCTTGCTCTCCCCATCCGGCTTTCGCAGCGACAGCAGGATGGCACCCCCGATGATGAGCAGTATGGAGCCCATCCTCAGGAAGATCATGACCGTGCCCTGGGGGAAAGGTTCGCGGAACGCGATGAAACCGACCACGATCGGTATGAGGTTGCTGAAGCCGGTCACCAGTGGGACGACGACGATCGCCGATCCCCTCTGCAGGGCGATCTGGAACAGCACCATGGAGACGAGCGTGGTGGCAATGGCGAGCCAGAAGAAGGACGAGAAGATGAAGCCGGCGACCCGGAACTCTCCCCAGCGGTTTCCGATGTCGGTCCATGCCATCTTGGTGAAGATCGCGGTCAGGCCCACCAGGCAGCCGACGCCGATCCCCAGGAACGACGAGACGCGGTCGTCCTTTCTGGTGAACGCAGAGATCAGGGTCGTGAAAGCGACCCCCGTCATCAAGACGATGAAGAACCACAGGATGACCGGCCGGTAAGCGCTGGTGGGAGCGTGAGACCTGGCCAGCGTCACACCCAGCATGATGACGCCTGCTACGATGGAGGAGATTCCGATCCAGTCGACCGCGGAGGCCTTCTCTTTCAGGCGCGTGACCGCCAGCAGCACCAGCAGGCAGATGCCCGCCGCGTTTATGGGCTGGACCACGGAGAGAGGCGCGAGGCCGACCGCCAGGGTATGAAGGAAAGTCCCGCTGATCTGCATGCCCTGCGCGGCGAGCCAGGCCCTGCACGCCAGGAACGCGCGGATGGTCTTCATGGTCGATTCGCTGCCGATGCGCGGCAGGTAGGCGAGCTGCCGCTTCTGCAGGAAGCTCGAGTAGTTTATGAGCACCGTGGCCACCAGCGCCAGGAGCGCACCGGCCGCGAGCTTCATCTCGACCCCACCATCAGTGAGAGGGCTTCCACCCGGCTACGCGCCCCCGGGTCGGTCTCCCCGGCGCGCCCCCAGCTTGGCCCGAGCGGACTTGACCATGTCATCGCAAACGTACTCTTTGCACACTTTGGGCTGAAAGCGCGTGCGCAGCATGCAGTAGCCTGATACGGGATCGCGCCACCGGCAGGGCTCCGCCCACATCCAGTCGCGCTTGAAGCCGAACCTCTCCTTCTCGTCCTCGAGCAAGGCGATGCGGCCCTCTTCGTTGGGTCTCTGGCAACACCAACCCTCGCACTTGGCGCAGGCGTCCTTACCCAGCGGCTGGCAGGACCTGCAGAGGTGCGGCTCCATATCATCGTAGACCTTCTCGAACTCGCGCCCGCACGCGCCGCATTTCACTTTCATGTCGCCTCGTTTTCACATCGATACATAGACAATGGTGAGAAAGTGATTTTACCGCATTGTACGCCGCGATTGTATCGGCAACCCGAGCCCGGCGGCTCAGTACGGCTGCAGCAGCTGGGGATCCTGCCCGGCGGCGCCACCGGCCGAGCCCCCCAGAGTCGAAGCCACCACTCCCAGTGAGCACGTCGCACCGCCTTTGCCCTGGGGCGAGTTGACGTACATCGCCCTCTCGGCCACCACATAGTAGTCCGCCGTGACCCTCGTCGACACGTCGGAGGAGACGTAGTCGTTGACGTGGAAGGAGACCCTGCCGTCCGCGGGGACCTGCGCGCTGGGTCCGGCCACCTCGCCGTTCGGTGTCATGAAAGTCAGGTGAACCGTGGTCGCGTTTCTGCTGGGGTTCATCACCAGCACCCACTCATCGAAGCCGGGTGAAGTGCAGCCCTCCGTCAGCAGCCAGTCCCTGCTGGCATACACCGATGCGGGCGCGTTGGTGGCTCCGCGCTTGCCGTCGGGAGACGACACGTACATCGCCCTCTCCACCACGACCGCCTGGCTCTCGTCCTGGGTCTGGACCATCGTGGAGACATCGCTGTCCGGCATCGAGTCGTTGACCCTGAACGAAACCCTTCTGCCGGGTGCCACGTCGGCGGACGGGCCCTTGGTGACGCCACCCGGGGTCAGGTAGAACAAGGTGACGTTCGCGTCCTTGGTGGTGGGGTTCTGGACCAGGACCCACTCCTCGTACCCTGGCCAGGTCGCCCCTTCCGCCATGCCCCAGACGGAGGAGGTCTGGACCGCCCCCATCGAGTTGTGGCAGTCGATCTTGCCGTCAGGCGTGTGGAAGTACATCGAGCGCTCCGCCACTATGCCGCATCCATCGGTCATGCATCTCACGGTCGCGGAGACGTCGTTGCCCGGGACGTACTGGTTGACGTGCACGCTCTGCCTGCTGTTGGGAGCCATATCGAGGGTCGGCCCCGCGATATCGCCCTGGGGGGTCTGGAAGGTGATGCCCGCCATGACGCGGTTGTCGAACGGGTTCATCACCAGTATCCACTCGTCGTAGCCTGGCCAGGTAGCGCCCTCGGCGAGATACCAGATATTCGAGACGCCCGGCGCGGCTATCGAATCGTGCGAGCCCCATTTGCCATCGGGTGACGAAAAGTACATCGCCCGCTCGGCACAGACGTTCGCCCCGCTCTTGACGGTGATCGCGGTCGATACGTCGGAGTTCGGCAGGTAGTCGTTGACGTGTATGCTGGTCCTGCTCATGGCAGGCACGGTCACATCGGGGCCCTTGACCGGGCCCGACGGCGTGAGAAACGCGACATTCACATTCGACCCCTGGCTGTCGGGGTTCTGCAAGAGGACCCACTCGTCGTACCCCGGCCAGGTCGAGCCTTCGGCGAGCAGCCAGTTTGATCCCGCGTAGGACGCCTTGCCCATGCTGAAGACCTTGCCGCCGGTCTTCTCGCTCTCCCAGTCATAGACGTAGAGATAGCCGGTGTGCGCGTTCGAAGGCACCTTGACCTTTATCTCGCTGTTCGACCAGGCGACGTACTGCGCAACGGAGCTGCCCTGGAAAGCGACGTGAGCGGAGCGCCTGCGCGCACCCAGGTTGTTCCCGCTTATCGTGACTATCTGGCCCGCGCCGGCGCCGGCCGGGCTGATGGAGGACATCGTCGGCGAGGAGTCCGCGTCGTTGAAATACCAGGCCTCGGGCACGTACCTCTGGATGAAGTCGTAGCTCAGGTAGACCTTTCCGTTCCCGTTCCACGAGGGCCCCCAGGAGTTGATCATGAGGAAACCCCCGCGGGTGTTGGCCGAGCCGCCGGAGGGATTCGCGTTGTCGTTGTAGCCCGCGATGCAGACCGCGTGACCGCCCATGAATTCGGAGCTTGCCGAGTGCAGGTAGTAGCCGGTGTGCGGGTTGCCGCTATAGTCCGGGAAATCATCATAAACGGGGATGCCGAGGACCAGTGGCTTGCCGGAGTTCAGCCAGACCTTGAGACTGTTGATGACGTCGCCGCGGGGCGGTATGGTCCAGGACCCCTCGCAGAAGAAGTACCCCCAGTCCGCGGGGATCTTGTACTGCTTGGCCGCCTCGACCGCCTGGGCGCCTGGCAGGGCGCCCGCGTCGCCGCTGTAGGGGAACTCCTCCCAATCGGTGCACCCGCTGCTCCCCATGTATTCCAGCGCGGCGTCGATGCTGGTCCCGACGTCACGGCCCCCGTTGATACCGCTCCACACGAACTGCGGGCTCATCTGGTTGCTCTGCTGGGACAGGTTCCAGGAGGGATGTTCGGCCTTCTCGAACCATGTCTTGGCGTAGTACCCGACGGACCAGCCTACGCAGCTATTTTGCGATCCCTGGTTGCCGATGGGCGGGAGATTCGCCGAGAGGTCGACTGACGAGGCGAGCGGCAGTCCGCTGGCGCCGTATCGGGGGCTTGCCGCGCGCGCCGGATCGGGTTTGGAGAGGGTCATCCCAAGCCCTCCGGCGCCGGTGGCCGAAGCGGCCGCGGAACGCCCGGAAGGCTGAGCAAGCGCGGGAGTCAGGGATGCCAGCAGCAACGCCAGTGCCAATGCTGCTATTACCGCAAATAATGATCGAAAACGCACTTCACTCTCCCGACGGTGCTCTGCTCGCTATATCAATCGGCATGGGAGCATGACTACTGAACGGCCCGCTTTGCCTTCTACAAGGTAAGACGGAGAGGCTCAGGGATTTGTTACGCCGTCAGCCAGATCTTTTTTCGTCTGGTAGGCCCAGCCGGAGAGGACGGCGATGACGTCGCCGGTCGCATTGCGGACCTCCATGCCGTAGTGGCAAGTCCTGCCGGCGCGTCCGGTCTTGCGTACCTCGGCCTCGAGCCAGGGAGTGTCGCCCGGTGCGGCCAGGTAATCGATGCTGATGTGGATCGCCATCGCGCGCGTCCCCCAGGAGTTCGCGGCGGCGCCGAACGCGACGTCCGCCAGCGAGAATATCGCGCCCCCGTGGACCATCCCCAGGAAGTTCCTGTGGGAGTCGGTGAGGAGCATGCGTGCGACGGCCCGTCCCTCCTCCACCAGCAGCATCTCGACCCCTATGCGCTCCGCGAAGGGGTCGCGCTTGATCAACTCGAAGATGGAGTCGTCCACGGCTACACGGGAGTCTTGAGCTCTTTGCGGAGCGCCCAGGCCACCATCCGCCCGGAGATCTCGAACGCCCAGGGCGCGATCGGCTTGAAGATGTAGACCGGCCACATCATGGCGGGGATGACCATCCTCTTCCTCTTGAGGATGCCCTTGACCGTCAGCTTGCTCATCGACTCGGGCTTCATCGCGGTCGCCATCAGGAGCTTCATCCCCAGGTTGACCATCCAGCCGCCCTTGATCGAGTCGTAGAAAGGCGTGCGGACGATGCCGGGATAGACGGCCGTGACCGCGAT
>Ga0209123_1004117_pt1 | contig 10232 bp, 9 predicted proteins | sample BarGraIncu00431A_FD_184500 | JGI IMG/M metagenome (GOLD analysis project Ga0209123, IMG submission 184500) | Arctic peat soil microbial communities from Barrow, Alaska, USA - Barrow Graham LP Incubations 004-31A (SPAdes) (version 2) | ecosystem: Environmental > Terrestrial > Soil > Wetlands >...
ATTTTAAATATATAATTTAATTTTAAATATATAATAGTAAAAATTAATAATTAAAAGAGAGGGGAATTTTAAATGAAGAAAAAGATATATATTGATGGAATGAATTGCTCAAATTGTGTAAGTCATGTAAAGGAGGCATTACTGGATATTGGTGCTTCTAAAGTAAAAGTTGATTTAGAGGAAAAATGTGCTGTAGCAGAATTTGATGATGAAACTACAGATAATGATATTACTGAAGCTATTGAAGAAGTAGGATATGAAGTTACTGAAGTAGAAGAATATTAATATAAAAAAGCCTATCAACATTATAATGTTGGTAGGCTTTTTTAGTGCGGTAGAAAAATAGATAAAAGTTAACAAAATTTAAATTTAAAATTTTAATTAAAAAATTGTAATAGAACGTTTATCTTTTTATATTCTATGTCTAGAATAATATAGGAGTACCACGGTTCGCGTCTTTTATACGAGGGCGAACCAGGGTTTATCATAAGTACTTTATTTTTAGTTAAGACTAGCGGCTGATGAGTGTGACCAAATATTATTATATCAACTTTATCATCAATAAATTTATCATATGCTGTTTGTAACGTATTTTTACTGTTACCATGGCCGTGATATAAACCAATCTTATATCCTTCTATGGATAAAATTTCTTTTTCTTTTAATAAATCTCTGATGGATCCTTTATCATTATTTCCCCATACACCTACAAAATTATTGAACTCTCTTAATTTTGAAACCACACTTGGAGAGATATAATCACCTGCATGGATTATCATATCAACCTCTTTAGTTAAAGCATCTATTAATTTGAAGAGTTTATCATTATGTTTTTTAGCATGAGTATCGGACAATATCGCAATCTTCATAATTCATCACCTGCTAGTAGTATATTATTTTATAGTATGCTTTGATACATATAAATTATTCAGTTACCTTAATTTTACAACTAACGATTTTAATTATATTATATTTCTGTTATAATTATTTTATAGTTATAAGTAACTTATTATAAGGTTAAAAAAATACTTACATCAATAGTTAGGAGATAAAATGGGAGAAGCAGAAGAGATAGTTTTAATTTATGAGCAAAATGGAATAAATATAAAAAATGAAAAGTCACTTCATTCATCTATTAAGCAATGGTATGTAGAGCCTGGAGATAGATTTGAAGTTAAAGTTGATAAATATGTAATTGATTTAGTAAGAGAAGATTCATTAATTGAAATACAAACGAAAAATTTTAGTGCAATAGGGAATAAACTAAGAAATCTTGTTAAGTATAATAAGGTAATGCTAGTACATCCTATAGCAGTTGAAAAATATATAGTAATAACAGATATTACAAATGAAATAATTAGTCGAAGAAAATCACCTAAAAAAGGTAAACTAATGGACTTGTTTGATGAGCTAATTAGAATTCCAGATTTAATGGCAGAGAAAAATTTCATATTAGAGATTTTGATGACTAAGGAAGAAGAAATAAGATGCACAGATGGCAAAGGAAGCTGGAGAAGGAAAGGTATAAGTATAAAGGATAGAAAACTTATAGAGGTAACGCAGAAGGTTACATTTAAAGAAGAAAAAGATTTTCTTATATTTTTGCCAGATGAATTACCATTAAATTTCACAAACAAAAACCTAGCAGAGAAATTAAAAGTTACTGTAGCTAAAGCAAGGAAAATTACATATTGCCTTAGAAAAATGAACTTAATTTGCGAAATAGGAAAAATAAAGAATGAACTTATATTTGAAAGGTTGTGAAGAATGGATAACAAACCAAAAGCTATTATACTTATATTAATATCTGCTTTAGCATTTGCAATTATGGGGGCAATGGTAAAACTTGCAGGTGATATCCCATTATTTGAAAAAGTATTTTATAGAAATTTAATAAGTTTAGGTATGGCATTTATAATGATAAAAAACAAAAATGTGAGTTTCTTTGGAAAAAAGGAAAATCAGTTATATTTACTTTCTAGGTCATTGTTAGGACTATTGGGTGTGATTTTAAGCTTTTATGCTATTAATTATTTAGTATTATCTGATGCAAGTATGCTCAATAAAATATCACCTTTTTTTGTAACTTTGTTTGCAGTATTTTTTTTAAAGGAGAAACTTACCAAAATACAGATTCCAGTTTTAATTATTGTATTTATTGGGGCATTACTAATTATTAAACCTCAATTCAGTTTTTCAGTTGTTCCATCACTTGCAGGATTCTTGTCAGCTATGTGTGCAGGTGCTACTTATACAATAATTAGATTTTTAAGAGATAGAGAAAAGGCCGCAACAATAGTATTTTATTTTTCTTTTGTTTCAGTAGTAGTAATGTTTCCACTTATGATGTTTAATTACCAAAAACCTACTATGATTCAATTATTATATTTAATAGGTATAGGAATTTTCGCAGGAATTGCCCAATTTGCTTTGACTAATGCATATAGATATGCACCGGCATCGGAGGTTTCAATTTATGACTATACTAGTATAATATTTTCTGGACTTATAGGATTTGTGATTTGGGCAGAGGTGCCAGATATCTTGAGCATTATGGGCTCAGTACTTATTATAGGAGCAGCAGTTTTTGCTTTTATATATAATGAGAAATCAAGTTTAAAGAAAAAAAATTAGTTTTATGAGTTAGATAGAGCAAATACTATGTACTTATAATTATAGGAGGTGAAACCCACATGGATAAAAAAAAAGTATACGTAACAAGAAGAATTCCAAATGAGGCTATTAAACTTTTAGAAAAATATTTTGATGTAGAGATAAATCCTCGTGATAGAGTTTTATTAAAGGCAGAACTTATAGAGAAGGTTAAAGGAAAAGATGCAGTTTTATGCCTTTTAACTGATAATATTGATGAAGACGTATTTGAAGCCGCGGGGTCGAGTTGCAGAATATTTGCAAACTACGGCGTGGATTGCAATAATATTGATATGCTTGCGGCAACGCGAATAGGAGTAATAATTACAAACACTCCAAAGGTATTAGATGATGCAACAGCAGATCTTGCATGGACACTTCTTATGGTAGTATCTAGAAGAATAGTTGCGGCAGACAAATTTACAAGAAATGGTGCCTTTGAGTCTTGTGATCCCATGATGTTTCTTGGCAAAAAAATAACAGGTACAACACTTGGACTTGTGGGAGCTGGGCCAATTGGGTTTAACTTTGCTAAAAAGGCAAAGGCTTTTGATATGAAAATATTATACACTGATTTAATAAGAAATTATGAAATGGAAAAAGAATTAGGTGCAATTTACGTTGATAAAGATACATTGCTTATAAATGCAGATTTTGTTTCACTTCATGTTCCACTTTTGCCATCTACCACTCACTACATAAGTGATAGAGAGTTTTCTATAATGAAAAATACTTCGGTTATTGTCAACACTTGTAGTGGAGCAGTAATTGATGAAAAAGCTTTAGTTAAAGCCTTAAAGCAAGGGCAGATATGGGGTGCTGGACTTGATGTATTCGAGAATGAGCCAAACATTGAGCCAGAGCTTTTAAATATGTATAACGTTGTAATTGTCCCACATATTTCTTCAGCTACAATGGAAACAAGAACAAATATGGGACTTATTGCAGCTCAAAATATTATTAAAGTGCTTAATGGTGAAAAGCCTATTAGCTGCGTTAATATAGAAGTACTAAAATGATGTGGTAGTAAAATACTCCCCTTAAATAGCAGATTATGAGATAATAATCCGTTATTTAAGGGGAGTTTATTATTTTTCAGGAGCATGATTATAGGATACTATTTTAAAATAGTGCTAAAAACTTCTCCCAAAAACTAAGTTTATCAGGTTCTTTATCGTTAATCACTACTTTTGTGTCCGCCTTTATGGCATCTGTTTTCATAACAAATTGCACTGATGAGATATTTGTATTTTTAGTTGAACTGTAAGATATTGGCTTAAAATCACTGTTGGAAAAGCCATCTAAAGTGTTTGTTAGTTTACTTGATATATCTTTATCTATATTTTTTGTTTTAGCTTGAAGTTCTGATGTGCCAGTTGAGAGAGTAGAAATTCCAGAGTAAACAGTGTCATAACCTGCTACTAATTTTTTATAAGCATTTGTATATTCATTTACTCCGTTATTAAGTTGTTTGTACTGAGCTTCTAGTGTATCCATAGCAACTGATAGATCGTTTAAATTACTAAGGGCAAGGTTAACATTTTCAATGCCAGAACTAATTTTATCATACTGGTTTGTTAGTGCAGTGCTTGCAGTGGAAATATCACTAATACCTTTGTTAAAGGTTCCATACTGAGCTTCAAGTGAAGAAAGACCAGTACTAACAGAGGAAACAACTTGCATTTTTGTTTTATAGGCTTTAATAAGAGCATTTATATTGGGGTCATTTGCTGAGGATAAATTATTTAGTAATGTTTCCATAGATTTATCATCGGTTGCAATAGAAGACAAACCACTCGCACTACTTTTTATTCCATCATAAATAGCTTGTGATGCATTAGGAAGCGTTTGAAATTTAGTGTTAAGTTCATTAATACTTGATTGATATTTAAGGGAACCTGACTTTAGCTGCGCTACTGCGCCTGCGGAGGATGTTAGCTGATCCATTTTAGATAAAGAACCATTAATTTGTGTAATTGCATTTAAAATACTGCTTGACCCACTTGTGAGAGTAGAAGATTTATCGGATAACTCATTCATACCTTCTTTAAGTGTTGTTGATCCATTTTTAAGAGCTGTAGCTCCGTTATCAATCTTTGTTATAACATCCGTTAGATCAGTAAGACCTGATGTCATATCACCTAACCCATCGAGCTTTAAATCCATAGTAAAGGGAAGACCAGCTATAGTAATTGCACCCATTTCAAAGTTTGTTACATCGGCACTAATCTTATAACTCCCGTCTTTTTTAGGTAGTGATGTAAAAGAGATGTTTTTACTTTCTCCTACACTTGAAATATTAGCTCCTGGTGCTAATATGTTGCTGCACTTATTAGTATCCATAGATGTAGCGATTTGTAGTGCATAATTTTCATAAAATTCACTACCAAAGTTTTTATTTTGAGAGAGTTTTATTTCAATTTCCACTTTGCCTTGTTTTCCAACAAGATTCTGAGTTGTTATAGGGGCACCATCTAATGTATATGTTATGGCAATATTCCATGGAATTTCCGCACTCGCAATCTTTCCCTCATAATAGAATTTACCTTTAGGAACAGTTGCAGTTACCTGTGAATTTTCGTTTTTGAGGACATCTAAGGTGCTTAAGTTTCGTACGCTATCATACTTTCCATAGTCTAGTAGTTCTCCACCCGAATAATTCTCATAACTATTTACTACGTAAACATTACCAGCTGTCCCTTTTTGATCTAACATAACATAAACAGTTTCTTCTTTAGGACTATTTTCTTGCGATGCAAATACAGTTGAAGTAAAGCTAGATATCATAACAGATACAAGTATAAGTGACATAAATTTTTTTAGCTTTTTATTCATGGTTTATTCTCCTTTATAAAAGTTTATATTTAGTGTAGTCTTTTCTATGACCTTATCAAGAAACATAAGTGATGATGGTAAAAACAACAAGACCATTGAGGCCGATAAAAATGTGCCACGAGCGATAAGAGTTCCAAGCTGCCCTGTTACACCATTTGTTGAAATAGCACCCATAATAAGTCCTGCCATAATAAGTATTGAGGCTGAAGTAAGTATAGAGCCTGCAGTATCTGATACTGTTTGCACGGCGGCCGCCTTTTTAAATAAATGCTTTCTATTTTCTATATATCTATTAGCGAGCAAGATAGCATAGTCAACGGTTGAGCCTAGTTGCACGGAACTTATTATCATAAATCCAATGTAGGCCATCTTTTGACCTGCAAAATAAGGAAATACTAAATTTATCCAAACAGATGATTCGATAGTAAGAAGTAGTATAAGTGGCAGAGACAAAGACTTAAATGTAAACATAAGAATAAGTCCAATGCCTAAAATAGAAACTATTGTTACAAGCATGTTGTCGTGAATTACAGTCTCTTTCATGTCATATACATTTACGCTGCCCCCAGCCAAATAATACTTATCACTGTAATATTTTTGACCAAGAGTTCTAATTTCTTCAACTGCTTTAAAGGCAGCTTCACTTTCCTCTGCTGTTGAAACTTGAATGATCATTCGACTGTAATTATCATTTGTAAGATTTGCGAGCTTTTCTTTTGGTATAATGCTTTGTGGAATGTTAGGACCTATGGTTCCAACATAAGATATGACAGATGTTACATATGGTAAGTCCATAAGATCATCATATATATTCTTCTGCGTAGCTACATCTCCACTTGGAACTAAAAGTACCATGTTATTGGCTTTACCAAACAGTTTATCAGTTTTTGATATTTCTGAACTTGATGCACTGCCCATTACAGATGCTCCATACATAAAATCATTTTTACTTTGAGCCATATAAGATGGAATGATTATAATGCTTATGAGTATTATGACGGGAAGTCCAATTCTCAAAGATAATTTACCAAACTTATCAAATGACGGCAGAAATGATTTGTGGTTGGTTTTATCAATTAATTTATAGGTGTATACCGTCAAAACTGGAAGGAGTAACATTACAGATAATAAGCTGAAAATGATTCCTTTGGAAAGGACAATTCCTAAATCAGGTCCTAACTTAAATCTCATTATGATTAACGCACCAAAACCAATTATTGTAGTAAGTCCACTTGAAAAAATAGATGAAAAAGATTTTTTCATAGCGGATACCATCGCATCTTTTACGTTTTCACCATTTTTTCTAAATTCTGCAAATCGGTGCAATAAAAATATGGAATAGTCCATAGACACTGCAAGTTGCAATACTGATGATGTTGTTTTTGTGATAGATGAAATCTCACCTAAAAATGCATTTGTACCATTGTTTATAATAATGGATACAAAAATAGCAACTATAAATAACACTGGTTCAAACCAAGAACTTGTTGTGAATAATAATATTATTAGTATGATGGGGATAAGATAAATCATCATTTTTCCTGATTCAGAGCCACTGGAGTTTTTGGCAGAAGTCGCGTCAACAATGGCACCTGAAATCTCTCCTTTATCGCCAATGATGTTTTTGATTTCAGAAATTGCCATATCTGATTTATTATCATCTATTAATAATGTGAATATTGAGTTTTGCTCTTTGTACCAGTTTGCATGCGTCTTTTCATCTATGGATTCTAGAGGCTGATAGATATTTGCTTCATCATCCAGCCATGTAACCTCCATAACTCCATCCACATCGGATATTTTATTTTTATATTCTAATGACTGCGTAACACTAACATCAGATATAAGGACTCTCGCATTAGGTGTTAATTTAGTAAATTCTTTATTCATAACCTGGAGTGAAATAGTTGATTTTGAGTCTTTTGGAAGGTAATCCATTAAGTCGTAATTTACGCTTACAAGTTTTGATAACATAACACTAATAACAATTACTATAAAAAATAAGATAAGCACAAACCTTTTGTGTTTTATCACCTTTTCTGCTATATTGTTCATAAAAATCCCCCTTAGCTTTCTTTTAACGATAATTTAATTTTAACCTATAATTATTAGGATAAAAGGTATAAAAAATTAAGAATTATTAAGATGATAAACCTTAATAATTCTTAATTTTTCACGCTAAATTCTTTTGTTTTTATATGGTATACTAAAATTACAAAAGTAATATTAGTTGTAAATTAGTTAGGGGGAGATAGAGTGCAAACTATTCTAATTGCAGATGATGATCGTGAAATAGCGGAGCTTATTTCAGATAGTCTAATTGATGAAGGGTTTATTACAAAAATAGTGGATGATGGTAAGATGGCTTTTGATGAGCTTACGTGTAATCAAAGTTATGACCTTATAATTCTTGACATTATGATGCCGAATATGGACGGCTTAGAATTATGTAGAAAAATTAGGAATCTAGTAAGTTGTCCTATTATTTTTGTATCTGCTAAAAATCGTACATTAGATACTATGATAGGGCTTGAGATGGGTGCAGATGATTATATTAAAAAGCCATTTGTTGTTGAGGAACTAATAGCCAGAATAAGAGCGCACCTAAGGCGTGAAAAAAGGATTAAAGAAATATCTGATGAGAAAATAAGTATTGGAGATATGGTGATATACAAGGATCGTTATGAGGTTACAAAGGACGGAGAACTAATATCACTTACAACAAGAGAATTTCAATTGTTATTATATTTAGTTCAAAATATAGGTATTGTTTTGAGTAAGTCGCAGATTTTTAATGCAGTATGGGGAGAAAATTATGGAGACGTTAGCACTGTAACTGTAAATATAAAAAATATTAGAACAAAAATTGACCCAAATAATAGGTATATAAAAACTGTATGGGGTGTTGGATATAAAATTGTTTTAACGGAGGAGTAGTATGGGGATTAAATATAAATTTCCTTTTGTAATTATCTTGGTTTTTATTTTAAATGTTACACTTTTATTAGGGTTTTATAAAGTATATTTGCAACCAAATATGACTGTGTCAATAAAGGATACCTTGCAAAGCGGTCTCGAAGCTGATATTAATAAGCAAATTAGCTCACCCGATGAAGCAAAATCATTAATAAAAACAATAAATGAGAATATTTACAATAATAATTTTAGAAATTTAGTAGCTAAGAACATAATAGAAAAAATACTGATTTTTGAGATTTGTTTATTATTTATTTTATTATTAGGAGCAAGCATATTTCTTTATAATCGTTATGTGAAGCCAATAGATGAACTAATACAAGATATGGACGATTATGGAAAAGGAATAAAACCTGTAATTGGAACGGCGCTTAATAATGAAGGCGACCGTAGTTTAAAAGCAGAACGGAATGATGAAATAGGGAAACTTCAAAAACAGTTCATTTTGCTAACTGGGTCTGTGGAAATAGAAAAACAAAAACAAAATCAGATTATAGCATCTATTTCTCATGATTTTAAGACGCCGCTCACATCTATTATGGGTTACGTAGAAAGGCTTATGAAAAAAGATTTTCCAAAACCAGTGCAACATAAATATTTACAAACTATTTATTCCAAATCTCAAAACATTAATGAGTTAATCAATGAGTTTGATGAATATATTAGTTATAATTTTGAAAGTGGTATTTCTATTAAAAAATATTCCACTACTTATATATGTAATTTTATAATGTCGGAATATACAGATGAGTTACTTAATATCGGTGTTGAATTAAAAGTTATTAACCATTGCACTAGTGAAGAATTATTTATAGACTTATTAAAAATTAACAGAGTAATCGGAAACCTAATTAATAATTCAGTCAAACATATGAAGGAAAACCCTATTATATTGATAACTATGGAGCCAAATGAAAATGGTGTGAGTTTTACTTTTACAGATAATGGCTGTGGAGTATCAGAAGATGAATTACCATTCATTTTTGATCCTCTATATACATCAGATAAATCTCGCAAGGTGGCAGGTCTTGGACTTTCAATATGCAAGAATATCATAACATCGCACAAGGGCACAATTTCAGCTAAGAACAATGATAATGGTGGGCTCCAAATTTATTTTTTAATACCTAATAATTTACAAAATATGTAGTCATTATTAATAAAACACTCCCAAATGCATTAGCATATGGGGGTGTTTTATATTATTACAATATTTAGTGCTTTTTAGAGTATATAGTTCATACAATATATTTGTAGGGATATATTCTTTTTTCTACATTGATTTTTGTGCACTGATAAATAAAATTATAACGTTACTTGCAATTGGTAATTTTCTGTGTCAAAAGTTAGGTATACATATTAAAGATACTAGTTTCGAAGATTTAAAGTCTATAGTAACAAATCTTAATTATTATGAATAGAAGGAGGGTTTTCTATGAGTGTAGATTTTCAAAAGGTTATGCAAAAGGCAGAGGAATACAAGGGGGATATATCTAGATTTCTACGGGATATAATTGCTATTCCTAGTGAAAGTTGTAATGAGGCTAGAGTCATTGAAAGAATAAAAGAAGAGATGCAAAAAGTTGGTTTTGATAAGATAGACATAGATAAAATGGGGAACATAATTGGGACTATAGGAAATGGAAAACATGTTATTGCTATGGATGCACATATAGATACAGTTGGCACGGGAGATAAAGATTTGTGGTTGTACGACCCATATAAAGGGTATGAAGATATGGAAGTGATACTAGGACGTGGTGGTAGTG
>Ga0209123_1004118_pt1 | contig 10229 bp, 8 predicted proteins | sample BarGraIncu00431A_FD_184500 | JGI IMG/M metagenome (GOLD analysis project Ga0209123, IMG submission 184500) | Arctic peat soil microbial communities from Barrow, Alaska, USA - Barrow Graham LP Incubations 004-31A (SPAdes) (version 2) | ecosystem: Environmental > Terrestrial > Soil > Wetlands >...
GGTAAGGTTACAAACTGGAAACAAGTAGGCGGTCAGGATTTGAAGATCATTGTTTACTCTCGTGAAACAAGTTCCGGTACGTACGAGTTCTTTAAAGAACATGTAATGAACAAGAAGAATTTCGTTTCTTCCGCTTTGTTGATGCCTGCAACCGGTGCTGTTGTTCAATCAGTTAGCCAGACACAAGGTGCAATCGGTTATGTAGGGTTGGCTTATCTTGAAAAGAATGTAAAGGCACTTAAAGTTTCCTACGATAAAGGCAAATCTTTTGTAGCACCAAACGTTGAAAATGCCATGAGCAGAAAATACCCGATCACCCGCCCGCTGTACTATTACATGACAGGTGCGGCAGTTGCCAAGGTTACCCCATTGTTGAAATTTATCCTTTCACCTGAAGGTCAAAAGATTGTGTTGGCTGAAGGATATGTACCTCTTTCATAAACAACTAAAATGAAACTTCGAAAATTAGGAGAAAAATTTGCCGAAGGAATTCTATTCACAAGCAGTACGGTAACTACGGTGACCGTACTGTTTATTGTTTACTTCCTGTTTAAATCCGGAATCGGTTTGTTTAATGTCCGTCCGGTGGAGGAAGGTTATACCCTGGCGCTCAATGCAACAAATCCAATTAAAGAACTTTCGTCTAAACAATTAAAAGATATTTTCAATGGGGATATAACCAATTGGAAAGTTGTTGGTGGTAAGGATCTGGATATTCAACTTTTTACGCTTGACGAACTGAGTACTGTTTATACCGAAGAACAATTGGGTGCAAAAATGGAAAACATTCCCTTCTGTGTGAACGATTATGTTTCCAAAAATCCAAATGTCATCGCCTTTTTCGATAATCGTTATTTCCCAAAAAACTTTACCGGACACAAACTGAATATCTCGAAAATTTCTGTCAAAGAGTTTCTGACTGGGAAGGAATGGTATCCCACGGCCACACCATCAGCACAGTTTGGTGTTTTGCCGCTGATTATGGGTACCTTATGGGTTACTTTTCTCGCTATTCTTTTTGCCATACCCATAGGTTTGGTTACTGCTATCTATATGGCAGAAATTGCCAGTGAACGTGTACGAAGGTTGATGAAGCCTGTTATTGAACTGTTGGCCGGGATTCCTTCCGTGGTTTACGGTTTTTTTGGTTTGGTGGTTTTAGTCCCTATGATTCAACAAGTTTTTAACTTGCCTGTGGGTGAAACGGCTTTGGCCGGGAGTATTATTCTGGGCATTATGGCTTTGCCAACTATTATTACCGTTTCGGAAGATGCCATTCGTTCAGCACCTGTTGCAATGAAAGAAGCCAGTCTGGCATTGGGTGCATCTCATTGGCAATCGGTAAAATATGTAGTTTTGCCCTATGCCCGTTCAGGAATTATGGCAGCCATCATTTTGGGTATCGGTCGTGCTATCGGTGAAACCATGGCGGTGTTGATGGTGACCGGAAATGCAGCAGTAATGCCACACAGTATCCTCGAACCGGTCAGAACCATCCCTGCTACCATCGCTGCAGAGTTGGGTGAAGCACCTTTTGGAGGTACGCACTTTAAAGCTTTGTTTGCCCTGGGTATTATTCTATTTATCATCACTTTCATATTCAATAGTTTGGTTGAAATGATCAAAACAAAAAATAAATGATGCTGCTAACTAAATCTACCTCCAAACGACTTAATCAGGCCATTGCCTTCGGTACTTTCCGGGTGGTGAGTTTCTTGGTTGTGGGCATTTTGTTTTTAATACTCGGTTTTATTATTGTCCGGGGAGCTTCGGTGATCAGTTGGGATTTTCTGACAAAGATGCCGGAAGATGGAATGACTGCAGGTGGTATTTTACCGGCTATTGTCGGAACGCTTTGTTTAGTTGTTGGCAGTATGTTTTTTGCTTTTCCAATCGGTGTGCTTTCAGGTATTTATTTGAATGAGTATTTAAAAGAATCCTGGTTCAAGAAGATTGTTCACTCTATGACCAATAATTTAGCCGGAATTCCTTCCATTGTTTTTGGCCTTTTCGGGATGGCTTTTTTCGTACAAACACTCCATTTCGGTGATTCCATTCTGGCCGGCTCTCTGACACTGGGAATCATGGTTTTACCCATTATTATCCGTACCACAGAAGAGGCATTAAAGTCCGTGGATGATACACTGAGAATAGGTAGTTATGCATTGGGTGCCACGAAGTTGCAAACAATCCGCATGGTCGTGTTGCCGATATGTTATCCGAACATCGTTACAGGGCTTATACTGTCTGTAAGTCGAGTTTCCGGAGAAACGGCTCCCATTTTGTTTACCGTAGCTGCTTACTTTTTACCGCGTTTACCACACAGTATTTTTGATCAGGTCATGGCGTTGCCTTATCATTTGTATGTACTGACCACGAGTGGAACAGACATGGAAAAGGCTCTACCCATGGCCTATGGGACGGCCTTGGTCCTTATTTCTATTGTCTTAATTGTCAACTTACTGGCCAATTCGGCTCGTCGCTATTTCAATAAAAAATTAAAATAATTGCACTATGTCAAACCTTAAAGTAGAGGCAAAAGACTTCAACTTATTTTATGGAGATTTTCAAGCATTGAAGGATATCCAATTTCAGGCAGAAGAACATACCATCACTGCCTTCATTGGTCCGTCTGGTTGTGGAAAATCCACTTTGCTTCGTTCATTCAACCGTATGAACGATTTGATTCCGGGCGTTCGTACCACTGGGACAACCATGGTTAATAATATTTCTGTTTACGATAAATCGGTGAACGTGGACGAATTGCGCAAGCAGGTCGGCATGGTTTTCCAGAAGCCCAATCCTTTCCCTAAAAGTATCTTTGAAAATGTAGCCTATGGACTTCGTGTTGATGGTATTCGGGACAAACATCTGATTGAAGAGCGAGTGGTGAGTTCTATCAAACAGGCTGCCCTTTGGGACGAGGTGAAAGACAAACTTAAAAAGTCTGCCAATGCCTTATCGGGTGGACAGCAACAACGTCTCTGCATTGCCAGAGCGCTTGCCATTGAACCATCCATCATCTTGATGGACGAACCGGCTTCGGCTTTGGATCCTATTTCAACCTCTAAGATTGAGGAGTTGATTTACGAGTTGAAAAATCAGTACACGATTATTATTGTAACTCACAATATGCAACAGGCTGCCCGAGTCAGTGATCGTACGGCGTTCTTTTACCTGGGTGAGTTGGTGGAATGTGATGAAACAAAGGAGATTTTTACGAATCCGAAGAATATTAAGACGCAGAACTATATAACCGGAAAATTCGGTTAAGCTGGCTGTTTAAATAGGAAGCCAATTTCTGCTAAGGCTGTCTAAATAGGAAGCCAATTTCGGCGTTACAGGAAAATTTCCAATCCTCACGTACGAAAAGTACGCTCCGGTGTGGAAATTTTCCTGTGCCTTGAACTTGGCTCCCTATTTAAACAGCCGCGGGGTGCGGTTTTGCTTATAAAAGAACAAAGAGGATCTTTCAGTTTTTGCTGAAAGGTCCTCTTTGTTAGCAGGGGTTTTATTCTGTGGTTTGTTACTTCAGTAGGGAGAAGATAAATTCCAGGCCGCCTTCTGGTCGGTTTTTGGCGGAGATGGTTCCGCCGTGCAGGATAACGGAGTTTTTTACAATGGCCAGGCCGAGACCGGTTCCACCGAGTTTGCGCATGCGGCCTTTGTCTACCCGGTAAAAGCGTTCAAAAATCCGGTTGAGGTGTTCCTCAGCTACTCCGGCTCCGGTATCGTAGAAATTGAAATAACAACGTTCGGGGTCGTTTCGGAAACAAGTAAGCCCGATTTCAGTGTGTTCGCCTGCATATGCCAGCGAGTTGTCCATCAGGTTGCGGAAAATGGAGTAAAGCAGGCCCAGATTTCCATGAACGGTCAAATCCGGATCGATGCTCGCGGTCATCTTAATGTCTTTTTGTTCCATTTCTGCTTCGAGTTCGCTTGTTATCTGTTCTACCAGGCGACTGATGTTTACATCCTCTTTTTCGATCATTGATGGTGCCTCGTCCATCCGGGTCAGGGTGGAAATGTCACGAAGCAACTCACTCAGGCGTTTGCTTTGAAGGTACGAGCGTTGCACAAAATTACGCAGTTTATCAGCTGGTAGATCCGGGTTTTCGATGATGGTTTCCATGTAACCCTGAATACTGCTTACAGGTGTCTTGAGTTCATGAGCAATATTCTGAGTCAGCTGACGTTTTAGCCTGCTTTCTTCTTCAACCTGAGTGACATCGTTGATGCTTACCTCAAAACTGGAGTCCTGAAAAATAACACATTGTATCTGAAAAACCTTGCCGTTTTTTTCGATTTTTGAAGAATGCCGTTTCATCGCACCAAGAAGTCCTTTTATGCCGGTGTTATGCTCAATATACAGGTTTATTTCGTTCATTTCCGGCAAAAGAAACATGTAGGAAGCCTTCTGGATCGGTTCGTTGGAAATCAGGTTGATGTATTGAATGAATAGATTGTTTGCTATGATTTCCTTTTTATCGGGAGTAAAAACAGCAAAACCTTCACGGGCAGTCTGCAAGTGGGTAATGAGTTTTTCACGCTCCTTAATCAGGTCGTCACGAGTTGAACTGATGTTTCGGAAAAGACTGACAATGTGATTGGATATTTCACCAAGTTCGTTGCCCGGAAATTCCTGTTCGATATCGAGCGTGCTATTTTTGTCGGCATTTTCAGCAAATTCGCGTAATTGATTAATCGTATTACCCAATCGGTAAGTAATCCGATAAAGAAAAAACAACACGATTATGAGCAACAGGCTAATGAAAATGATAAAATTGTAATCTACACGAAGTTGCATTGCAAGCGTTTTATTATACGGTCGCGAGCAACGAATAATATAATTGGGATAACGGGTGGCCGCGTAAAAGAATGTTTCTCCTGTGCTGGCAGATTTACGACGTACAGAAATTCCGGTACCAGTGGCCAGTGCTTTTTTAAATTCCGGACGGTCTGAGTGGTTTCCTATATTCGCTACGTTTTTTACCTCACTGTCATAAATCACTTTACCTGAAAAATCAATGATGGTTATTCGTAAATCATTGACATTCATAAAACTGACCAGATTGCGCATGCAACTATCGCATATCCCTTTATTGAGCGTCTCTTCGTAAATCAGATTGTTGTAGCTTTGAAGCTGTTCAGTCATCAGGTCAATACGAAAGGCTTTTTCGCGATTGTACTGAAAAATGCTGACCAAAAAAATAAAGACCAAAAAAGTGGACACAATGGTCAGAAACAGTTTTTGGTGAAAGGCTATCTTTGGTTTTAGATGGTTTTCGGACATAGATATATGATTGAGTGATATTAATTATAGTCAAAACAATAACCATAGCCCAGGCGGGTTACAATGTATTTACCAAAGTCGCCGAGTTTCTTACGAAGCCTCGTGATGTTAACATCAATGGTACGATCTAAAACATAAACTTCATCCGTCCATACTTTGGTCAGAATATCCTCCCGGGAATATACACGACCAGGGTGGGACACAAAAAGCAGAAGCATATCAAATTCTTTTTTAGTCAGTGTAACATCACTTTTGCCTACAAACACCTTTTTTCGGGTTATATCGATGCTTAAATCGTCAAATCGGATAATTTCTTCTTTTTCAATAGTCTCCGGAGTTGTTGTGCGACGCAATATGGCTTTGACACGTAGGGAAACTTCGCGGATGGAAAATGGCTTGGAAATATAGTCGTCTGCGCCGAGGTTGAAACCTGTCATCATGTCGTTTTCAGTATCCTTGGCAGTAATAAAAATGATGGGTAAATGGGCTGTTTTTTCATTCTTTCGAATCATACCTGCCATTTTGAAACCTGAAATAGGTCCCATCATAACATCCAGAATCAAAAGCTGATAACTTTCCAGATTCTTTTCCAGGGCTTCTTCTGCAGAATTGGCCGTTTCAACTTCATAACCATCGCTTTCCAGGTTGAATTGGAGAATTTCACAAAGGTCTTCTTCATCGTCCACGACCAAAATCCGGGGTTTGCTCATCAGTATTATGTTTTTTATTTTAATTCAGCTAATTTTCCTTGGTGTTTCAGCACTTTGGCATCCAGGTAGAATACAATTTCTTCGCCAATGTTGGTACAATGGTCGCCGAGTCTTTCCAATTTTCGGAAAATGCTGATCATTTGCAGTGCGTCTGAGGCATTGGCTTCCGGGTTTTCCAGTATATAAGCTGTCAGGATGGTATGTGCCTTGTGGTTTATTTCATCTACCCGTCTATCCATATCGAAAACCCGAATGGCTAATTCTGCACTTTCCTTTTCCAGGGCTTCATACTGTATCTGCAGCATACTTTCAACCTGTTCAAACATTTCAGCAAGTTCTAGTTTCCTGACTAATTCAGCATCCAATGCAGGACCTTTAAAATCAAGCGTGAAACGGGCGATACCCTCAGCAAAATCACCAATACGTTCCAAATTGGAATTGATCTTAAACATGGCCAATGTAAATCGAAGTTGAACGGCTACGGGATTGTAAAGAGCAATCATGTCCTCCACGTCGCGGTCAATTTTTAATTCAAAAGCGTTGACCCTGCGTTCACGAAGCAAGACCTGGCGAGCCATGTCTTTGTCCAGAGTAAGTACGGAATCTCCGGCACGCTGCAATTGATTGTAAACCAGCGTCCACATTTCCAATGTCTCTTTTTTGAGCTTTTCGAGTTCTGCTTCAACTTTTAATACCATAATATATTTTTTTAGATCCGGACTGTTTTATCCTTTTTATAATTAAGCACGAAGATCGCAAAAGCTTATTACAATTCAGTTACAAATCTGTGAAGTGAGCATGTATTGTAAGAATGAATAAAGGTTATTTAATAACGATCACGATTGACCTTTTGTTAATCTTTGATTTCAACAAATATATGTATATAAATGTAAAATTTTGAATTTTTATTGTGGAAAATAGGAAGATAATGGTTCTCTGGAAAAAGAATTTGATAATCTTTGAGATGTATTGAACTTTTAGTGTATTGCAACTGTTCGTAGACTGTTAATATTGTTCAAAAATGACAAAAATTCATTCTCTTTTACCCTTTGTGCATGTTGTCTTCAACTGCTGAAAAATGGAATCGACCGGCTCTCTATCAGGAACAAAATCCAGATAAAGTGGTTCGTTGCGTGCTATGTCCACATCATTGCCTGCTACAGGACGGACAGCGTGGTATTTGTCGCACCAGGATCAACAGGCAAGGGGTTTTATATACTTTGGCGTATGGGAATCCTTGTTCACTGGCCGTTGATCCTATAGAGAAGAAGCCCCTTTTTCACTTTCATCCTGGAACGAGCATTCTATCAATTGCCACGAAGGGTTGTAATTTCCGATGCTTGAATTGTCAGAATTGGGACATCTCGCAAAGCTTGCCTGAAGAGTCCATACATAATGAAGTTTTACCCGAAGAAGTCGTCCGACAGGCACTGTTGCACCAGACTAAAAGTATTGCATTTACCTATACCGAGCCAACGGTTTTTTACGAATATGTTTTGGATACGGCTGTGGCAGCTCATAAAATGGGTTTGAAAACGGTTTTGATTTCGAACGGTTACATCAATGAGAAACCTTTGCTTGAACTTTGCCAGTATCTGGATGCAGCAAACATAGACCTGAAGTGTTTTGATGAGGAAATTTATCATCGCTTGACAGGTGGCAGACTTCAGCCTGTGCTCGACACGCTGAAAACAATCAGGGATCAGGGTCTATGGCTTGAAATAACCAGCTTATTGGTTCCGGGATTTTCAGATGGACCTGAAAGGATACAGGCAATGTGTGATTGGCTTGTGGCAAATGGTTTTGAAGATACTCCGTTGCATTTCAGCCGTTATTTTCCTGCTTTTAAACTTCATCATTTACCTGCGACATCAGAACAGAGTCTTCTGCAAGCCAAAAAAATAGCAGAGGCAACAGGCATAAAGTATGTTTATATCGGCAATATCCCGGGCTTGCATGGTGAAAATACCTATTGTCCACATTGCAGGCACCTCCTGGTGGAGCGAAGTGGATATGTGGTCAGACAGAACGCTCTGGATAGTGGATGTTGTGCTTTTTGTGGAACACGAATTCCCGGGGTTTGGGCTTGATCACTGGATTTTATTTTTCCCCAAAGACCGTCGCTGTAAAAATAAAGATATCCGCCGTTTTCCAACCCTCCCAATCCAATCCTGCTTTATCACGGGCACAATGTCCTAAAAAGTCCTCGAGACTCCATCCGGTTTCTGTGGCCACTTGAGGCAGAAATACACCGCTGTTGTATCCTTTGACTATATAAATACCGTGTTTTCCAAGTTGGATTTCCGATGTGTTTTCGATTTTTTTCAAAGGAGAAAGCACCGATAATTCGATATTCAGACTCGCCAATTCTTTGGGCATGACTGGAAAAAAGCGCGAATCGTGGATGGCTGAAGAAACGGCCATTTCCTGAATCATTCTGTATAATGATATATCGCCAATGAGCCGGCCAATACATCCACGAAGGTTACCATCTATGTGCAGGGAGACGAAAGCGCCGCAATTGGTTTTTAGGTTTTGTGAGAGATCCGTTGGTTCAGTGGTCGTTCCTTTTTCATGATTAACTTTATCCTCAATGGTTTTTCGGGCAAGTTTCAACAAGGTGCTTTTCTCGGAATCGGTGAGTTCAAACAAATCTTCGTCTTTTTCTGATTTGTCAATTTCCTCAGAAATAGCTATGCCCCAATAACCCACCACGCGATCCAGATCTCCATATAGGTTAGAATCTCCGGAATTGTTGTAATCTATGGCGTAGTACTTCATCGAGTCGTTGTCAGCCGTCATATACATCAGGGTAAGTACGGAAGTCCATCCGCAGAGACTGGTGACGAGGTGGGGAATATGTTTCTGAGTATTCTTGGATAAAGTTGTCAGAAGTGCTTCCGGATCGTTGGAAAGAATGGCATTTTTAGTGAGTAGGTCCACATTTTTAGCATCGGTATATTCTGCATAATGAGAAAAGTCTGAACTAATGATGAAAAGATTTTCCTCATTAAACCATGGCTTCAAGGCATTGGCTATTTTTTTGCAGACAGCTGGACTGGAAGTCCCAAGAATGATGGGTACTATGCAATAATTTGTTTTAAGTACAAAATTCAGAAATGGAAGTTGCACTTCCAGACTATGTTCTCTTTGGTGAGGGCTTCTATTTGCTGTAAAAATATCCGGAAATTTCTGCACCAATTCACGACCTAAATCCGTATCTACACGTTCTTTGCCATAAGGCATCAAAAAGTCTCCATCACAGTATATAGCTGCTCCATCGAATTGTTCCTGGTGCGATGACGCTACGATAAATACATGTTTGTAATTCTTTTTTTCATCAATCTGGTTAAAAGCAGAAGCCGCCACTTTTCCCGAGAAAACATAACCGGCATGCGGACTGATGATGGCCCGGATGTGTTGATGCTTTTTTGAAGCAGCTTCTGTAAAAAGCTTAGTCAACTCCTGATGTAGTTTTTCTGGGCCAGCCGGATAGAATTGTCCTGCTACTGCTGGCTTCCTGTCAATTTTTCCCATGATTTTTCAGAAATAAAAAGGGTGAAAGTACATTCTGTATAAACATCTTAAATATAGGATGCTTTTTGATTAATTGTCATTAGATTCAAAATTATTTTTTCTCATCATTGTACCCATACTTTTTAAGTGATTGCTGTTGGAAGTAAAATAAACAATGTGAGGAAATCGGCCGTAAACTTTCGGATTCCGACAAAAAATATTTATATTTGCAGCATACTAACAAAACAAACACCCGTATGCTGTATTACAAATACATGCGAACTACATTGACCCCTTGGGGGGTATAAATTTCTTCCACAGTTTGGCAGAGGGGTATCGGTGTGTACCAGGAGTCATCGCCTTAACGGCCTTTTTCTAAAACATTTTTTTATTCATTCAGGATTATGGTGCTCGTGCACTTGAGACATTTGTAGGTTTGACGTAATCCTGTTATTCAAAATTAAAATACAACCATTTATGAAAGTAATGAAATTCGGCGGAACGTCCGTAGGTTCCGTGAACGGCATTCTCACGATCAGGAAAATTGTAGAATCGGCTGACGAGCCGGTCATTTTAGTTGTTTCTGCCGTTGGTGGAGTAACCGATTTATTGATCAAAACATCCAAATTAGCTGCTGCAGGTAATGCAGACTATCAGGTCGAGTTCCAGGCAATCCGTGAAAAGCACAATCAACTGCTGAAAGGCATATT
>Ga0209123_1004119_pt1 | contig 10229 bp, 11 predicted proteins | sample BarGraIncu00431A_FD_184500 | JGI IMG/M metagenome (GOLD analysis project Ga0209123, IMG submission 184500) | Arctic peat soil microbial communities from Barrow, Alaska, USA - Barrow Graham LP Incubations 004-31A (SPAdes) (version 2) | ecosystem: Environmental > Terrestrial > Soil > Wetlands >...
TGATTGAACCTAGTGCAGTTAACCTATCTTCAGGAGAAGGTAAGGTTCCATTTTTAAAAGGAATTAATACTGTAGATAAACAATCATATTTTAAAGAAGCTGTAATGAATATTGCAAGTGTTGTAAAGGCAAAGGTAATCCTAGTTGGTGGAAATAAAAATATGGATTTAATGAATGAAATTCTAAATACTACCGAAATTCAGTATTTTTCATTGTCTAGAACTTTACTTTGTGAACCAGATTTAATTAATAAATGGGCGGATAACAAAGATTATAAGCCTAAATGTATTTCTTGTAATAAATGTTGGGACGAGGTACCAAATTCTTGTATTTTTAATAGGTAAACAAGATAATTATATAATATTTAATTAAGATGGTAAAAGAGATCATTTACATTTTCAACTTTTGCCTTGATTAAAAGGAGATACGATAGGATTTTAAAAATTTTGATAGAGAAGAAGGAATTATTATGGATTACCATGAAACAGTAGACCCTTATAAGAATAAACTAAAGGGAATTATACTATAGGTCAGGAAGTCAAGAATGCCATTTGTTTTATCGCGTAAGTACCCCCATATCTAATGATATGGGATATCATTTCTTTTGCATATTGACGTTCGCCTAATAGTTCTTCACAAAATGCTTTATACGCTTTCCTATTTAGCATTTTTTCTCTTTCCGTCATAAATTATTTCCTCCCTGTTATATAAATAGCTTTCATCATATTTTACAATCACGCAATAATTAATATGCAAATTATAACATTGCGTAGTACATATTACCATTTCTTAACGTGGGTGAATTATAAAGTATTTATCCATAATATAATAATTAAATGTGAAAATTCTAAGAAATAAAACTTTATTGAATGTAGTATTCTATATATATTGAGTAAAACATATAATTATTTGAAAAGGTATATTTAATACTATACTGTAAATGAAAAGGGGAGATAATCATGGAAAAAGCTGTAATAGCTCAAAAATCACCGATTGCTGTAGATGTAAAAAAAGGACAAACTTATTATTGGTGTGCATGTGGAAGAAGTTCTAGTCAACCATTTTGTGACGGGTCACATAAAGGAACTACTTTTACACCATTAGTATTTACCGCTGAGAAGGATGAAACAACTTATTTATGTGCATGTAAACATACTAAAAATCCTCCATTCTGTGATGGTACACACACAAGTCTTTAGAATAACATTAAGTTCATATTAATATTATTAATGTAACACAACACTATATTGAACATATGTTGTGTTATTTTTGTTCCTTTTTAAATTACGATAAAGCTGAAATTATGTGTAAATACGACATAATATTACAAAATTTCCACTAAAAAATAAACCGCAAGCATCATTTAGATGTTAGTATAGGGGTGCAAAGAGAAAAGTATACTTTGCATATTAAAATTTGAAGGTGAGGTACAAAAGATGAAGAAATCTTTAAGAGCATTAGTATTAACGTTAGGTATTTTAACAACAACTGGAATAAGTTCAGCGGTGTATGCACAAGATTGTAGTACTATAAAGCAAGTTAACTCAGTAGACAGTATACAGGCTTTATGTGCTAAGTATGGTGTTACAGTTCCAAAGGATGCAATGCTAAAAGTTCAGGCAGCAACTCCTGCAAAGGCAGTTCCTACTAAGACAGCACCTGCAAAGACGACTGCTACAAAAGCAACAACAGCACCAACAGCATCAACTTCAACTGCTAATAATAAATTAGAAAAAGAAGTAGTAACACTAGTTAATAAGGAAAGAGCAAAACAGGGACTAGCTCCTTTAACTGATAATGTTAAGCTTTCAAATGTAGCTAGAACTAAATCTAGCGATATGGTAGCTAAGAACTATTTTGATCATACATCACCGACTTATGGATCACCGTTTGATATGATGAAACAATTCGGTATAACATATACATCTGCTGGTGAAAACATTGCAATGGGTCAACCAACAGCGGCTTCAGTAATGACTGGTTGGATGAACTCTCCAGGACACAGAGCTAATATCTTAAACAACAATTATACTGATATTGGAGTTGGAGTAGCAAAAGATAAAAGTGGAGCTATTTATTGGACTCAAGAATTTATAGGTAAATAAATAACTTATAGGTAAATAAATAATTTAATATTAATCTGTGTTTATATGTATTGAATTCTAAAATATATATAAACACAGATTTTTTTTGTGAAAAAAGTTATAGGTATATCTAAAGTTTTAAAATTAAAGCTTCGAAAAAATATGAATGCCACATAAGTGATGATTATTATATGGACAATAATAGTGTTTATAGAAAAATTGACATTTAGTTAATATCATTTTATAAAATATATGTTACACTTTAAATTATAATAAGAGAAAGGATGGTGAGGTTTACAGTACTTTGGAAAATAGAAGTATTCATGTAATTTATAAAAAAATATAGATGTAATTATACATAAGAAGAAAGATTATATATAGATAAAGTTAAAAATAAAATTACATTAATTAAAATAAAGATATATAGTATTAGTCCAAAGCATAGAGTATAAAGAATATTGCTGTATATAGAATAATATTAATTGTAATAACTTTAATTATAGTAACATAGAAGGGCTCTAGTGTAGCTGTTGAAGATTATAAAAAATTAGAGAGAGTGATTGAATGAAATTTTTAGCAAACTTAGAAAATGGGACTACGAATATTAAAAAAATGGGAATTGTCAAAGCTCTATTTGTAATGTTTCTATCAATTTTGTTAGAGGGATTTGGACAGGTACCTGTAGAGATAACAAATTTATTTTCTGTGAGATTTGAAAAAATATTGCCTTATGTAATTTTTGTTTTTGGAGTATTGGTAAAATATTATGTTATTATTGTTTTACTTAAATGGCTTAGTAATAAATCAAAAGAGGAAAAACATAAACCTCGTTTAAATTGGGAGAATTTTGTTAGCGCGACACTTATGATTATAGCATTTCGTCTTATATTTGATAATAGTTTGATATTTTGGGTAAGCGGGATATCTATGCCAAGTTTTATAAGAGAGGCGTTTGACGATATTGCTGTATCACCTATTATATTAATAATTAGTGTTACAATCATAGCACCTATATACGAAGAAATTATTTTTAGAGGAATTTTATTAAAAGGAATGTCTAAAAAAATAAATCCAGTTATAGCAATTGTGGTTTCTGCATTACTATTTGCAATAGTACATATGAACATTCCTCAGGGCATAAATGCTTTCTTATTAGGATTAGTTCTTGGATTTATATATTTAAGTACCGAGTCAATTTATTTAAGTATATTTGCACATTTTATAAATAACATTCTTGCTCTTTCATTTTCTTCGTTGTTTTCATTAATAGGAGGAAGGTATGGTATCGAAATTCATGGTATATTCCTATTTATAGGGGTTATACTTTTAATAATAGCTTGTAGTGGATATAATCAAAATAAAATAAAGAATAAGCCAGAGATATATAAGCAGTTCATGGAAGTAGAATATGACGGTTATGAACATTAAAAAACCTCTAACGTTTTTATGCGTTAGAGGTTTTTTGAAGCTAAAAAAATTTGTTGTATTATAATTATTTTAATTCACTCAACATTTGATTAGCTTCATCTTTTAATTGTTGGACTTCATTATCTGGAGCATCCTTTGTAGGATACCATCCCTTTTGTTTCATTGCATCGAATATCATATATTGAATGTTTTGATCATTTTTAAAATTATCAATTAATGTGTTTCTTAAATTTGCACAAGAAGATTCAGTTATTCCTGTACTATAAGCTGTAATTGTTTGTTTTTCAGTAGCGAGTAAGTCTTGCATTAATTCTTTTTCAGTCATTTAATATCCCTCCATTTTATATATTATTGATGAGAATCTAGGTAGGTCTTTAATGTATTAAAATTTTGTTTGTGTGTGTTGCTAGCTTCATTACAAAGATTCTTTAAATTTTGATCAGTGCATTGTGTACCATATTCATTAAATTTTTTATTAAGTAATGATTCATATCCTAACTGATCTTTAATTACTTTCAAGTTGTTACTTTCTAGTTGTTTATTTTCAGTATTAATCATATTATTACCTCCACTTTTTTATTAAAACTCAAAGTCATACAAAATTATTATCTGCATTTTATATTTAAATATAAGTGGTAAATTAATTTAAAATAATATATAATAAGTGTTTATTTCCTAAAATTAATTTATATTAATAAAATATACTTAAGTGGTGCAATATATTATTAACAGATAATTAAAAAATTTAAGAAATTTTTAAGGTAATATTAATCAATATTTAATAATAATAGAGTACAATAATATAATAACGAGATTTATTAGATGGGAGTGACTATTATGCCTACTATAAATATGCTGTCGACAGCGGACAAAGTAAAAGGTCAAGGGGTAGGTTCAGCATATCTCGAACAAGTAGATTTAGTCCGAAATGGATTAGATAAAGAATTTAAAGTTGTGGTAAATAAAAAAGCAAGAACTGATATAATGCATTATCATACTATTGATCTTAAGCATTATCTAAGTATATATTTTGCTAAAAGAAAAGGTGTAACAGTGGGTTATGTACATTTTTTGCCTGAAACTATTGAAGGAAGCATTAAATTACCTAATATAATAAAAAAATTTTTTTATAAATATATTATAAGTTTTTATAAAAGTATGGATTATTTAGTTACAGTGAATCCTAATTTCATACCAAGACTTGAGGCTTACAACATTGATAGAAAAAAAATTACGTATATCCCTAATTTTGTTTCAACTGAAAAATTCTATAATCTTTCAACTGAGAAAAAATATATAGCAAAGGATAAACTAAAAATTGCAAGAGATTCGTTTGTTGTGCTTGGAGTTGGCCAAATACAAACTAGAAAAGGTGTTATTGATTTTATTGATATCGCAAGAAAAATGTCAGATGTACAATTTATTTGGGCAGGTGGATTTTCTTTTGGAGGTATTACTGATGGATATAAGGAATTAAAGAGTCAAATGGAGACTGCACCTAAAAATATTTTATTTACAGGAATAGTTGATAGAGATTTGATGAATGATATATATAATGTATCTGATGTTCTTTTTATGCCATCATATAATGAACTTTTTCCTATGTCAATATTAGAAGCAATGAATACATCTACTCCAGTGCTTCTAAGAGACTTAGAACTTTATGAGGATATATTATTTGACTATTACTTAAAAGAGCATGATAATGAAGGTTTCATGAAGGCTATACAAAAATTAAAAAATGATTCGGATTATTATGAGCAGGCTAAAGAAAAGGCTATTCGTGGGCACAAATTTTATTCTAGAGAGAGCGTACTTGATATGTGGAAAAGTTTTTATAAAAAGGTATTGTTAAAAAAGGATAGGTAAATTAATAAATTGTTTTTTTATTTTATTTTTTACATGTATTAATATAATTATTACTATACTATTATGGAAATGAATTACCTTTTACTCCTGTTAATCTTTGATTTTTCTGCGTTTATGAATGAATAAGCAAGAGCATTAATGCTTATTAAATGAAAGAATTTTCATAAGAAAATTATAGTAATTAAAGGGGACTGATTATGAATATTGGAATTTTTACTGATGCTTATTATCCGCAAGTAAGTGGAGTGGTTACGTCTACTATGATACTAAGAAATGAGCTAATTAGGCTTGGACATAACGTAACTATTATTACAGTTACATACCCTGATGTAGAGGAGCAGGAAGACGTTATAAGATTACCTAGTATACCATTCTTCCTATTACCTTCTCAAAGGGTTGGGATGATATATTCACATAAAATTATGAACAAGATTAAAAGATTAGACTTAGATATTATACATACACAAACAGAATTTAGTATAGGTATCTTTGGAAGAATAGTTGCTAAAAGATTGGATATTCCTGTAGTTCATACTTATCACACTATGTATGAAGATTATATCCATTATATATCTGGTGGTATAATGCTTAAGCCTGCATCGCAATTTGCGAAAAAGGTAAGTAAGTTATACTGTAGAGATTGCAGTGCTATAATTGTACCTACAAAAAAGGTGAAAGATGCATTGCAGGAGTATGGTTTAACAAGACATATTGATGTAATACCTACAGGAGTTAATATTGAACCCTTTAGAAAAAGTAATTTTGATGAAGAGCTTATTAATAATGAAAAAAAATCTTTTGGAATAGATAAAACGCAGCCAGTTGTATTATACATTGGACGTATAGCAAAAGAAAAAAGCATAGATGTAATTATAAATAGTATGAAGGAGCTAACCTTTAAAATACCAAATTGTAAACTGCTTCTTGTTGGTGATGGACCAGAGCGTGAAAACTTAGAAATGTTAGTTAAAAATTTAGGTATTGAGAATTCTGTAGTATTTGCTGGAGAAAAGCCTTGGTCAGAAATTGGAAAGTATTATCAGATGGGAAATGTGTTTGTAGGTGCATCTCTTACTGAGACACAAGGATTAACCTTCGCAGAAGCAATGGCTGCACAAATTCCTGTTGTAGCTAAGTACGATAAGAATCTGGATGGTATAATCAAAGATAGAATTAATGGAAGAGTATTTTATAAAGATGAAGACTTAGCTAAAATATTATCTGAAGTTTTAACTAATAAAGAGGAACATGATTTAATGGTAAAAAATGCTTATGATAGTATAGAACCATTATCTTCTAAGTGCTTTGGTGAAAATGTTGAGAAAATTTATATGGAAGTTGAAAAACAAAGTTGTATGTTACAAAATCAAAAAGTAACATAGTTAATTTATGAGAAGAAAATTGTAATATACAATTATCTTCTTTTCTTTTATTTTAAAGATAAATTTATCCTATATTATGTATTTATTTGGTACAATGTAATAAATACAAAAGAAATGGAGTGGGTTGGAATGAAAATACTTTATTATGATTGTTTTTCGGGTATTAGTGGGGATATGAATTTAGGAGCATTATTAGATTTAGGCATAGATGAAAAATACTTAGTAGATGAGTTAAGTAAGCTTAATTTAAATGGATATGAAATAAAAGTATCAAGGGATGTCAGAAAAGGAATAGAGGGTACCAAAGTAGATGTAATTTTACAAGAGCATGATCATGCTGAATTTGAGCATCATCATGAACACACTCACAATTGTGCACAAAAATCACATGTCCATGAGGATGCTAGTGAATTACACCTTCATGAGCACCATCATGATGATACCAATATTGAACATAATCATGAGCATCTATATAATGATAATGAAGGTGGACATACTGATGGTGAACACATGCATGTGCACACAGGTATTAATCATACGCATAACGATCAAAGAAACCTTAATGATATAGAGAAAATTATAAATTCAAGTGAGTTAAGTTCTATAGTTAAAGAATTAAGTATGAAAATATTTATGAAAGTTGCTTTAGCTGAAGCAAAGGTTCATGGAAAACCTTTATACGAAATTCACTTTCATGAGGTTGGAGCTGTAGATTCTATTGTGGATATAGTAGGGGCTGCTATATGCTTAACTTATTTAAATGTTGATAAAATAATGAGTTCCTCAGTTGAACTTGGTGGCGGGTTCGTTAAGTGTGCTCATGGTCTTATACCAGTTCCAGCACCTGCTACTGTTGAAATCTTAAAGGGGATTCCAGTAAAACTTGGTGCAGTGCCATTTGAAACTACAACGCCTACTGGAGCCGCGATTCTCGCAGCTAACGTCTGCGAATTTAAGGATGATAATAATTTTATAATAAATAAAATTGGTTATGGCATAGGTAATAGAGATACTGAAATACCTAATGTATTAAGAGTCATGTTAGTTGAAGAAGTAGATAAAACAATAAGTAACACAAAATATGATGATCAAACGGTTGAGGAAATCATTGAATGTAATATAGATGATATGAATCCTGAGCTATATGAGTATATTATTGACAAGCTTTTTAACGAGGGTGCTTTGGATGCATATATAACTCCGATTATAATGAAAAAAGGAAGACCAAGTGTAAAAATAAGCGTTTTATGTGGGAAAGATGAAGCTACGACAATGAAGGAAATATTATTTAGAGAAACTACTACACTTGGAGTAAGAAGTTTTAAAGTAGATAAAACAAAACTAAAAAGAGAGTTTATTAAAGTGAATACTAGTTATGGTGAAGTTACCGTTAAAGAGGCTTACTATAAGGGAGAAAAAATAAAAAGTAAGTTTGAATATGAAGAGTGCAAGAAAATAGCTCAAACCACTGGGGTACCTATAAGCGAAGTGTACGAGAAATTAAGAAATGAAATATAATACTATGTTAATGGATAAAATGAGGGGACTTTAAATTTAAAAAGGTGGGTAATATATGAATTCAAAAGAGATGGAGAACTTTCTTAAGTGCATAAAAAATGGCGATATGTCTATTGAAGATGGCATGGATAAGTTAAAAGATTTGTCTTATTCAGATTTAGGATTCGCAAAAATAGATAACCATAGAGAACTTAGAGTTGGGTATCCAGAGGTTATATATTGTGAAGGTAAAACTGTGAAGCAGATAAAAGGAATAGTTAGTTTAATGCTTACGAAGGATGTTAACATTCTTGGCACAAGGGCTACTAAGGTTATGTATGAAGGTGTTAAAGAAATATGTAGTGATGCAGAGTATAATGAACTTGCAAGAACTATTGTAATTAAAAGAAAGGAAGTTGAACCTGCAAGTACATACATTGCATTAGTAACAGGAGGAACATCTGATATACCTGTTGCGGAAGAAGCTGCTGTTACTGCTGAAATTTTTGGGAATAGGGTTGAGAGGATTTATGACGTAGGTGTAGCAGGAATTCATAGGTTATTTGACAATCTAGATCTTATAAGACATGCTAAGGTAATTATTACTGTGGCAGGAATGGAAGGGGCTTTAACGAGTGTTGTTGGAGGATTAGTTGATAAACCAGTTATAGCTGTTCCAACAAGTGTAGGGTATGGGGCTAGTTTTAAAGGGCTTGCTGCACTACTTAGCATGCTAAATAGTTGCTCTAGTGGAGTCAGTGTTGTTAATATAGACAATGGTTTTGGAGCAGGGTATTTAGCAAGTATTATTAATAAATTATAAATTAGAATTAATATTAATTCCTGTAAATATACTATATGAGTTCAACTCAATTCGTATTATGTTGAACTCATATAATATTTAAGCATTTGTTTTATTACCACATATTACCAAATAAATGATACACTTTAACTATTATTGATTCCAAATTTAGTTGTATTCTGACTTAATATAACGTGGGGGAAGTACCCCTTTTCTTATATCATCAAAAATAACTTTATGAGCATATATATCAGAGAAAATATAATAATCAGCTAAATCCTTAGAATAAGCTTCCATAAAAGCTTGCAACTTACCCATATAGTATATTTCAAGTCCTTCTCTATTTACAATGCTGTTATTAGCAGCATTTTTCATTTTAACTAGTAGTTCTTTATTCGACATCATAAATTAAAACTCCTTTACTAATTTAATTTCTTTTTATCGATAATATCAATTTCTTATCTTTTTCGGATCTTTTTTCGACTAAAGTTCCAGGATCTAAGTCAAGAAGAACTTCTACTTCTTCAACATTGATAGTAAATTTATGCTTAGATAGTTCGATCATTAATTGTTGTCCAGTGAGAACATTATTCTCTTTAAGAATCTTTATAGCCTTTCTAAATAATTGAGGGCGTTGTATCTTCCAAACATCATCATAAGGCTCAACCTTTCCCCATTTTTTATATGAAATTAGTTTCATTAGGTTTTTATACTGAAGACTACTAACTCTACCTAATTGTTTTGCTCTCATGACCATTGCCGATACAGAAACTTTCCACTTTTTCTTTAACTGCAAATACGCTTCAATGTTTGTTGGGTTTACTAAATCTGCAAAGAAATCATTTTTTGGCAATAAGAATGATGCTGCAAAATTATTTGCCTCAACTTCTAGTTCTTTGAATTCTTCATTTGATAAATCTTTAATATTACTTAATTTACTGTGAAGTATAATATGTCCTAATTCATGTGCAGCATCGAAATTTCTTCTAACCATAGATTGTTTATCGTTCCCCAGTACTACACAAAATTGATGATGGCCATTAATTTTATGAATTTGGGTAAATGCATCAATTTTGGTTGAATCAGTGGTTAAAGACGATACAATTATCCCGTTCTTTTCTAATAAGTCAACAATGTTTACTATTGGGTCATTATTTAATCCCCAGA
>Ga0209123_1004120_pt1 | contig 10229 bp, 1 predicted proteins | sample BarGraIncu00431A_FD_184500 | JGI IMG/M metagenome (GOLD analysis project Ga0209123, IMG submission 184500) | Arctic peat soil microbial communities from Barrow, Alaska, USA - Barrow Graham LP Incubations 004-31A (SPAdes) (version 2) | ecosystem: Environmental > Terrestrial > Soil > Wetlands >...
GAAACAGGTATCGTTGAGTGTCAACATTCCCGTACCTACTTTAGTAAGTGAATTACCCTGAATCTTTCCACTAAAAATGGCATCCGTATTTTTGGCTCCCACTGTCCAGTCGGCTCCGGAAAGTGTGCTTCCTGCCGCACCCGATAGTTGTCCAAGGCTCACAGCTCCGCCACCATTTTTATAAGCTGATACAGGCGATACCAAATTAATTGTAGCATTTGGATATCCATAACTATTATTAATTCTGAAGTCAACACCTGTTGCATTAATTGTTCCGGTAAAGGCAGACCAGTTGCCACTTAAATCGCCACGAACATAGGGAGAATAAACGGTTAATGTCCCTCCGCCGGTTAATGAACCAGTAACACTACAGCGTCCATCAATTCCAAATTCGGCGTTTGAGCCTGTTGGCACAATTAAATTTCGGGTAAATACATCATTAGTCTGTACATTAATCATGTAAAGCGAGCCTCCCTCTAATGTTACACTACCTGAGCTTAATCCATTTCTATTGGCTGTGCTTGAGCCCAAAACAATTCGCCCTTCTTTGACAATGGTTCCTCCTGTAAATGTATTTATAGCATTTAATTGAAGGATACCTGCACCTTTTTTTACAAGTGTTCCATTGCCGGAAACGACTCCAAGAAGCGACATTGAGCTACCAGATATTGAACTGAATGTACATTCTCCATTATTTATAATTATAGGACGATTGGTACTGGAAGATAATGATATCAGGCTTAATCCTGCTCCGTTTATTGCTAAGTTGCCAAGAGTTGCAGGAGATGCTCCAATTGAACTTGGTGCGTCTCCATCATCAAGACTTCCAATTTCGAGCGTTCCGCCTTCAATAATTGTAGCACCGGTATATTTATGTTTCCCATTTAAACGAACTACAGAAGATCCTCTTTTAATCAGCTTTCCGTTACCACTTATTGCCCCGTTTCCATTCAGGATATAGTTTGTTGTTCCGTCAAAGATCACTTCGTTTACAAACAAATCATTTGCTAAATCTATAGTTTTAATTGCACTTCCAGTGTTGTCGAATAAAACTGAGTCGCGTGATGCAAAAATATCAGCATTCCCATTGCGTAGCCAATTTGAGCTTACACCCAAATCCCAATTGTTTCCTGCACCGGACCATACCACTTTGGCAGCAGGTCTCAAAGCTGTAATTGAAATTCCAATTACTCCATTTTGATTAACTAAGGTGTATGGATATTCGCTTAATCCTACCACTTTGATTTTCGAGATATTCCCGGTAAATGTTCCTGAATATTTAAATATTGCATAAACTCCCGCTGAAAGTGTTCCATCTATAGGGTTTATGGAAACCGTAATAGCATCTGTAAGAGTCAGATCTCCAATCACTTTTATCACATCGTTCTTGTGAGATAGTCCTGTTGGATCATTTGAAAAATCCAGGTAATTTACAGCTCCTTGTTTTTCAGTCAAACCATTAATAGTCAGAGTATCAGCCTCACCAACAGCCTCGCCAGGTACAATTGCACCACCATATTCAACTGTTACACTTTTGCCAAAATAGCCATGACCTCCTATGCGGCCACCGGTTAAACCTTTTGATAAATCGCCTCCCCAAACACCTCCATATACACTAACATCAGAGTTCAACAAACTGTCGTTTACTACAAAAGCTCCATCCCAAACTTCTGTTTTTCCATTGTAAGTATTTTTATTATTAAGAGTCAGAGTTCCTTTACCAACTTTTGTAAAGGTAGTTGACCCTGAAATTTGTCCTGTGCCATTAAAAATATAGTCGATTGGATTATATACTGTCACTCTACCGGGAGTAATAGTTCCTGTTAATGTTACCGGAGTAGTATTTTGACCTGTTAAGTCAAATAAAACGGTATCATTTTGATTAAAGTTAGCTAAAGTGCCATTATTCACCCAATTTGAATTTGTATTCAAATCCCAACTATTATTTTCTGCATTTCCTTTCCAATGAAGTTTGGCATCAACCATTGGAGGAGGTGGTGGATTTTGCATACCTCCTCCTAAATAATAATCAGGAAATGCACCACCAATGCGTCCTTTGCAGCTTACTTCCGTTTTATATCCCGGATTATCCATCAGTGTATATAAACGGTTTTGGGCTGGATCGTATGTTGAATAAATTCGTAGTTGACTGTAATCACTTGTTTCAACAATTATTTCTTCGCGCCAATCGCCAAATATATCACCCCAGAACTGTGGATGCCCACCATAAGGCATTTTATTACTCCCGTTATCTGAATAAATACTAAATAGTCTGCCAGTAGGCCATTTATCAATTGCCGGATTCGTTCCATCACCACTCACTCCATTAATTATCTCTCTTTGTAAATCGCCATCCCACCAAATTCCCCATCTCGGAAAAGGTGCTGTATCCGAAACTTTATCTCCTTTACAGCTATAAGTTCCGGGCATAGTTGAAAAACATTCCACGCCTTTAGTGCCGGCAATATAATCACCTGCATCTCCACGACTTAAATCTCCCAGGGCGGGCATAAACCATTTTTTCAAATAATCACCGGTAGCACCATCATTGATGGACATTCCAATAAGTGAAGCATTATTCTGTTGAATTGAAAATATTTCGTAACCCGGTCTATCCGGATCCATGTCCAATATTCTGAAATGGTCACCATGTGTAAAATCACGGTTGGCATACAAAATTTTACCATCATCATCCAGTGCAGATCCCAAAAAGGCAATTTCATCTTTACCATCATTATCAAGGTCGTAAACAAGAATGTTATGGGCCTGCGATAAACCTTCTCCTACTCCGGGTATCCATCGCCATCTTTCTGTTAGCTGACCATTTCGGTAATCGAATGCAAATGCAGGCGTGTTGTCACCTCCAACACCACGCACTGAAACAATACTTGGCAATACACCATCCAGATATGCAACAGCTAAATAAATATATAAAGGACGTTCGTTTGGACCATATTTTGCCCAAGCATCACCTCCATTTGATGGCTGATAAGGAGTTCTTGCCAATTCTTTGCCGGTTGCACCTTCCAGGACAGAAAGAAATTCAGGTCCATTATTGACAAAACCATCCGATCTCAGATAATTTGTTTTTCCATCTCCATCTGTGTCACCAATCCGTGTACTATCCGCTGAACCATATCTGAAACAAGTTCCTTCAAATGTTCTCAAAGCTACTTCGTCTTTACCATCACCGTTAAAATCGGCAACTACCAAAGAACCTGTACCATTAGCTGTGTAAGTAAAGTTCCACCCCTCATCGAGCCGCCACAGCAAGGTTCCATCTAATTTGTAACAATCAATCTTGTGTGTTCGGGCAGCACCGGTTCCCATATAATCGCGCATACAAATATATTCGTATTCACCATCACCATCAACATCGCCAACATGAACCTGCCACGAAGTATAAGGACCTCCATCAGGTTCATTTTGCTGAGGAATGGCCAAATAACGTCTTATAGGTGCATTGGCAGTCAAAATGAAAGGGGCACTTGCGCTTTGTTCAACTCCATTAATAATTGGTTTTACAAAAAACGAATTAGAAGATGCTGTATTTATCCCAGTTGCTGTATAATCAGTTGTTGCCGTAATAGGTCCTGCAATTTTAACTGCGGTAGCTCCACCGGTTGAACGATAGAGGTTGAACGCAATATCGGAAGGGTCGGTGCCCAGCATACGCCAACCAATATAAACTTGCCCGCCGCCTTTGTTGAGAGCTATTACTCCACGACTTAGCTTCGTCATTTTTCGCTGTGCATCAATATTGCTGAAAGGAAGCAACAGCATTGAAAACAAGATTATAGAGATTATGATAAATGGTTTTCTCATGATTTTGTATAGATTTTAACTAAACTAGTTTTTTAGTACTTTGAATTTTTTCACTGTTTCGCCATTGTCTATAATCAACATATAAAAACCTGATGCAAAAGACGACATATTCACTGTTACTTTTGACATGCCATCTATTTCTTTATTAAATAGCAAATTCCCGCCAACAGATAAAAGTTTTATCCGACCTTTAATAACTGCAGATTCTAATTGAATGGTCAGAACATCTTTCACCGGATTAGGCAATAATAGGATATTATTTGCCCATGTATCATTAATTCCTGTTGATGAAACTATCCTTATATAACCGTCTTTGGCAATGGTACTTTGATCCCATTGGAGTCCGTTACCCGGTGTTTCGGGCACAATAGCATTAAATTTGCTGCTGTATGTTGCCGATTTAATAACTCTAACCGAATCGCCGATACCGAATGCACCGGAAGTAAGCGTCAGATTTAAGGTTCCACCAAAAAGTGTTACTCCTTTTACCCGGATTGAATCTTGTTGTTTTGCAGTTTTATTCAATCGGATGATAGTTGTACTGGTTGAGTTGAGTACCAAACTTGTGCCTACCTTGAGTGTTCCAAGTGTAGTTGTACCGGGTTGAATTATAGCTCCGCTATTTACCGATATACTTCCCAATACACTTCCCGTTCCTGAAACGATACCACCATTGTTAACAACTAAAGTTCCCTTGATGCAAGCTTTTGTGTTTAAGGATAAAGTTCCGGCATTGACTGTTGTGTTTGCTGTATAGAAACAGGTATCGTTGAGTGTCAACATTCCCGTACCTACTTTAGTAAGTGAATTACCCTGAATCTTTCCACTAAAAATGGCATCCGTATTTTTGGCTCCTACTGTCCAGGTTGCTCCCGAAAGAGTGGTACCCGCAGCACCCGATAATTCTCCAAAAGATACTGCACCACCGGATGTAGAATAGGCCCAACCTGTTACCAAATTTATGGCTGCATTGGCATATCCAAAATTGTTATTAATTCTGAAATCACCATTCGTATTTATTCTACCGGTAAAGGCAGACCAGTTACCACTTAAATCGGATCGAACATAAGGCATTGTAATAGTAAGTGTACCATCACCAGTTAATGAACCGGATGCTGATGATCGACCATCAAAAATAATTGAACCTTTTCCTCCGGCAGGTACAATTATATTCCATCTCAACTGAGCGTTGTTTCTTGCATCTGCCAGGTTCAAATTACCATTTTCGAGAGTTATAGAACCTGTCCCTAATCCACTTTCATTTGCTTCGCTCGAACCCAATGTTATGGAACCATTTCTTAAAATTGTTCCTCCTGAATAGCTGTTTCGTCCGATAAAGGCAAGTTGACCCGGGCCGTCTTTTATTAAAGAACCGGCACCGGCAATGACTCCTCCAAAAACCGCATATTTATTTGCAGTAGGAGTTGTTAATATGATATTGCCGGTAAGGTTCATCCCCCGATCTGTAACACTATTTTCATTTATGATAAGCGAAGCTCCATTCAGAGTGATATTGCCTGAAGTAGCTGCAGCAGAACCAATAGATGAAGGTTTTCCGGCAGAACCAATGGTTGCAATAGACAAAGTACCTCCTTCAACTATTGTTTTACCGGTATAGGTATTGTTGTCGAGCTGGATATTTAAAGTATTTGTATTCATTTTTATCAAGTCACCTGTTCCGGCAATGACTCCTGTACCTCCAATGGTATAGTCACTTGTTGCGTCAAATGTCAATTTGGAAACAGTAGCAACTTCAGTTAAACTAACTGTTTTTTGCAAAGCGGATTCATCGAAAAGCAACGAGTCGTTAGGAACAAAAGCTGTTGATACAGAATTTGAATTGAAGTTTGCTTTATCGTAATTCCATACATTATCAATAGAACCTTTCCATATGGTACTTTTTGGAGTACGAACACTTGCTATTTGAATTTTTATTTCGTTGTTTTCAATGATAATGCTTTTTGGTACGCCGGTCAAACCTTCAACAACAAAGTTTGATGCATCTGCTGTAAGTGTACCCAGACATTTTATTAGAGTGTAAGTGCCTGAAACAGGAGGTGCAACGAAATTGAGTACCAGTTTGTTGACCCCGCTGATTGTTAAATTGCCTTTAACCAGTAAAGAGTCATTTATCTTAGCCGACCCGGGTATAATATCAAAAGCGAAGTTGTTATTTCCAGTAACTGCAAGGTCTCCGTTTATTGTTAATGTTCCAAGCTGACTGGCCAGGATACCGTTACCTGGACTAAGTCGCCCACCTTCAATGTTATCGCCTTTTTCTAATAAAATTCCACCATTTAAAGTTCCTATTCCTCCCAGGTTACCTCTGGCTTGAATTAATACTTTGCTCTCGAGACTACCGTTTATTACTAATTTACCTTGAGATATACGTGTTTGTCCGGAGTAATCATGTTTTCCACAAAGCGTAAATACTCCGGTTTGTGATTTAATCAAATCCATGGAACCGGTTAATTTACCGCTACCGGAAAAAATGTAATTTTTCCCTTCGGGATTCATTGCCCAAATCCGTGCCGGTGATAAATCGCTGTTCAGTTTAATTGTATCCGAACCATTCCCCGAAATATCAAACATGATGGTGTCTCCATTCGCAAATGCCGCATTTGAAGTTCCATTTGTCCAATTTGTTGAACTATTGTCCCATATCAAACTTGTTCCTTTCCAATATTTATTTGCGGTTTGAATGGAAGGCACTGGTGGTTCAGACATTTCGTAGCCCAAATAGTAATCTAGCATGTTTGCCTGATAATACCCTTTTACACACATACTGTTCCGGTATTCCGGATTATGAGGTAAAGTATATATTCTTGTATTAGTTGTATAAGGTGTTGTATAGACTACTAATGAATTACCATCTCCAGCTTCAAACACAACTTCTTCGCGCCAGTCTCCAAGTATGTCCCCACAAAAGCCGGGAGTATTAGGACCAACGATATTGACATTTGGGAAAGTGGAATTCCCGTCAATAAACATTCTTTCTTCATAATTATTTAGATAGTTCCATTTTATCATTTTCTTATTATCAAGGTTTTCGCTTCCTAAATCACCATCCCACCATATTCTCATATTAGGGTACGAATAACTTCCTTGAAGAGTAATAGTTTTAGCTCCTGAAACATTATACATTGCATCAGTAAATGTAAAAAATTCATATCCTTTATAACGTGGATCAAAGTCACCAACCACACCTCTTCCCAAATCTGTTGCAGGAAATTTTGTTTGCCCGTTTAAAAACTCTCCGGTTTTGGCATCAAAATACACCCAGGCCATGCCATAAGGATTCATTTGTTGAATGGCATAACCCTCCAAACCCGGACGACTTGGATCTAAATCGCCTACATAAAAACGGTCACCATGTACATAACCTTTTTCACCCAGTGACCATAGTTTTGTTCCATCGTCGTCTATAGCAAATCCCATAGGTTCTACTTCGTCTTTTCCATCGCCATCTAAATCGGCAACTCTTATTTGGTGACCGGCAGGGCAGTTCTGATTCCCGGTTAAAAATTGCCATGTTTGAGTAATATTTCCATTCACCCAGCTCCAGGCACTCGTCATTTCGTTAAACGAGTTATCGGCATTTCTGTTTTTAGCTTCCCAAACAACACTTGGATTAATACCGTCGAGGTAGGCAATGCCCATGTGCCCGTTCATTGGGCCTACACTTAAATATGGATTATTATAAGGGGTTCTGGATATTTCGGCGCCAGTCATACCGTTTAAAACCGATATATACTGCTTATTAATGTTGCTTTCTGATAAAACGCTTCCATCGCCAAAAGTAACACCTCCTCCAGTTCGTACTATTACTTCAGATTTCCCATCGTTATTAATATCGTAAACTGTAAAATTGTCACCATGACCGATATCCAGTGTAGTAGATCCTGGAGATATGCCGTTTTTATTAACGCTATTAGGTCCGCAATTGAGTTGCCACAGAAAAGTACCATCTTGTTTATACGCTTCCAGTAATATATACTTTGAGGCATCGGTTGGTTGTTTGTCGAATACAAAGTCGTATTCGCCATCACCATCAAGATCGCCTACCCAAATAAATTTAGCTGCATAGCCTGGCGTATAATGTATAGGTACGTTAAAATATGATTGCACCGGTGTATAGGCTGGCAAAGTATATGCCACACTGGCTGCTTGTTCAACGCCATTCAACACAGGTTTTACAAAATATGCATTTGAAGTTGCGAAACTTGCTGTTCCATCTTTATAGTTAGTTCCTGCTAGTAGAACGGTTGAATTTAGTTTTACAGCTGCCCCGCCATTAGAAGAACGATATAAATTGAATCCTATGTCAGATGGTTCGGTTCCTAACAAACGCCAAGAAACTAAAGTTTCGGTAGTACTCGTTCGAATAACAACAACACCACGACCCAGTTTTTCCATTTTCCGTTGTGCAGTCACGCTACCAAATGGAATCAGAAAAAGTAGAAATAGACTAATTGAAAGGATAGTAAATGTTTTTTTCATGAATGATAAACTTATTAGATTTTAATTATTTACAAGTTGATTTCTAAAAAAAAAATGAATCCTGAACGAGATACAGACGTGTGTATTGAAAGAATACAACCGTGTGCATCTTATCGCAATAAGTTGATATTCAAGTTAAAACACAAGTCATCAGATCACGATAATAGATGTTACAAATAAACTTTAAATACATTCAATTGGAAATGGAGTTGAGTACATAATAATAGAAATATGTACAGCCAGAAATAATCTGGCTGTATGTTAAAAAAGAGTAGTGAAATGGCACTTTGTTGATACCGTTTTTTATTTTTATTCGTATTAAGATAAGAAAGAATGATATTCGATTCTAAGAAAATGCATTTGTTAAAAACACAAATTATTTTATTGAGTCACTATTTTATCGAGCACCGGTGAGTTGTAAACTGTAAGATTTTTTACCAACTCAAATCTGGCAGCTTTAATTCCAACGGCTACCTTTGCTCTGAAGTTGGTGATTTCAAGTCCGTCCACATCGATACAAATCATGGCGGGTCGCCGGTCCTCTATTTTGTAATCCACCGACACATTGTCTAACTGCAGGTTTTTGACATGGCGGGCAAAAATGCCATAAGAAGGAACAACCGTGCGAAGAAATTCAATTTCAGGGTATCGTTTGCCCAACTCGGGATAATTAATCTCACCTTGTTGCCTGGTTCCTCCGCCATTATATGTAATATGAATATTGCTCAGCCGTATGTCTTCGAGATACGATTTTGTTGTTCCGGTAATGTGTATTCCACTAAGCGAATCGCTGACAGAAGCTACCAGGTTGGAGATGCTGATATTCCTACCCACGGAAACTGCCGTTGTGTCGGGGTCGCGTTTGCGTTCCCCCAGGGTAATGTAGATGGGATAATTATATGCATCAATCATAGTGATATTGCTGATGGATATGTTCTCCATAATTCCACCGTCCACTTCTTCGAGTGCAATTCCTCTACAACTTCGGAAAGTACAGTTTGAAACTACGCAATTGCGAAAACCACCATTTGCTTCGGTGCCAAATTTAATACGGCCAAACTTATTTTTGCTTGGAATCATTCGCCCATCCAGCAACGTACCTTCCACAAACCCGGATACCTGACAATTTGTTATGGTCAGGTTTTCAGTAATCACCTTCTTCCCCAAGGCATAAGAACTTTTAGGACAAATAGCATCATCGTCGGGGGAATTAACCCGGCAATTCGAAACTGTGGTATTAGTACAGCAATCAATATCTATCCCATCGCGGTTGGTGTCAATGGTCAGGTTGTCGAGCGTAACCAAGTTGCAGCCGGTAACAATGATGGCAAAATGCCCGCCGTGAAAGATGGTAATGTCGCGTATCAGTACATTTGTGCAAAGTTTCAGAGCAATAGATTTGGATGCTTTACCAATAGTTCCTTTGTTGGCTTCTTTGGTTATCTTGACCAAACCTCCACCATTAATCATTCCATGCCCTGTAATGGAAACATTCTTCAGGTTTTCACCCCAAATCAAACTGTTGTGGAAATGCGTATGACCGCCATCCTGATACTGTTTTCCTACAAACGGTTCTTCCGGATCGTACGCATTTATGTCCTGCGGTGCTCCCAGAATTACACAACCGGCACTCAGGTACAGGTTGATATTGCTTTTCATGTGGATACTTCCGCTTAAAAAAGTGCCTGCAGGGAGATAAACTGTTCCGCCCCCGGCTTGCACAGCTGCATCAATCGCCCGGTTGATTGCGGGACTGTCGAGAGTTTTGCCATCACCGATGGCTCCATACTCTTTTACATTGAAGTTTAGAGTATTGTCTGCCGAAACAAACATCACGGAAACAAAGAAAAGAAATACCGTTGAAAGGGTAATCCATCGGATATAATTGTTTTTTCTCATGGTAT
>Ga0209123_1004121_pt1 | contig 10228 bp, 8 predicted proteins | sample BarGraIncu00431A_FD_184500 | JGI IMG/M metagenome (GOLD analysis project Ga0209123, IMG submission 184500) | Arctic peat soil microbial communities from Barrow, Alaska, USA - Barrow Graham LP Incubations 004-31A (SPAdes) (version 2) | ecosystem: Environmental > Terrestrial > Soil > Wetlands >...
ACCGTCATGCCTTCTCCGACAGCTACAGGAGTATTTGGCATGGCTCTGATAATGGGTATGCAAGGCATTTTTTCTTGTAATATTCTAGTAGTAACTCCAGCGACAACCGATACTACCAAAGTTGTTGGCGTTATAAATGGTGCGAGAGTCTCTAAGACACTATGTATTACTTGAGGTTTGACAGTTAAAAATAGGATATTAACCTCTTTGACTAATTCTTGGATATTTAAAGTAGTGTGAACACCTAATTTTTTTTGCATATAATCAAGACGGCTTTGATGAATATCATTTACAATAATTTGATTTGGGTTTATCAAACCAGCTTTTATAATACCACTCGTTAATGCTTCGGCGATGGCACCACTGCCGATAAAACCTATTTTTTTATTTTGCAACGTATTTTGTAACATAAATCCTCCATATGGTAAAATTATTTGGTCCATGGTAAAAATTCTTTATCTACCCCTTCTTCATGAGGACTATAAGCAACATCAACATTATTAGGGGCGCATAAGAAAATATTATTACCAATTTTTTGAATGCTACCACCTAAAGCATATGTAGTACCACTAACAAAGTCTATCATACGTTTAGCAACTTCCTTATCACAATTTTCAAAGTTAACTACAACAGGTTTGCGATTTTTTAAATGATCGGCAATATGTTGCGCATCATCAAAAGCAAACGGCTCAACCACCATCACTTTCATTTGTTTTTGCGCCGTAGGTAGATTAACGATATTACTGTTTTTCTTGCCTTTATTTGATTCACTTTCGCCAGTTTTATGTTTATGTTCTTGCTCTTGTTCTTCGTCAACTTCTGCCGGTTCTAGCAAACCAAGTCCACCCCAAACCTTTTCCATAAATTTCATATTTATTCATGCCTCCCTTAATATAAACGCTCACCAAATATCCCTGTACCAATACGCACTAAATTAGAGCCTTCTTCAATAGCGACGGTATAGTCATTCGTCATCCCCATGGACAACCATTCAACATTAGTATTCACTAAGTTAGCATCCCGGAGTTTCATGAATAACTGATACATTTCTCTAAATATAGGTCTAGCAAGTTCGTTGTTTTCATAAAATGGAGCAACTGTCATCAGACCGCATAACCTTACATGCTCTAAGTTACTGATAAACCGCCCCAAGCTCATAACCTCCTTGGCAGATATCCCAAACTTAGTATCTTCATTAGCCACATTAACTTGCAAAAGAATATCTTGGCGCTTAGCAATTTTACCGGCAGCTCGATCAATTTGGATCGCCAATCGCTCGCTGTCCACCGATTGAATCATATTGAATAATGATACTGCATGGCCAACCTTATTCGTTTGCAGATGGCCAATCAGCTGCCATTCTACCTCAATATCGAGTATTTGCGCCTTCTCAATGGCCTCTTGAATGCGATTTTCGCCGATGGCTATTACACCTGCAGCAATGGCTTCTCGCACCGCTAGTGCATCGTGATTTTTAGTTACGGCTAACAACTTAATATTATCCGATATTTTTTTCCCTGTGTTATTTGCTTTATTCGCTGCGTTATTAATATTTTTTATAATCTGAGCTAAATTCTCTGCTATAAACATGGTCAACCCTCCGTTATATTTATTATTCGCGAATAAACATAAATTTCCTCTTACAGTATATCCTTAACCTAAAAAATATATTGACATCAGGATCTTAGACCTAATTTACCGAAATGAGCACTAGGATATTCGACCTAAATTATTATAAAAAAGCCTTGCAAGCATGCTTACAAGACAATCACAGCGCCGATTCGACCCGTACATCCATTCTCAGCCCGATATGAGAAAAAGAGTTCCTTATTGCATGCAGTGCAAACCTTACTCACGACAATGTTTTTATTTTGAACATCAATTTGTTCCAGCTGCAGACGATTAGTTTGCCACAAATCTAAATGCCATTTCTCACCATTTGGGCGGACTAGTTCTTCCCAATTTTCAAATTGCCCTTTAAGCCTGTTAATTACCACATCATCAACTTCATAACAACACGGTCCGATTGAGGGCCCAATTCCAACTAAACACTGCTGGGGGTTGGTTCCAAAATGAGTTTGCATGGCCAATATTGTTTTTTGTGCAATCTTAGCCATAGTGCCTTTCCAGCCGGCATGAGCAATGCCGATTGCTTTGTGTACTGGGTCGACAATGAGGACAGGTACACAATCAGCAAAAAATAACATTAAAGGAATATCAGGAACATTTGTAATCAGTGCATCGGTAGCTTTAATGGCCTCACTGTATATTTTCGCCCCTTTACCAATATGCTCTTTAGTAACTACCAATACCCTATCTGTATGTGTCTGTTCCCCTGTGACTATATCCTCCGCCACTATCCCTACTCCTTTGCAAAACAGCTGACGATTGGCAATGACCTGTTTATCTTCATCACCTGTATGTAGTCCCAAATTCAAGGATGTGAAGGGGAAACGACTGGACCCGCCCAATCGGCTAGATACACCATGTTTAACAGCTAATTTATCAAAATGAGTAAATGTACCATACCATAAGCGATGAGTACCGTATTTTAAAATAAATTGCTCCATGAGTTTATCACTCCTATCATTAACCGTTGCATACCCCACAACGAGTACAACCTTCTGCACAAGGGGATGTGAATTTTTCTAACTTGGCCTTTTCTAATTCTTGTAATAAATAAGAGGAATTTAGCCCCATATCCAAATTACTCCACGGCAAGATCTCATTCTTTTCATCTCGCTGACGATATAAATAATATTCTTCCGTACACCTATTTTCTTTCATTGCCTGTTTAAACCCTTTGCTACCACCTCGCTGATGAGCCTCCAGTAATACAATCGATAACCGGCGGTCTCCTCTCGCTAGTACAGCTTGAATATATGCTTCTTTTGGTGACTCAACTAAGACTTCAATATTTTTTCTTTGCCTTAGACTGGATTCAATAAATTTCAATTTAGATTTCACTACATTCCCAGGAAACATTGGCATCCATTGAAAAGGAGTAAAAGGCTTAGGAATAAAGGGATTCACACTCAAGGTTAACTTTCCTTTGCTTCCCAAAGATTCCATATATTTTTTTATGTTTTCTGCCAGTGTCACAATTTCTTCAATATCCTCCTGCTCTTCAAAAGGTAAACCAATCATAATATATAACCGGATATGAGGTATTCCTACAGCAATCGCCATCTTAATGGAATCATATAAATGCTCATCAGTGATACTTTTGTTGATAACGCGACGTAGCCTGGTACTTGCTGCCTCAGGCGCCAATGTAATGGTTCTATGTCTGCTTGCAGCCAAGGCCTGTACTAAACCCTCAGTCAATGAATCGGCTCTTAGGGAAGCCACGGACATATACATGCCCTGATCCAGTACAACTTGGCATAATGCGTCGATATCAGGGTAATCTGAAATCGCGGCGCCCATAAGCCCCACCTTATTGCGAACTTTCTTAGCTTTAGCAACTGCAATTTTTAATTTATCTAATGATCGAACTCTAGGATTACGGAAACAATACCCAGCCATACAAAAACGACAATGCCGTCCACATCCTCGTGCCACTTCAATGAGAAACATATCCCCAAATTCAGTATTTGAAGTTACAATAACACTTTGTGCTTCATACTTATCTAAGTCAGCAACAAAACGTCGCTCAATTTTCTCTGGTACGCCATCAATGTGCTGAATCTCATTGATAGTACCATCATCTTTATAGTCTGGTTGGTAAAAATGCGGTACATATACACCCTTAATCTGCGCCAATTTAAATAATATTTCCAGGCGAGTAAGTCCCATCTCTCGTCCTTGGTAATAAGTATCTAGAATGTCATGTATGACTTCCTCCCCTTCGCCAATGATACAAATATCCACGAAAGCAGCTAATGGTTCAGGATTAAAAGTCGCACAGGGACCACCTATTATCACTAAAGGATCTGTTTCTGCTCGCTCGGTAGCGAGTAGTGGAACTTTTCCTAAAGATAGGATCTGAAGCATGTTGAAGTAATCCATTTCAAAGGTTAATGCAAAACCAATTAAAGGGAATTCATAAAGGGGACGCTGGGTTTCAATGGTCATAAGAGGCGTATTTGTACGAATATACTCTGGTTCCGTTTTTTTATCAGGTAAAAATAACCGTTCACAAGCAGTATCGCTCCGCTTATTAATTTGCTGATAAATAATCTGAAAGCCTAAATTAGACATACCTACATGATATGTATTGGGATAAACTAATGCAAAGCCATGCCTTGAACCAGGAGCAAAAATTATTGTGCCCTGCTCTTGATCCATAATTGTTTGCAGTTTTTCTTTTAAATACCAAGTCAATAATATCACTCCATTAACTATGTTTTCTTAAAGTCTGATTGTGTTACGTAGGTGTCAGTCGTTGTTCTAATTCTTCATGTTTGGCATCATTACTTAAGTAACCACTAATGCGCCTAACCCGCCGGATTATTGATCCATCACACGCCGGACAATGATCCTTCTCTATAATCCCAATGTAACCACAACTCTCACAAAAATCTATAGGAAAATTGATTCCTGCATAGCCAATATCATGTTCACCCATATATCTAATAATATCTTCGACAGCACCAAGATTATTAAGCGGCGGTGCTGCAAATTCAACATAACTAATATGACCGGCATTGGTATACTTATGATAAATAGCTTCAATATCAATTTTATGATGCATATTAATTTGATAATTCACTGGCACATGGAAAGAATTGGTGTAGTATTCTTTATCAGTAACACCAGGAATCAAACCATATTCACTACAATCCATTTTTATAAATCGTCCGGCCAAACCCTCTGCCGGTGACGCGAGCAGAGTATAATTCAGATTATATTTATCTGTAGCTCGATCAGCTTTATTACGCATAAAGGCTACAATTTCTTCTCCTAATATTTGAGATTCTTCATTTTCTCCATGATGATAACCAGTCAAAGCAACAAGCGTCTCAGCTAAACCAACAAATCCAATGGACATAGTTCCATTTTTTATCATTTCGCCAATTGTATCATTCGGTGTTAACTTCTCTGAATTTAAATAGAGTCCTTGACCCATTAAAAACGGCATATCTTTCACTTTAAGCCTAGCCTGCACACCATAACGATGAAATAATTGCTCACAAATCAAATCAACAAGATCTGATAAACTTTGATAAAATTTCATTAAATCACGTTCGGCTTTAATGGCAAGTCGAGGCAAATTAATTGTTGTGAAACTTAGATTTCCTCGTCCATCGGTGACTTCTTCACCACACTTATTGGACATTACTCTGGTGCGACACCCCATATAGGCAACTTGATCACCATAAGGTTTGTTAAAAGATGAATCCATAAAGCTAAAAGTAGGATTCAGTCGCTGGGAAGCTACACGAATTGCCAACTGAAACAAATCATAATTAGGGTCGTTAGGGTTTAGATTAATGCCCCCTTTAACCTTAAAAATAATACTAGGGAAAATAGGGTTTTCACCACGCCCTAAACCTTTTTCATAGGCCAGCAAAAGGTTTTTAGTCACCATACGCCCTAGGGGGGTGATATCTGTTCCAATATTGAGATTAGAAAAAGGAACTTGTGCACCGGCTCTACTATGCATTGAATTAAGATTATAGATAAAAGCTTCCATCGCTTGATAAACTTCCGTTTCATTGGCTTCGTCCATAAAGGTTGCCATATCACGATCAAAAAAAGCGAAGGATTGTCCACCATGCATATCATTTTGAGAACTTTGTAGAATAATGGTAGCCAATGCCGCCGCTGATGCTGGGCGTTTAGGTGGCCTTATATAACCATGTCCAGTATTAAAACCATTTTTCAATAATTTCCCTAGGGGAATTTGTATGCTGGTTAACGTTGTCCCATAAAACTCCAAGTCATGGATATGAATATCTCCCTTGATATGAGCTGTGGCCATATGTTCAGGAATTAATCGATTCAAATAATATGCTTTGCTAGCAGCACTCGCAATTTGTAACATTTTTGCCGAAGGCGAATTGGAGCTATTGGCATGTTCCCGACTGCTTTCTATCAATATTTCAGCAACTGCATCCATCAAAAAAGATTGGGCATCACGCATACGAGTTCGTTTATCTCGATACAGAATATATGCTTTCGCCGTTTTTGCATGTCCCTTTTCAATCAGTATTTTTTCAACAGCATCTTGTACCTCTTCTACCCCAAACATACCGCTCTTATATTCTTGCTTTAACAGTCTTAAAACATCTAATGTTAATTCAATCGCCAACTGCTTATCGGCTCCACCAACAGCTTTTGCCGCTTTAAAAATAGCCTCAGTTATTTTGTTTTCATCAAATGTAACCTCACGCCCATCTCGCTTTTTAATTTTCATATGCACAATTTCCTCACTTCGTATCATTTCAACTTGGCTTTATTGTTCATCAGTTACTCTATTTATTGTATGAAGTTATACATATCTAATGCACTAAATTTTTTACATGTGTTATTGCGAGGCAGGTCGCAATCTCCTTCAAGCTAGTTACAGGATTGCGACCTGCCACGCAATAACAATCACTTAGTACGTTAGATATAGATGTAAATTATTAATTGCAACTTATATATATCAACAATAAATGTTTTCACCATATTATTACTGTCTAAAGCAAATAATTTTACTTGTATTCTTTAGCTTGTTCCTCGCCTCTTAGCACTCGTAATGCACCTTCAGTAAGAGCAATCATTTCGTGTTCTCCCGGGACTACTTTAATGTCAGCAATAAATTGTACCCGGTCAGAAATCAATTTTACCAACATTTTATCGTAAGCAAGTCCGCCTGTTAAAATAATGGCATCTACCTTACCGTACAACACCGCAGCATCTGCAGCTATCTCTTTTGCGATCTGATAGGCCATTGCTTCATAGATTAGTTTTGCTTTCCCGTCTCCCGCTTGGATCATTTTTCCAACTTCTCGGCCATCATTTGTACCTAAATATCCGACTAAACCGCTTTTACCTGCAATTATTTTCTTAACTTCACTGATGGTATACTTTCCCGAGAAGCAAAGGTCAAGCATTTGCCCAGTGGGTAAACCACCTGTCCGCTCGGGGGAAAATGGCCCTTCTCCATAAAGACCATCGTTAACGTCAATGACTTGTCCACCTTGATGTACTCCAACGGTTACACCACCGCCCATATGTGCAACGATTAGATTTGCTTCTTCATAAGATTTTCCTAATTCTTTTGAGATTTTTCTGGCAACAGCCTTCTGATTTAAAGCATGAAATATACTGGATCGATCATGGCCAGGTAGACCGGATACTCTCGCAATATCACTAAGCTCATCGACAACAACAGGATCTACGATATAGGAAGGTATGTTGAGTTTATCAGCGATTTTTTTTGCAATAACGCCACCTAAATTCGATGCATGTTCGCCTCTTTCCGCAAGGCGCAACGCTTCAACCATGGCGTCATTGACTACATAAGTACCGCCGGCAATGGGTTTTAATAGTCCGCCCCGCCCCACTATGGCATCTAGACTTTCAAGGGATACAGCTTTTTCTATTAACATCTGAATAATTCCGTTTTTTCTAAATTCATATTGTCCAATTACACTTTCATAAGGTGCTAATTCTTCATTGGAGTATCTAACGACCTGTTCAAAGAGTAATTCCTCATTATCATAAACTGCAATTTTGGTTGATGTTGAACCTGGGTTAATTGATAATATTCTAAAATTATTTTTCACAACGTCTCTCCTCCTTATTACTTGCCATCAAGATACCAATGGCGATGGAATTTAGTTTTGTAATATCAGAATCAGCCCGAGAAGTTAGCACTATAGGTGCCTTTGCGCCTACAACAATTCCTGCTATTTTGCCCCTTGCAAAAAATACGATGGATTTATAAAGTATATTTCCCGCCTCAATAAAAGGCATGACTAAGATGTCTGCATGACCAGCTACTGGGCTTTTAATTCCCTTATGTTTAGCCGCTTCAAGAGATACTGCATTATCCAGGGCAAGAGGACCTGCGACGATACAACCTGTTAATTCACCGGCCACATTCATTCTGACAAGTTCTGCAGCATCAGAGGTGACTTGCATTTTAGGATTTACCTTCTCAACAGCACAAACGCAAGCAACCTTGGGATTATCATTGCCGAGGGCATTCGCAACCTTTACTCCATTTTCGATAATTTGCTTTTTAGTATGTAGATCGGGTGAAATATTCATTGCTGCATCTGTAATATAGAACAATCGATCATAACCATCGATGTCGGCTACCGCAACATGGGACAATACATTGTCCGTTCGGAGGCCAATTTCTTTATCAAGTACCGCCTTAAGAATGATGGCTGTATCAACCATTCCCTTCATCAGAACCTGAGCTTCCCCCTTGGAAACAAGCTGTACCGCCATTCGGCATGCTTCTGTATTGTCGTTTTGTCCTACGATGGTAAAACCACCAAGATCGATATGATGTTCTTGTGCGATCTGCCTAATTTCTGTTTCATTTCCCACTAATATGGCATTAGCAATCCCTAAATCTTTAGCGTTTTTTACGGCAAGTAGAACTTCCAGATCTTGGGCTACCGCCACTGCAATCGTTTTAGGTCCCTTTAATTGGGCTGTCTTGATAATTTCTTCAAATTTTCGTATCACTATATTACCTCCTCTTATTGATTACTTTATATAATAATGTAGATCATCTACATCTTATATCTCATATCATTTCTTTGATGTCATTTTTTAAAATCCTAATTTCATATTTTGATTCATGTTGACAATAAATCAAGTATTGGAGTATATCATCCCCCAATACTTGGCTGATTCGCCCTGATCTCTACTACCATTTTCCCCTGTAGCCATACCTCTTTTACAGCTAGGCTAGGACTTAACCGCACAAAGGTGGCGTCTTTTCCAGATTCCAAGCTGCCTAGTCGATCTGCAACCCCTAAGGATTGAGCAGGATTCAAGGATGCGAAACGAATGGCTTCGTGTAATGGACGATTGAGTACCTGAACCATTGTTCGAATACCTTGCAATAATGGATAGGCACTGCCAGCAATAGTACCATCAGACAAACGGGCTACACCAGCTTTTACTGACGTGATCTGCCCGCCCAGCTCATATTCTCCGTCAGGCATACCAACGGCGCGTGTACCATCGGACACAAGGGTAACCTTATCCTTGGATTTAAGGCGAAAGACCATTTCTAGAATTGCTGGATGAATATGAATACCATCAGCTATAAGTTCTAATTCAATATCAGCATTGAGTAATCCTTCCGTCATAGGACCAGGTTTCCTATGATGAATGCCCGGCATGGCATTGAAGGCATGGGTTATGCGGTGGACACCAGCCACGGCTGCACGAGACATGGTAACATAGTCGGCAGCCATATGACCCGCCGCGGGAATGATGCCATGACTTTGGCAAAATGCGATCAAATCTGTAGTGTCCACGCGGTCTATGGCAAAAGTGAGGATCCGAATAAGGCCAGGATAAGTATTAACTAGTCGAGTTAAGATGGCAATATCCTTGCCCGCAATAGACGGCGGGATATAATCAGCAACGTGGGCACCTTTATATTCACGTGTTAAGAAAGGGCCTTCTAAATGAACTCCCAAAATCTCTGCCTGACTATGATTGGATGAATCTGTTCGTCCAGTGTGAATATTTTCCAGAACGGCTAGTAATTCTTCGAGGGAACTAGACAAGGTTGTACCGAGAAAAGCGGTGGTTCCTTCTCGTAGTAGGGCCTTGCTAAGAGCCGTCAAACTTTCGGTTGTACCATCCATAATATCATAGCCACCAGCACCATGGACGTGTGTGTCAATGAGGCCAGGGATAAGAATATCGCCCTCAATGGAGTAACTATGATGACCACCATCATCGGGAAGGTTGGCACCAATAGCTCCAATAAGGCTATTCTCAATCAGCAGATCACAATTAGTGGCAACTCGATCAGGAAAAACCACGGTAGCATGACGAATAAATTGTTTCAATGGGATCCTCCCTATTGGCCAGAAGTTAACACCATTGGTTACTCTGTGCCCGCTTTATTTGCATGACTTGGTATTACATTCTGCAGAGTCAGTGCTTTTGCTATAAAGCCATGACCACGTTGTAGCAAATGGGATGCTTCGTCTGCGGAAACACCTGCCAGTATCATGATGATAGCTAGTTTTGATGAGCCATTAGCGGTGGTCAAGGCCTCTTCGGCTTGACATTGGCTAACGCCGGTGGCAATGGG
>Ga0209123_1004124_pt1 | contig 10217 bp, 7 predicted proteins | sample BarGraIncu00431A_FD_184500 | JGI IMG/M metagenome (GOLD analysis project Ga0209123, IMG submission 184500) | Arctic peat soil microbial communities from Barrow, Alaska, USA - Barrow Graham LP Incubations 004-31A (SPAdes) (version 2) | ecosystem: Environmental > Terrestrial > Soil > Wetlands >...
GCTATACCTACGACTAAACTTAATAATGATGTCCAGAATTCCATGTCTTCACCATCCCTTTACTTAAACATTTTACCATTTTTAAGTTATATTTCAAGTAAAAGAAGTCAAAGGAAAAAATCACTAAAATGGGGTCTGTTTTTACAATTGACGATATTTGCACTCACACTTAGTAAAAGAAGAAAACCGACCTAGGTCTTCTTCTTTTCGCACGTTAAAGCCAAATCCGTGAAGAAACATTGCTGGCACACAATGCTTCAAGCGCTTGTTCACCCCTTTCGAGATAATCATAGCGCAAGATAAGCAATTTCACTCAACTCTCAGACAAACGCAAAATAACTTGTTTTATATCACGATTTCGCAACTATGTCCAACGATCATATTCATGTTTCAAGAAAAGAAACGAATATTTATACATGGCTGTATCTTTTGCCAATCGACAAGTTTCTTTCGCAAAGTATCCGTTAAAATAATCCGGGTACAACCGTAAACCCATCAGCGGTGCTATTTCATTAACAATAAACGCCAGCAAGATCGACTTTTCGACTTGTTTGACCTTTAGCATCAGATATTCAGCCATCACACGATATCCGTCATCATACAAATCATCGATTGCGATACGCGTATCGATACTTGCGGCAATGAATCCACTATTCCTGTCGGAGTCGATCAAATCCAGTAATATCAGTGCCGATACAGAATGGAAATTCGAAGTTGAAACTAAATTTCGAAGAATATCTTCTGCCCGGCTAAGTTTAGCTTGTTCAATAAAATGTAGTGCTTCGCTCATATGAACTTCGTTTTGAAGATACACTGAAATTCCAAGTGGGCAATAGGAATATCGTTCAAGGATCGTCTCAGCCTGTTTGATCATTTCCGAATCTTCGCCAAGCATCCGGGTATTCATCTCAGCATGTAAGTTGAGCGTCGTGAAGAAACAGGAAGAGTCAAACAATGTTCTGATTTTGCGAAGGTAATTCAAACTGCTGATGGATTTATTGTTTCTGAGCCGATTTAACGCAAATGCCAAACAACTGATTGGATCATCAGTCAATTGATGTTCCATTTGATTACCGAAATCAGCGCAACACTCATGCAAGAGATGCGTAGCGACATATATCTCGTTCATCAGCAACAGATAAGAACCCAACTGTGGCGGATAGATTTCATAGATATCGATCATTCGATCCATCCATTTCGGTTCCGGAAATCGACCTTCTAGAAAAAACGAAACAACGATTGAGATTGCTTCATCGAAACTTCGATACAACACATTTTCATTGATCGGCGCAACTAACTGTTTCCACTCGATAAGATTGGTCCGGACTTGTTCAACCTCTGACAGAGCAATATGGGTCAAGATTTTGTCAATCAGAAAAGAATAGTGTTGTTCGAATTCAAGATCGTAAAAATATGTCAATCCGCATTTTCGTAAAAAGAAACGATATAGTTCCTCTTCGTAGATCAAAAGTCCGTTCTCAAGTCGCGTTAAAGTTGAGCGGCTGCATACCGCCTGCCCTGCCGACACATCAAAAAATTCATGATTGAATGACGTAAGCAGAAACCATTTTCGGGTATAAGACGGATCCCCCGAAACGCGCAAAAGTTTCTTTCGCTCATGACTGATGAGGATCCCGATTCTGCTCAAATTCTGTTGGTACTGCATAACTCCTCTTTCTATTCACTGTCCTCGGTATGGTAAAGGCTGTAATAGACACCTTGTTTCCGTAACAGTTCACTATGGGTTCCGCGTTCGACGATTCCTTTTTTGGTCAAGACGAAAATCTCATCTGCATGCGTTATGGTCGAAAGACGATGAGCGATAACAAAGGTCGTCCGATTCGCCGAGAGTTCATCCAACGTCGCTTGGATCTGTTTCTCGGTGGTGTTGTCCAACGCACTTGTCGCTTCATCCAATAAGAGAATCTTGGGGTTTTTCAGAAAAATACGTGCCAGCGATAAACGTTGTTTTTGACCGCCGGATAATTTTACGCCTCGTTCGCCGATGTACGTATCCACTCCATCCGGCAGGACGGAGATGAATTCCCACGCATTTGCTTGTTTCGCTGCCGTGACAATCTCCTCCGCAGTTGCATCGGGACGTCCGTATTGAATATTCTGGCCGATGGTCCCCGCGAAAATAAAGACATCCTGCTGAACGATACCGACATGACTGCGCAAATTTTTAAGATTGATTTTACTTACATCTGTATCATCCAACAAGATCTGACCGTGTTCCACTTCATAAAAACGAGGAATCAGACTGCACAACGTCGTTTTTCCTGAACCGCTCGGACCGACAAACGCCACTGTCGTTCCCGGTTGAACGGTAAAATTGATCTTACTCAGCACATGATTGCCGTTCTGATCACCGTATTGAAATGAAACATCACGAAATTCGATCTTCCCTTTCATTTGACTAAGGTTAAGCGCATCACGCGCATCTTTTTGCGAGTCGATATCCATCACACCCAAGAAACGTTCAAAGCCGGCCATCGCCTGATTATATTGCATGATAAAGGAGGAAATACGAGTGATGGGCTGTTGAAAAAGCTGAACATACAGTAAAAATTCAACAAGACCGCCCAGTGTCATATGACCTTTGATGACCAGATATCCGCCGATCAGAAACACCGTCAATTGAATAAGTGAGATAAAGAATTTTACCGTCACGCCGAAACTGGCCATGACACGCAAAGCACTTTTGCGTGAGATCGCAAAATTTTCATTTCCGACTGAAAACAATTCTTCTTCACGTTCTTCGGCATTGAAAGCTTTGACCACTCTGATCCCCGAGAAATTATCTTCTGCCTGCGCATTGATCTCGGATAATTTTTCGCGCATGACTCTGAAAGCACGTCTGAATTTAAGGTTTTGTCTGACCCCGACGATGATCATCAGCGGTACCAGTATCGTCATAACGATAGCCAACTGCCAACTGGTCATATACATCATGATGAAACTGCCGACCAGTAAAACAGCTGATATCAACAGATCTTCCGGACCGTGATGAGCTACTTCCGAGATGTCGTTGAGATCATTGACCAAACGCGACATCAATTTGCCGACTTTGGTATTGTCGAAAAAGGAAATCGGCAGTGTCTGGATATGCGCAAACATTTCTTTTCGCATGTCATATTCCATTTTGACACCCAATACATGTCCCCAGTATTCGACTACGTATTGAAGCGATACACGTACACTGAAGACCAGCGCAATGATGAGTGACCATTTCAGCAACAATGATACATTTTGACTAGGGATCAGTGATGAAATCAGGTAATTCGAAAACCGCGGCGTGACAAGGTCCAACAAAGCGATCAAGACTGCCGCCGAAATGTCGAGTAAAAACAATTTTTTATAAGGTGAATAGTAAGTAATGAATTTTTTGATCATAATAACACACTCCGTTTAATATTATAGCCGATATACGTCCACTACTCCATTAAATATGTACAGATTTTTATCAATATACGAAAAATATCTTGTTTGATCAAGGCTTAAAAAAAATCCAAAAAGGACTGATATATTCATTGAAATTTGAAAAATACAATATGTCTAAGTTTGATATAGCCATATTATGGTTGCTGTTCAACCATATTTATTATAATTATGTAGCACGAATTGTCAGGTGACTATTTACATGGTAGAATCAACTCGACAAATCAAGATTTTAAGGTTGGTTAAACCTTTAATTCGAACGAAAAAGGAGTGGGTTACTATGATCTTTAGGTTAGCGGATAAGAATGACTTACCACTGCTTAAAACGATGTACAAAGAGATAATAGACAATATGAAAAGAAACAACATTCAGATTTGGGACGACGTTTACCCTTGTGAGTTTTTTCAGAATGATATTGATTACCATCGCCTTTATCTATTGGTTGATGACGACATAGCAGCCGCATTTGCTTTAAGCGAATCCAATGATGGTGAAGGTCATTTAATATGGAACAATCCAAAAGCCAAAGCACTATATATAGACCGTTTCGGTGTTAATGTAAATTATTCAAGGCTCGGGTTAGGCGGGCAAATGCTCAAAAATGCGATATCACTCGCAACACAGAAGAACGCTGAATATTTGAGGCTGCTTGTCGTGGATATAAATGAACCTGCGATAAATTTATATTTGAAAAATGGATTTCAACAGGTTGATGGTATCTACGAAGAAAGAATTGACGATTTTGTATTGCGCGAATATGGATTTGAATTAGAGATAAAGAAATGAGTATTTAAAAGTGAAATTTATCGAGTTGATGCAGTCACATCGGTTTGGTATTCATTTAAGAACAGTATTATAGCTTTCGATGAACTAAAATTTACACATTTACAAATCTTTCCAAAAAAATAGAAAGCACCTACAACATGGTATTAAAAAAGGTTTAGCAACTCAATTTGATTCAGGTCTGTTTTAAAGTAATTTTGCGGTCCTTTGAATAAAATTGCAGACCCATTATGGGTTATTCTTTAACTATCGTCAGAATTTCAAAAAACCACAAACAGCAAGTTTGGATATCACTTATCTCGCTAAAATATCGTAGGTTCCTATTCTATCAATCCAGTTTAGTGTAGCTTATCCAATCTCCTAAAAATTATGTTTCAAGACTGGATTTAATCATACGAATTAAAGTAGAATTTCCTTCTGCAATCGTATGCATTCCTAATTTTTCGCAGATATGCAACAACACAATGTTGTCTGATGGAACATCGATATATGCATCATTTCCGACATATGAAAGTGCATAACGCAGTAATTCTGTCCCGAAACCATTTCTCTGATAAGAACCTTCGATATAAAAGTTATCAATCTGATTTTCCAGAATCGAGATAACACCAATTGTTCTTCCAAATGAAACCTTTAGAAGAGTCCCTCCTAGAGCTTTGACACCGTTTAAACGAAGGGATATGATTTTTTCCTCTGATAAATATTTGCTTTCATTTTCTTCTCGGCTAAGATTATAATCATGTCGACTATATCGGTTTGCGTATCGGCAGATATCTCTAAGGTCATCAACAGATCCAACAAATTCTTCACAAACAGTATCTTTCCCCATCGCTGCGAGTATTTTAGAATCGGGATTTGACCACTCGTAATTTATACCCCAAATCATACAAGCTTCATTGTGGCTCTTATTATGTATAGTGTGTTCCGGGAAGGATCCTATTACCACGTAATTTCTTTTCTTAAAATAGTACATACTACTTTCACAAAAGAACTGCGAAGTAATAGGACGTTCGTGGATTTGAGCGAGTTTTAAATCTGTGATATTTACATCGCTTGGAACAGAATCATAAACGCCATCAAATAAAATAAAATGCGCCCAATAATCTTTAACTTCCGGAACAATCGAAGATGTCCAACTTGATCTACAAGTTATAAGCTGCAACAATACATATTTTCCATCATAGGCTGAAAATTCTTCGTCGGAAATTTCTTTCTCCGATTTTTCAGTATACGGTTTCCCTACAGTTTGAAGCTGAACAGCAATCAGATCTCCGTCGTTAAAAATTCGTTCTATATAGGTGTTTGGCTTGATTTTTTTCTTTGCAGGCATAGGTGATAATAATTTAGTTTTGAACTCGGATAGTTTTTTCTTCCTTAATGTTAAAGTTTTAACACCTGCTTCTTCCCAAAGTTCCAAACCAAATCCGCTATCAATCATTTCAATTACTTTAACTTGAACAGCATCTGTTAATATGCCTTTTTTCCACATAAAATCGGCAAGTGAGTAAACATAGTTACACCATTCTTCTGGATCGGATTCATCAGAGATATTCTTCCTTACATATTCATCGATTTTTATAAGTGCAGTAGGAATATCATAATAAAAGAAAGCTGCCGAATATTCCATGCGCAAATCCTGTGCAGTATCATTTCCAGTTACACTTGCATTCCATGTTCCCATTATGGCCTCCCATATGAAAGTATCTCAGTTGGATTATAACAAAATATGAAAAAATAACAATCTCAAGCCATATTTTGACAACTTTAATATTATTCATTTGATGCAATAATTTTGCAATAATGTCGATGAAATAAAAATCGGTTAAAGAATAATCTTTGGGATAAATAACCACATAGATATAATAAAGAGACATAAGAAACTATATCTAACCAAATTTTCAATTGCATATTATCGCAAATTTATATTAATGTATATATGAGGTGGTAGTATGAAAAAATCGAAGAAGCATTTACTAATATTAGGATTCGTCCTAATTGTGAGCTTAATACTTTTTGGATATAATTATCCATTTGGCGGAATCTCATTATCAATTCGTATCAATTATCCTCTTAATCATAAAAAGGATCTTCACCTAAGTAACGCTAATAGCTTTAAACTTATTGAGTATCATGATCTCAATGAGTTCTCATCTTTTGCAGTTTTGGAATTTGATAAAGAAAGTGATTTAACTGATCTTGAATTGATTTATGCCAAAGATGATAATATTCAACGACATCGCAATCTATATGCGTCGTCTTCAAGCACGGTATCATTAGAGTATATTGAGTATCTCCCCATAGATATTAATTGTGATTGTTATACATTATTTGTTATTAACCAATTCAAAGGGACTTATCTATACCAAGTTTATTTTTACCAAAATAAAATGTATATTTACTATACATCAAGATAAAAAAATGTCAGAGGAAGCGTCTACTCTTCTTCCTCTGACAATTAATCAATATACTTTCAGAAATAGCACAATTTTCTTATTATTGTTTAACTAAATAAACAGTAGTCATAAATGGAACAAGGCTTCCATCGGTTTGAGCCATATACATTGCATTAACGGCTATTCCCGTTACGGTTAGAAAAGAGGTATCATAATTATACTCGTCTGATATTATCATCTACTTATGTACACTTTAAAAATGTAAATTAAAAAAACGCCCTGTTTAAAGGCGTTTTTCATGTATAAGATGAGCCCAAAAGGTCTGATATATTCCCTGTCATTCAGGTGGGTGCTCTGTGCCTAGTTTTAGGATTCCTTGCAAGCAAGGTTTTCAACACCAATAGACAACATCCGAACTCCCGTATATCAATATGTCGGAAATAAGTATCCTCTTGGGTATCTCTATTATATCATAAGGAATCAAAAAAACACTACTTGACTATCGCGATATGAAGTTCATCCAATTGTTTCTGATCGACCTTGGCCGGAGCTTCGGTGAGCGGGCAACGGGCCGAGGCATTCTTCGGGAAAGCGATAACGTCGCGGATCGAATCCGAAGCAGTCAACACCATCGCAAATCGATCGAGACCGAATGCGATACCGCCGTGCGGCGGAGTTCCGTATTTAAAAGCATCGACAAAGAAACCGAAACGTTCGCGGATCTGTTCTTGGGTGAAACCGATGATCTCAAACATTTTTTCTTGCACTTTTTGATCATAGATACGCAGACTGCCGCCGGCGACTTCGAAACCGTTGAGCACAAGGTCATAAGCACTGGCCAACACTTTACCGGGATCGGTATCCAATAAATGGATCTGCTCTTCTTTCGGACGGGTAAACGGATGATGACGCGCATAGAAACGTTCGTCTTCGTAATTGTATTCGAGTAATGGAAAATCAACGACCCACAGGTAGGCAAAATCATTCTTGCTGACTAATTGAAGTTTATCGCGCAGGGCTGTTCGAACTGCACCCAATGCGTTACAAGCGCTTTCCCATCGATCGGCTGTCACAAGTATCAAACTGTGGTTTTGCGCACTCAGACGGCTGATCAATGCTTCCTGTTGCGATCCAGAGAAGAATTTGACGGCTCCCCCTTCTAATTTCCCATCGGTGACTTTCAAAACAACTAAACCTTTGGTTCCGTTTTTCTTGGCGACTTCCGTGAGAGCATCGGTTTCCTTGCGGGTGAAATGAGCCCCGTCGGCTACGACGAGTGCTTTTAAACTTCCGTCCGGTAAGGATAACGCGTTAGCGAAGACCGCAAATTCGGTTTCTTTGAAAAGATCGGTAATATCTTTTAATTCAAGACCGTAGCGGATATCCGGCTTATCGCTGCCGAAACGATTCATCGCATCGGCAAACGGTAATTTCAAAAAGTTCGGTTTTTGGTCTCTGCCCAACACTTCTTTCATGACTTTGATGACCATTTTTTCGATGATCAATTGGAATTCAACTTCACTTAAAAACGATGCTTCAATATCCACTTGGGTAAAATCAAGTTGACGATCAGCACGCAGATCTTCGTCGCGGAAGCAGCGGGCGATCTGATAATAACGTTCCAAACCTGCGATCATCAACATCTGTTTAAAGATCTGCGGTGATTGCGCCAATGCGTAGAATTCACCTGCATGAACACGTGACGGAACTAAATATTCACGCGAACCTTCCGGTGTCGATTTCGTCAACATCGGTGTTTCGATGTCGATGAACCCGTTGTCATCCAAATAGTTGCGCATTGTCTTGACGATGGCAGCACGCTTGATCAAACGATCTTGCATGAGCGGCCGGCGTAAGTCCAGATACCGATATTTTAACCGTGTCTCTTCAAGGGCATCGGTATCATCCTGGATCATCATCGGTGTCAGTTCAGCCGTGTTGACGATCACGATCGATTCCGCTTTGACTTCGATCTGACCGGTCGCCATTTTGATATTCGCGTCTTTGCGCAGCTCAACCGTTCCGGTGATTTCCAGAATATATTCGTTGCGTACGTCTTTGACCAATTGATTGACGGTTTCATCAAAAACACATTGCGTGATACCGGTACGATCTCTGAGATCGATAAAGACAAGACTTCCTAAATTTCTGCGGCGGGCTACCCAGCCCAAGAGCACGACTTTCTGGCCGGCATTGGCGGCCGTCAGTTCGCCGTTGGTATGTGTTCTATTCATGATGGTGTTCTCCTTCTGCGTGGTCATGACCACAATGGCATTCATGTTCTTCACCCAGCCAAGCATCCAGCTGTTCGATCAGGTTATCGACTTCGACAATGACCTGTTCTTGGGTTTTGATATTTTTCACAGCCACTTTATTTTCTTTGATTTCATCTTCCCCGACAATAATAACGACACCCGCTCCTTTGCGTTCGACACTCTTAAATTGCGCTTTGAACGAACGGCCGGTATAATCCATGTCGGTACGATAACCGGCACTGCGGCAGAAATTCGTTAATTGAAACGCGGTGGGTAGCAGATCCGGTGCGAGACTCACGACATATACATCAAAGTTTTCATCTTCTGAAATATCGATGTTCTCTGCGTCAAGAGCGACCAATAAGCGTTCGATCCCCATTCCGAAACCGATCCCCGACAAGCTTGGTCCGCCGAAGTATTCGACCAGCTCATCATAACGTCCGCCGCCGAAGACCGTCGATTGTGAGCCCATTTCTTTATTCATCGAAACCACTTCAAAGACCGTATGCGAATAGTAATCAAGTCCGCGTACCAACCGGTCCGAGATCTCGACTTCGACTTCATTTTGGTCCAACACATTCAGCACTTCGCTGAAATATTTTTTTGATTCTTCCGTCAAATAATCATGAATATTCGGTGCTGATTTGAGAGCTGCATGGTCGGCATCGACCTTACAATCCAAGATCCGTAACGGATTCTGTTCAAAACGACGCTGGCAATCACCGCAGAGTTCCGTAATGACCGGCTCGAAATGAGCCTTCAGCGCATCACGATAATTGAGTCGGCTTTCTTTGTCACCCAAGGTATTGATCAATACTTTCAGATCTTTGAGTCCCACTGCCTGCACTAAATTCATACCCAGCAGAATAACTTCCGCATCGATCAGCGGATTCTTTACTCCGATAACTTCGGTACCGAACTGGTGATGGATTCTCATACGTCCTTTTTGCGGACGTTCATAACGGAAACACGGTCCCAAATAATAAAATTTGGCCGGCATATCCGGATTCGCATACATTTTATTCTCGGCGAAACTCCGGATCAAGCCGGCAGTTCCTTCCGGTTTCAATGTCATCGATCGATCACCGCGGTCGATGAACGTATACATTTCCTTGTTGACGACATCACTGCTATCGTTATCACGTTTGAATACTTCGGTATGTTCAAACTCCGGTGTTCTGATTTCCTGATAGCCGTAAATGTAACATAGCTGACGGATCAATTCTTCGATCGCATGCCATTTGGTCATTTCTTTTCCGAAAATGTCCTGTGTTCCTCGCGGAACTTGATAATTTGCCATTTGTGTTCTCCTTTTTTGAAACAAAAAAGCGCCCTGTTAAGGAC
>Ga0209123_1004126_pt1 | contig 10212 bp, 8 predicted proteins | sample BarGraIncu00431A_FD_184500 | JGI IMG/M metagenome (GOLD analysis project Ga0209123, IMG submission 184500) | Arctic peat soil microbial communities from Barrow, Alaska, USA - Barrow Graham LP Incubations 004-31A (SPAdes) (version 2) | ecosystem: Environmental > Terrestrial > Soil > Wetlands >...
AAGCATTAATAAATTGACAAACCTATTCATGATATGTTTATTATGTTGTATGGTTTTTATATATAAATATAGAATTATTAATTATTCACAAATTGTTATTAGATTTAGTATAGAATTGTAACATTAAAATGGTAATATATAAATATTCAGGGAGACACCCCTTTAGATATTAGCAATAGTTATATTAAAAATATCAAAAACGACCGAATAAGGAGAATCTAAAATGAAATATTTTTTTTCAAAAAGAATAATAATAACAGGATTAATAACAGGAAGAATACTTATATCATCGGTCAGTACAACTTTTGCAGTAACATCTAACCCATTACACTTGGATGAAAATGCGCATTTAACAAATGAGTATATACAAATGACCACCAAAAATCAATATGGCTTAGAAATAGATTCTAAAAACATTGTAACTACAAAAAATATAACACAAAAACAAGCAAATAAAATTAAGACCGTCATAAATAGAGATAAACCTATAAAAAAATCAAATTTCCAAAAAACTAAAACTGACACTGACCAAATATACAAACCATATAGCAATAAGATAAATCCTTTTACAGCTCTTGTTGATAATGGAACTATAACTGAGTCTCAAGCTGACAAAATTATAATGAAACAATTATATTTACAACATGGAAAAATGTTAAAAAGTATACTGTAAAATTATTTTCGCTTCTGTTCCATCGCTACACATACCCCAAAAGTAAAGAGTGCGCTTTCATTTGAATGCAAAGAAATATTAGCAAACAGAACTTGTCCACTTCGTTACCAATTTCTGTAGCAAATTCGCCCCTCTCATAAACGCCTCCTGGGGTCGTGAACAAATTGTAAACACAATTTGATTTGCTACATTGAAAGTAGGTAGATAATTATATATGTGCATTAAAATGAATAAAATAACAGTTGATTGCAAAACTTTTCAAGAAAATTAGATAAATAACGAATTGATTTTCTCCTAATTCATAGCGAACTTAATAAGCGCTAATCCATAAAAAATGATTCTGTAAACCAGCTCGAACTCGAAAAGGTATAACAAATTTAAATTTGCTATACCTTTTCAATTAATTCTTTATATAAACTAACTTTGAAAATTTTCTAGTTTCACTCTAAAAATATTTTTACTAATTAGTTTGTTTTAAAACTATAACATTTAAAAGTTCCAGCTAATAATAAACCCTGTCATAATAATCAAACTTATTAAAATTGATAATGAGTTGATAAGCCCTGATTTTTCCTTGTCGCCGTTGCACCGAATACTATTAATTATATTTAAAGCAGACATAGGTGCAAATACAATTAATGCTAGTATTTTTCTAATTTCAATACCAAATGGTAGATATTTATAAAACGCATATGCTACCACAGATGCAATTAAATAACGAATTATTAAAGTAGTTCCTACTTGTTTTAATATATCTTTTTCAAAAACCACTTCAAATGACAACCCTATCATGAACATTGCTAAAAATGGATTTGCATTTCCAATAATACTTGCTATATTATATACAGCTTCTGGAAATTTAAAATTCATAAAATAAAAAGCAAGCATAATTACATAGGTATCAAAGGGAACAGAAGAAAATATTCTTTTTAGGAAATTCTTACAAGATGCATTTTCCTTCCCGATAATTTGTGAAGCTATTGCATAGGTTACGCCTGTACACATAATGGCATTCCCAGCATCAAAAAGACACGCTACTAGGATTCCCATATCACCTAAAAAACTTTGCAAATATGGCATAGCAAAAGTTCCTATATTATAACCTGAATAATTTATAATATTAAAGGCCTTTTCTTCTTTTCCTTTTTTTAAGGCCATCAAATATCCAATACCAATCATGATCAAATTCATAGCTAAGCCTAGAACAGTTATTAAAATTAAGCTAGGGTCTTTTTGAAAATGAGAAAACCCAGATACCACTGCAGCAGGTAATGTTACATTCATTATTAGTTTCATAACCGTTTGTTGATCTCTATCACCAAATAATCCTATCTTTTTTAATATATAGGCAACAGTTATAATAAATATGTACCCGCCTGCTTTTATAAAAATCGCATCCATATTTCCTCCTGTAGGTTACAATATAGATTTGTCAATTATTGCTCCATTACTCTCGATCATTTTTTTATAGTAATCAAAGGAAGCTTTCTTTTTTCTATTAAGAGTTCCATTTCCTTCATTATCTTTATCAACATAAATGAATCCATAACGTTTTTTCATTTCACCTGTACCAGCACTAACGATATCAATAGGTCCCCACCAAGTATAACCAAAAATATCGCATCCATCTTCTATAGCTTCCCTAAGCGCTAAAATATGTTCTCTTAAATAATCGATGCGCTCTTTATCATTAATAGACCCGTCCGCTTCTACCTTATCTACTATTCCTAGGCCATTTTCTGCTATAAATAATGGCTTCTTATAACGATCATAAAGTTCATTACAAGTATATCTAAATCCCAGTGGATCAATCGGCCAACCCCATTCAGATTTTTTTAAATATGAATTTTCTAAACCGATTCCACCTCCAGTATTAAATTGCATATCAAGGCCCGATTCAAATGTAGCTGTTCTGTAATAACTAAACGCTAAATAATCATTAGTATATTTTTTGATTAATTCTAATTCACCTTCTTTGATGTCAATTTCAGCTCCTAATTCTTTCATTAGACGTTTTGCAAAACCTGGATATTCTCCTCTTAGCATAACATCTGAGTAAAACAAAGATCTTCTTCTAAGATTATAAGTTTCAAATACATCCTCAGGCTTGCAAGTGCTGGCATATACATTACTTAAAGATAACATACATCCGATTTTTGCATCAGGCATAATTGTGTGACAAAGTTTAACCGCATTAGCATTTGCTACAAACATGTTATGGCTAGCTTGAAATGCTAATGGAAACCAATTGTCAATACCAGTAACATCTACAGCTGCTGCCAAATAAGGGAGCCTTATTGCATTATTAATTTCATTAAAAGTCATCCAATATTTCACTTTATCTTTGTAACGGTTAAAAATAACATCACAGTATTTATCAAATAATGGTATTAGTTTTCTACTAGCCCAACCATTATATTTTTTTGTTAGCTCTAAAGGTGTTTCATAGTGGGATATTGTAACCACAGGCTCTATTCCATATTTCAAACATTCATCGAATAAATCATCATAAAACTGTAAGCCCTTTTCGTTTGGTGTTTCTTCTTCACCTGTATTGAAAATTCTAGACCATGCAATAGAGGTTCTAAAACATTTAAATCCCATTTCCGCAAATAACTTAACATCCTCTTTATAATAATGATAAAAATCTATTGCACCGTGGGATGGATAATCTTTATTTGGATCAATATCTAGTTTTACGTTTTTAAATCTACCTTCCCCTACTGGTAGCACATCGCAAATTCCAAGTCCTTTTCCATCTTCTAAATAAGCACCTTCACATTGGTTAGCTGCTACTGCTCCACCCCATAAAAATCCTTTTGGAAATTCTTTTGTCATATTTATTCCTCCTTATATACTTAGTTTTTCCTTTAATTTATGATAAATCTGCCCCATTTACAGAAATTACTTTTTTATACCAATCAAATGATTTTTTCTTTTTTCTATTGTAAGTGCCATTTCCTAAATCATCTGCATCAACATAAATAAATCCATATCTTTTACTTATTTGACAAGTGGACATACTTACTAAATCTATACATCCCCAAGGTGTATAACCAATAACATCAACACCATCATCAACTGCGTCCGCTATTGCTTGAATATGCTCTCTAAAATAAGCAATACGGTAATCATCTTGAATACTTCCATCTTCTTCTATTTTATCCCTATTTCCTAAACCATTTTCTACAATAAATAGTGGCATGCGATATCTGTCATACATATCAATTAGAGAATAATGTAACCCCAATGGATCCACTTGCCAATTCCATTCTGTTACATCTAAATATGGATTTTTTACTCCAGTAGATATATTACCATTAACTTTTTCTCTTTTCTCCGCATCGATACTAGATACAAATGACATATAGTAACTAAACGAAACAAAATCTACTGTATAAAGTTTTATAATTTCTTCATCTCCTGGTTCCATTTTTATATTGATCTTTTTTTTCTCCCATGCATTTTTTATGAACTTTGGATATTCACCGAAAACTTGCACATCTGAATAGAAATAATTTTCTCTGTTTTGTTTTAGCGCAAGCATGCAGTTTTTAGGATTACAATTTTCAGGATAAGTAAGTGTTCTAGTTAACATACCTCCCATTAAAGCTCCAGGTATTATCTCACGCAAGTACTTTGTAGCTAAGCTGCTTGCAACAAATTGATGATGTAAAGACTGATAGATTATTTCTTCTCTTTTCTCTTTTGGATAACGCTCTGTCACAATACCAATAGTAGTGAATGGATGTCTAAATACACTATCAATTTCATTAAATGTAAGCCAATATTTTACTAGATCTTTATATCGCGTGAATACTACCTTACAGAATTTTATAAACATGTCAACTACTGGTCTTTGATACCATCCCTCATAATTATTAGAAAGATACAATGGCATTTCATAGTGATGTAATGTTACTAACGGTTCTATATTCCTCTTTTTCATTTCTGTAAATAAGTTTTCATAAAACAATAACCCTTTTTCATTTGGCTTTTCTTCTATACCATTCGGGAATATACGTGTCCATGCAATAGAAATACGAAGAACCTTAAAACCCATCTCAGCAAACAAATCTAAATCTTCTTTATATCTATGATAAAAATCAACGCCATGACGTTTTCCATAAAGTGAAATATCATCACTTTTCATAGCATTCTCAATATCAGCAATACTAATGCCGTGTTGAGCTTCATAGTCTTTGGGATCTACATTGGGTTTATATGTGCTACAATCTGCCACTGACATCCCTTTACCATCCTCATTCCAAGCTCCTTCACATTGATTAGCTGCAGTAGCTCCGCCCCATAAAAAACCTTCAGGAAATCTGTTTTTTTTCATGTCTATATCCTCCTTAAAATTGATGCTGTCTCAAAAATCTAATTCAAGCTAGCTAACTTTGAGACAGCCTTTTATTTTATACTTCCTTAACAACTTCTTTTTTTGCCTGTTTATTAGATATTAATACAAATGGCGCCCATGTTACTGTACATACTGCAAAAATAATAATTTGAACTACTACCCCTGGAAGTCCATGTCCAATAAATGGTCCAATTAGAACAGGTACACCAAATGGTGTGTCTACAGTGTTACATGCCATAAATCCAATTTTAGTTGCGAACAAAGCTATAGCTGTAGCAATTCCAGAGTTTAAGACAAACGGAATTGCAAACGTAGGATTCAATACTAATGGTAAGCCAAATACAAGAGGTTCACTGATGCCACATAGTCCTGGTAAGAATGAAAGTTTTGCAATCATCTTGTAATCTTCTCTTTTTGAGAAAATAAAGATAGCAAATATTAAAGATAGTGTAATTCCAGCTCCACCTGCTACAACAAAGTTTAACCAGAACCCATAAGTTACTGCTTGAGTTGCTACCCCTCCCGAACTTACTGCAGCAACATTCGCTGCAATTGCTACTGCAATTAGTGGGTTTCTAATTGGTGATATAACAAGTCCTCCATGAATACCCAAAAGCCAAAACAATTGTGAGATGAGAACCACAGCTATAATACCAATAGGACTTTGAAAAATAACTTCTAAAGGAGCTTGCACAACTTTATATATGAAATCGTTAACATACATTCCAGTAAAGTTCAGGAATAGATTACCTGCAATAGCTGTTATTATTAATGTAATCATAATTGGTATTAAAGAGTTAAATGATGTAGTAATCCCTGCTGGTACAGATGCTGGCATCTTAATTTTAATTGCATCTATCTTTGTTAACTTACTAAATAATTGAGTTACTAAAATTGCTAATATCATCCCAATAAATAAACCTTGAGCTCCTAATGCAACTCCAGGAATACCTACTGCTGTTCCTGATGTTTTATCTATTACTACTGTAACCACTTCTGGTATTACAGAGATATATGCTGCAACTGCAACTACACCTGTAATATATTCAGGAGCTTTATTGTGTTTGGCGAGCTGCATTGCAATCAAGAATATAATTGGTATCGTCATAAAAGACATAGTTGAAAAATTAATTGCTGTAAATGCTGGTTTAATTTTTTCTAACGCTGGTATCCATTTAGCAAGTCCAGTTGTGGGACTACAAAGCAAAGCGTTAAATAAAGTTGCAAAAGAACCTATGATAATAAACGGCATAAATATTGTAAATGCATTTTTTACACTACTTAAATATTTATTATCCTCTACTTTTTCAGCAACAACTAGTAATACATCTTCAAATCTTTCAGATAATTTTGACATATTTTACTCCCCCCCAACTAATGATTCAGCTTGTTTAAGTACTGCTTCTCCATCGCATCTCCCATAAGAAATTGACTCAATTATCGCAATAGGAGCTATATCTCCCACTAGTTTACTTACCCTTCTTAGAATATGCCTTACCTGAGGTCCTAATAGTAATACATCAAAATTCCCTAGTTCTTCTTCGATTTGTCCTTGATCCACTGCCCAAATCTTGTACTGCTTTCCTTGTTTTTTTGCTGCCTCTTGCATTTTTGCAACAACTAAACTGGTTGACATTCCTGCACAGCATGCTAACATAATTCTCATAATATAACCTACCCTTCCTATAATATATTTTTAATTCGCGAAAAATCTTTACATGGATATTATTTATTATTCTTTAGTTCTGCAATTATTTTATAGATGTTTACAAATTCTTCTGAAAAATCTTTTGCCATTATTGCCATTGTAAGATGGTCTTGTGCATGAACTAAAATGATATTAACATCTACGGGGTTGCCTTTAGCTTCTTGTTGAATCATTTCCATTTGCATTCTATGTGATTTTCCCATTTCTTTTTTTGCTTCTCTCAAGCAATTTTCTGCTTCTTCAAATTTAAATTCTCTTGCATATTCAATTGCCGATAAAGATTGTGATTTTGAATCTCCCGCAGCTAGGATTAATTCAAAAGCTACATGATAGTTATTGTCATCCATTATTCTCATCCTCCATGTCATCTTCTATTTTTTGTAGTAAATTTTGTAGTACTTGAAACTCTTTCTTTTTAATCAATTCATTAATATATTGTTTATTAGATACTAATTTGGAGGTAATACTATAAAACGGCTGTAATTGTTTATTACGTTGATTTTCTATGGAAATCAAGAAAATAATTTGTACCATTTGTTCATCCCACAGAATCGGCTTTTTTAAAATGCATACGCACACAAAAGTCTCATTTGTAAGTGTTATATTGGGATGTGGCATTGCAACTAAATTTCCAAATTCCGTTTTTCCCAATCTTTCTCTTTTGAGTACAGCATCATAAAAATCATCTGAAATATCTTTATATTTTTTTATGTGATTGCATATATGCATTAAAACATCCTCTTTTGTCAGTAGTGGTACATCTACCATAAATAGGGACTCATTATAATATTCAGCAATACTACTCCTTTTATCAGAATGAAAAAGCCTTTCCATAGCTTTTATATCTTTGGATTCTAGAAAATATTGTATTTCTTGAATAGGTACCGGTACTTTTGATAAAATAGGTACTGTTGTAAATACATAATCAATATCTTTAAAATCAAACTTATTAATACTTCTAAGACTACAAAACTGAATATTACCAATACATTCCGAAAAAGTTTCTTTAAGTTTGTAAGATAATAACTGAGCACTTCCTTTACCAGAGGAACAAACCAATAAAATGTTTTTCTTTACAACATTTGTTCGTTGTCTTTCCAGTGCTAAAGCTATTATTAATGCAATGTACCCTATTTCATCGTCCGCTAATTCTTTTTGATAATGTTGGGATATTACCGTACATGCTTGGGCTGCCATAGCATATGCTAAACTAAAACGTTCCTTGATATCCTTCAATAAAGGATTTTTCATTTTCATATCAAACTTCATACGAACTTGTAATGGAACCAAATGTTGTCCTAATAATATATGAAATTCCAAGTCATTTCTAAAATCAAATTTAAAAGCTTCATATACAACTTGTAGCATCTCTTTAACAACATCATTAATTTCTTGACCTATCACTAGATTATACTTTCCGTCTTTAGATAAATCCAAAATTTTTTTCCCCGCTAAGTGAACTGCCATATATTCAATTTCTGATTTGGGAAAAGAAATCAAAAACCGTTCACTAATTTTTGATGCACACTCATTAGCAATTTGTATCTCTATATCTCCAATTAAATCACTCAAGCCACTATAATTTACAGGAATAAAGTGATTTTTTTGAATTCGTTTTATTGCAACATTAACATGGATTATCAGATTTTGAAATGCTACATCAGATATCTTAAAATTTTTATAATCTATAACCTCATTAATAATTTCAGCTATTTCTTTTAATTCAGCATTAAGTTCTTTATTATAAGAAAAATCAAAGTTAATTCTCTTTTCTGTATATTCTGCAATACATAATCTAAGATCAAATTCTCTTCCTATAGCCTTAATTCCATGATAAGGTTTTCTGTTTATCGTTAGATTATTTTTTTTCATTAGTCTTTCAACTTCCTTTAAATCGTGTGCTAATGTCTTCTTTGATACAAACAACTTTTCACTTAAATCCTCACATTTCACATAATCCTTCGTGTTTAAAAGGTACTCCAAGCAATACTGAATGCGTTCTTCTGATGTTTCAGGCAAATATAGATTGTTGTTTAATGATTTGAGTTGCTTGATTTTTTCTAAGTCCTCAATCACTAATTTGTATCCATACCCCCGTTTTGATATTATGTGAGCACCATTCTCCTTCAAAACTTCGTCTAAATCTCTCAATAAATTTCTTATTGTTTTACTACTTAAATCTAGCTTTTCAGTAAAACTTTTTGCCGTTTTATATTGATCTTCTAACAATAGAGCATATAGATTGCTCAGTCGTTTATCTAACATAGGACATACTCCTTTCTACATAAGGGCATAATCCATATAACAAACAGATGCAATTAATAAAAGTTTTTATTGTTATCTTTTTATGTTGCATTTCCATTTGTTCTATATGCCTATAATAACATCTAATATTTACAACCTCCATCACTACTTTTTCCACTTTGAATGTGGAACTTTATTCCCTCTAATTAAAACACCAACTTTCTTTGTTTCACAATGTTTTAATTACCTATATGTATATAACGGAAGGAATTCTATCGTTTTCCAAATATTATAAGGTATTCATAACAATGTAAATATCGACTTCCCTAGTTTATAAAGTTAATGATAATGTCTGTTATACGAACAAAAATAGCGTATTAACCATATGCTACTCTTTAAAATAAGTGAGGATACATTCTTTTCAACTGACCGTGTAATAAATGCATGCCTATATATATAGATTCCACTTTTAATTCCTTCTGACATATGTACCTTGTACCCAATGACGAGGATGTTCCGAATTAATATTAAAATCATATATTTCATTGTTATTAATATAAGTAAATCCAATGATAAAATTGAACCTATAAGTAGCAATGTTTTATAATACATTCATATTGAACTACTATATTTGGATAATTATAACTTTCATATATATAAAGTTAATTATATTGACAGATAATAATTAAAAAGATTGTAGGGGTGAAATACAATGGGACAATTATTATCGATGCATTTCAAGCATTTATCGTTAGTCCATTTATTTTTGAAAGATTTGGACTTTACAAGATAACCGGTATGAGTGATTTCGGGCTTTTTCTCTTGTTATTAAGCCTTGTTCCTATTATTTTTCTTTATCAAAGATGGTATGAAACAGAGTAAACAACACAAATCATCATGTAGTATTTACTCTGTTTCATACAATTTTGAATATCATCTTTAAGACACATTTGTATATATAAGAAGAATATATATCATTTAACACCCATATTGCTGAAGTCGAAAGGTTGATTAATTATGGATTGGAACACTTTATTAAATAAATCAGATAGTTTGTATACAAAACTATATAATACTCATGTAGAGTTTTTTGATTTTTGGAAAAATAATATTCTATTTACTTGGAGATGGTGGATAGCAGTATCATTCATTGTTTTACCATGGATTATTTGGTTATTGGTTAGAAAGAAGGAAAGCACAGACAGATTGTTATATGTAGCATTG
>Ga0209123_1004127_pt1 | contig 10210 bp, 6 predicted proteins | sample BarGraIncu00431A_FD_184500 | JGI IMG/M metagenome (GOLD analysis project Ga0209123, IMG submission 184500) | Arctic peat soil microbial communities from Barrow, Alaska, USA - Barrow Graham LP Incubations 004-31A (SPAdes) (version 2) | ecosystem: Environmental > Terrestrial > Soil > Wetlands >...
TCAATCAACGAAATCTCATTGCCCTCTTTATCCATACCAATTGGATCGTAAATCGAAACCTCGCCACGAGATTTTTTCAGTGACCTTAAGTGCATCAAAATCTCTATATCAATGTCAGAGGGGTAGCGGTTAATAATGGTAAATGTCCACTGATTCATTATTCGCCACATGCAAGAACTAAGAGAAATATACAAAAATCGGAATGGAAGTGCTCATACTGGTTTCTCTACTAAGGAGAAGGTAAAAAGAGTGAGGGATTTGTTAATAAATATGGGAGTACTTGAGGCTATTTGCATAATGAAGTGATTTTGCGTCCTAGATATGAATCTCGTCGTAGAATATCAGCCATTGCATAAAAGAGGATTTTGGTAACACCAAACATCAGTATCGGGTATCATGTAACAAACTACCCATTTTGTTGAACGGAGTCTACCTTAAGGGGAGTATATCAAAAGACGATCGCGCTCAATATTCCCCCCCTTACAAACGACGCGATAAAAATAATATCCTACTCTACGACCATTAACTTATAGGTTGTTTCATTAGTGACGGGAATTGGCGGTAAACTTTACCTAAGGGATCCGGCGAGGACAACTATATCCTTCACACTCAAGTCAAGGAGTGGCCTTCACTGATAATCTCCACTCTTAATAATTAAATAGGCAAAATTCTAAACCCTAGTTCACGTTGATGTACCTAGGGTTTAGTAATATGGATATTACTAATCTGAGGTTCCTTCAAATTGACGATGTGATGTGAAAAGCTTTTTTAAGATAGAAAGTGCCTTATGGGCCTATCTCACTGAACAATGGATGTTAATAAAGCAACCAAAAGGAGAAAATGTATCTCGTTGGAAGTTAAAAAGGAAATGGGTTTTAGTACAAAAAGCCTTCTTTAATCAAACAGTTTCTCCATTGACTAGGGAAAAGGTTATGGGCAACACCATTGGATTACTTAATCAAGGTGCTGGAATCCTTCATTCATTGGCTTGTTTAAATAATCACAAAAGCTTAGATGAAACCGCAAGGGTATTAGGTAATTGGGCTGATTATAAATTGAAATTACCTTTTGAGGCGGAAATGGAAAACGAAAAAAGCGCTATCTGAGTAACCAACAGATCCAAAAGGAGTAACACTGACCCTGCTAAATGTTTATTGAATCATAAATTCATGAATTATTATTTAAATATATTTACATTCGTAAGTGCAATGGACCAACTTTCTCGCTTTTTACAACGATGTCCTTTTCCGCAATTGTCTCAATTTTAATTAAATTGAATTTAGGCTCAAAAATTTTTGCATTTAGTTCATAAGGAACAACAATATAATATTCACCGTCACTGTCTACTACTGCATAAGATTTTTCATTGTTATTTATAACGAAGTACTCGACTTTATTTACTGCATCTATATATCCTAGTTGTGTAGAAAATGGCAAGATAGTTCCAAATATAGCAAATAAGATAAAAAATATCGGATACTTTTTAAATACGATATATAAAACATTATCGGTGTATAGACTTTTTTTCCCCTGCTTAATTCTGTTACATATCCCTGCTTCGTTACTTCCTTCAAAGAAAGGAACAACAATTTCCAATGAACCAACAATTAGAAGTGGAAAGAAACCTAAAGTGTAAATTACGGTAAGCAGTTCATGATTAAAACCTAATCTTAATTTAATTGCGGAAAGGAAAATGAGAATTATTGACAGCAGTAAAACCATCAAGGTATATTTAACGTTTTTCGCTTTATTTAAAAATCTATTATCTTTTTTTATAAATAGTAACAATAAAGAAGCCGTAGAAATAGAACCTAAAACTATTATCGAAACCTTATACGATAAAGTAATTAATTTATATAGTGATAAATCAGTAAAAATACTAGGATTACGATAGTAATCTAAAACACCCACTCTGCCATCAAAGTTGCCAGTGAAGAAACTACAAAAACCTATATAGTAGTTATACGAAATTAAATATAATAAGGCAGTTAGCAGAATTACAAATATCCCTTCACTCAAAAACTTGAAATCCTTGTTTTTTGTGGAAGCGTCGCTCATCATTTACTCCTCTCTGTTCTAATAGCACATCAATCGCCAACAATAAAATATTACCTTTTTTTCCTACTAGGGTAACACTATGACAAGTTGGCCAGAATCCAATTTGGACGAGGGGCCTTCAGACTAGGTGCTTCATTATCTAGTGTTTACGCCGACGATTTAATTCGGCAGGTAGTTCATATAAAAACTTTAATAACTCTCTAATGAAATCTAATAGTTGTTGAGCATCCTCTTTACTAACCGTATCTATTAGATCAAAATGGGCACCTTGGTTCCCAATCAATCGAACCTCTTTTGTCCATTCTATAAGGGTTGGGTGTAAAATCCCCTCACTACCTAATTTTGAAAGTCTCTGTGCTAAAGATCCCGTGTTTTGTCCTTTATCAACTGCTATTGCCTCGATAGTCCTTCGTGCCATAACTGCGGAAGCCCTCGGGCAATCCGCCAATAGTGCAGTCGCTGCTTCACTAAAAGCACCCGCAATTTCTTTAGGAATATCAGATGATAAGTCTATATTGGGTAATGGCCACCAATGAAATCCTCTATGAGAGATGGAGCCACCAGAAGATTGTTGCTTACTTGGTAGATCTCCCACATACTCTTCTTCAATAACCACTACGCCTTGTTTGCAATGCCTACAAACGAGAACGGAAACTCGTTCTGAATAAGTAGGAGACTTTCTACCATCGCTACCATGAAGAACTCCACCGTCAAAGGTAACTGGCATAAAACCAGTAATTTCAAAACTAGACTGTTTGTTACAACGTGGGCATAGTCCCCCTGGATTATTTGAATCTGGCAAACCTTCATTTGGTAAAGGCAACTGTTCTCCACGGGGGCCTATACTTGTTTTTTTGAAAAATGGTAATCCAAACATATTAAACCTCCCTAAAAATTTCGTTTATCAATAAATAAACATAGGATCTCCACCGACAAGCTTCTATGTGCCTAGTAATTCAGGATGTTTGTTTAAGTAATCCCATGCCAAGGGCTGAATATTATAGGAAAGATATGTTCCACGATTACTCATGGTGGCGGCTCTGTAAATAATTCTGTAGCTTTCCAATCCACTGAATATAATCCATGACTTGTTCATCACACTCGAATACTTTATAATAATTTCAACTTCGCGTTTTAGACATTCTGGAGAAGGCCAGTTTACTGATCCTTAATAACACTTGTCGGAAGTAAAGAGAATAATTTTATACCCAGATCAGCAACTTCATATAATCTTGAACTGCTCAGCTCATAAGCACGTCCATGTGCAACTTTATTACGAATCATCCAAAAATCGTCAAACAATGGATATATCTCCTTACTAATTACCTCCCGCCTTTCCAATTCGGCAATAAGTCTCTTAGATGGAATATATCTCTCGCCAACTACAATTCCTGCTTGATTAGAAAGGTCTCTAATCCTATTCTCAATTTCTGCTGCAATTACTAATAATGTCCCTCTTGGGTCGTTAACAGCACCTGAAAGTCTATTTACAATTTCATCATTGTACTTAGCATAACTAGCTTTAGGAGCAGAATTGTCTTCTAATGCTTCTTCTGCTTTTTCCACCATTTCTTTAAATTGGCTTATTTCTTCTCCAAGCTCAAGTTCAAAGTCACCTTTTTTAAATTTACGGATTCTTAGTAAGAAGTTTTTAATATCAGGTAGAATTATTACGACAACAGTAATAATAAACAAATATAATGACGTGTTATCAAAATTTATTTCTTTATAAAACATCTTTGCAAAAATAATTAAAATACAGAGAACAATAATAAATAATTTGATTAACGTATTAGCTTTTATTGCCATTATCCATCTGTACGGTTTAACTATTATCCATTGGTAAAAAAGCATAATTAACACAATACCTAAGAGAATTACTGAAAATAAATCCAATCTAAATTGTGGAATTTCAAAAACTGTAGGATAAATCTCTCTTAAAATCACAAATATAATAATAAGTAGCGATGAAAAATATCTTATCAAGAAAATTCTCCTCTTTCTTTGCGAATCTTTCCCATAACGTCTCTAGTAGTCAACTCGCCTATAGCATCAATCTGAACAAAGTGTTTGGACTACTCTGATTAGGGTCGTGCACTTTATTCTTACGAAGATATTCTTATAAGGAGCATTAATCTTTCCAGCTTACAATTAATATACATTAGGTTAACTGAACCTAAGAATTAAAATAGATCCACCGTCAGCTACCTTTACCCATCATAATTCAACACAATCCAATATATTCCTCCTTTTAATAGAAAATATCAGAATATGAAGAATATGGCTGAAACACAAAATGCCTCCAGCCATATTGTTTGGATACTTCTTTTCTACCTATTAGGTTTTTCTCAGATCCAAAATAGTGTGCACTTCTGACCACTGCGGATTCCCGTAGCGTCATACAACATGAATTTGTGCTAAGTTACGGGAACACCTTGTTATGGAAGGATGAGGCCACCAGAGCCAGCGTGCGACATGGAGGTATCGCCCTTACAATTTACTAATAGCTCTAATACATAAGTCATCATTAATTTTTACAATAATAATTACAAATAATTTCAAGAATATTAAATAATTCATTTTTTGTAATTCTTCATCATTTGTTTGAGTACCATGAAGGTAGCTATTACGCAAGTCTAATGAATTGCTAAATTTAGCTTTATTTAAATGATAATCGAGATAATCCTGCTCACCTTTAGTAAAAAGTCTATTATCAATGTTAAGTACATTCTCAATAATAAGGGTATCAATCTCATCTCTTAACTTTGGATAATAATTCCAATAACTTATTACTTCGTTATAATACAAGTCAGCAAATATAATAATCCTATTATGATTTACAAATTTCAAATAGCCGTCTTCGTATTCATATATAAACTTATTTTCAATAAGCCATTCAATATGTTTGATTTGATATTTCTTAAAATCATTTAATTTAATTTTTTCATTCATTATTAAATTGTAAAAATTATTATATTTCTCTCTAAACTTTGGTAAATGAAAAATTAAACTTTGGTCAGAGAAAAGGAGATTCGAAGCTGTATCTAATATTCCCTTTACTGGATACACATATTTTAATTCAACGCTACTTATGCAGTCTTTAAAGAACATATGGGATGAAGATACCTGTAGCAATTCTTGATCAATTGTACCATCTTCCAAATAGAGCTTGAATTGCTTTAATATACTATCAATTTCTGGTAATATTGCTCTACACTTTTCAGAATTAGAGGACGCATTTGTTGGCATCTTAACAATATAATTGTTAATTCCAAATTCTTTTAATAGATACTCCTTAAAAAACCATTCAACCATATCTTCCAATCTTATTTGATAGTTGTTTAATACTTGTACATAACTATGAATTTGAATTGTTGACATCATATCCTTGTGTTTAAATACTGAAGTATCTTTATATAAATGTTTTGAATAAGATTTAGCAAATTTCTCAAAAACCCCTATTTCATTCGATTTGCTTACTAAATTTAACCTTATTTGCACATCAAAAAATTCAAAAATGTAAATAAAGTTATTCCATAAAGTATTAAAGTCCAGGTTGTTTTCAATCCAACTTTGGCTCACACTGCACTCTGACACCATTCCATTTCTGCTATATATAACATCTTCTTCTTGATTTGCAGGGTATTTTATGGTCACACCCGTTTCAATTCCAATATTACCATCAAATATTTTTTCTACCTCTTCTTTATACCTGCGTTTTGCTTTTAATTTGAGCCTATCTCCAATTTTCAATTCGCTACTGCTAGGAAAATTAATTATCATTTCTATTTGGTTGATATTGGGATGTTCAGAATCAATGTAATTAAGTATAATTTTTTCTTTGTCTTCTTCTGTTAATGATTGTGGCAAAAAAATTTCATTTCTCTTTACATCCTCATCATAAATATACTTTCGAAGCAAAACTTCTGCGCCTGTGTTATCTCGTAACATATGGTTACGTAAAACTTCATCGAAGTAATTTACTGTTTTGAGATATTGGAGAATTACAGAATAATGAAGATTACTATTCTGTAGGAAGTATTCGAAATCCGGTTTTTCAATGTGTTTATAAATGTTATATTTATCTACTAACTCACAAAAATCTCCTTTATAACTTATATCAGTCGCTTCATATTGATTCAAGAATTTATCTGATTTATGAATACCAATGAATTCACCAATTCTTCTCTTTATAGTTCTTATTACATCATTAATTCTTCCTTCTGTTTCAGTCACGATTTCATTTTTAAAATCCTCAACACCATAAAACTTGATGATATTAAGGTACTCAAGAATTTTATTGATATCATCTTCATCAATGTTATCGTTATATTGGTTAACAAATTCAATAATATTTCTTATATTCATTCCACTCGTCATATCATGCTCTGTGTAAAATCTAATTTTCTCCATATATTCTCTTCCTCCAAATACCACGAAAGATTAACAAATCAATTTAATTAATGAATTGTTCGTATATTTTACCTTTCCATCCTGTTTGATCATCGGGAAAAACGTTACAATTTGTAATGTCTACCTATTTGGACAGCGTGAATAAGCAGTTCTGAAGGACGGTCGAGACCAGGGACATAAGTTGTCTCAATACCAAAGTATAGTTAAACCTGATTAATTTTTAGATATAACCGTTACTTTGTTTAGGTTTCAGCTGTATGGATAATACGCAGCTGAGGCTCCAACGTTCAGTGCCTTCTATTTTGATGTAACCAGCTTAAACCATTCTTCAAATGGAGTTTAGCGAACCTGGAAAAACTCAGGATGTAACCTCCTGTATTTGAGGTCACGGCGTACAACGTCCAGAGGGTTTGCGACGTCGGGTTATTACTTTTTTCATAGTATTCCCCGATGTCGCAAACCCTCTGTTTTATACGAAGTGGCACCTTTAGTACTTGTCCACTACTTTTTGGATATCTAATTTAATTCCAACTGCTTGGATTTCTTTGAGCAGTTTTATTTTCCATGACCCAGTTTCATCGTAATTCTCGTATAATATACCATGTAAATCACTTGGAACTTCAACATTTCCTCTTTTTAATAATCGAACACGTTCTTTACCGAGTTTACCTAAGAAGTAGCCAATTTCAAGAATAACATTTTGGCGAGCTCTTTTCTCTCCGTCTGCTAGTGAATCATCGGGGCTAAGTAATGCAATTGCATAACAGGCCGGTTCACTCTCTTCAATTATTTTATCAATTATTGTTCTCCCTTTATCTGGACATTCATGAAGTACTACATCATCAAGACTAGCTCTCGATAACAATAACTGTACTTCCCGTTTCATTTCATTATCGTGTCCATGAATGATAAAAATCTTATCACCCAAAATCTTCACCTCATCCTTTATTCTCAATTTCTGTATTGCTATGTTATCTTCAAGCTCAGCTAATAGTCTTAACCCATTTGAGGTTATATGTCCTCCTCTAATTTGAATAATAGCGTCCCTTATTTTACCGGAATCCACAATTCCATCTTCTTTAAGTGCCATAGCTATATATAATAATCTCTGTTTATTAATACCAAGGATTGAGCAAAATCCATCTAAATCAGTTCCATCTAGCATATACTTGGTGGGATTATTTTTTCTTATGTTAGCCAAAGTTCTTAAATACACTAGGGTAATCTCTTCATCTTTAATTTCTAAATTTTCTTCGTCTATATTAATATTTTTAGAGTCTATGCAATATTTATAATCTAAACCTTTTTGATACAATCCCATATCAATTCTAGCAATAGCTCTTGAAAGAGTCAGATGGTTTAATAACGATATTGCTTCCGTTTCTTTAAACCTATCTCCAAATTTTAAAGCAATTGCAGTTCCCGACATAGAAATAACTTCTGTAAAAAGCCTATTATCATTTCCGTTGGGATTAACTATCTCAACAGCGACCCAGTATTCTATTCCGTCACCACTTTTAGGTTCTTGACCACCAAAAACTTGATACCCCTTATAATTCATAATATGTTCCATAAATATCCTCCCCTAGAAAAATATATTACCATTATAATCCTACCTGCTGCCAAAACACTCTACAACACATTTTCTACTATATTGCTAAGTCTTCACACTATTAGCAGTAGGTAATAACTCATCTATTTCGTCTATTTCTAAGTCATATTCATCATCAAGGGCATGGTACAAAAGTTTAATAGGGTCGCATTCATCAATAACACTTTTTACTTTAAATTCGCACTTTAACTACAAATGTGCATTAATTTAAACTCAACAACGATCCTCTAGGTTTTATAGCCAAACTTACGCTAAAAGCATAGGTTTCTTTTTTATCATTCATCCCAGGGTTTTCGATCCAAACCATATAATCCCATTCCCTAACCCTAAACCCTTAAAAAATCTAAAAGCAGGTGGTAATCTAAACGATAAAGGGATTAAGTTGATTCTCTTTTTATTTCAATTGCTCTCTTTTATCATGTATCAATAGTTTTCTTTGAAGATATTTCTTTATTTGCTCCGTTTCTTACCACTCAATTGGAAAAATTTTATATATAGTTACAAGATGACCCAATTATCTCACAACTATCTTGCGAAGTAAGGGGAAACTTGTCTCACATAAACATAAATAAGGCTCCTAACCGTGCTGATCATAGCCAATAAGGATAGCACTAAACCGCTAACGCGGTGGTGTTTAACAATAAAAATGCTCACCATATCAAAAAGGGTGAGCATTTTCATAACAAATAACAAACAATCCCATCCAAATCCGGGCAAGCATGCCTGGCCTGCCGTAAAAGCAGACTATGATATTTCGGTGTGTCAGAGCCACCTATACGCGCTACTTCAGCTCATCGTATCGTCAACCAATAGTGGAGATATGAAAGAACTTCACATCTCTTAACATCGAAAAAGTTTCTAATCACTGGTAATTAACTTCTAAATACTTTCCACGTTTTCCCTTCATATCCTGTAGGGGTGCTGTTTAAAAAAGGTAAATATCCACTAGTTCATTGTCTCCAAGATGTATTTCTCTAACCATCATTCTAATGAGTTTCTTCTTGTCTTCAATTGCTATCTCTGTAGTGCCTTCATCAAAGAATCCCTCTATTGATTGTTGGAATAGATTAGCCTTTCCTTTTTGTAGCTCCCTTTGTTTAAGGGACGAATCCTGTTCTTCTATCTGTAGATTAATCTTCTCTATCTTCTTCTGAGAATCCATGAGTGCTTCGTTTTGTTCCCCTTCGCTAAGTCCACTCAATTTACCAGAGACAATTGCTTTAATGAATTGCTTTCTTCCCTGCTCTGTTTCTATGAGTAATTTATTAAGTCTTATCTTTTCATTGATCTCGAAAGAGGGAGTATTAAGTTCAACATCAATCGGTGAACTTTGTCTAGCCTTCATTAAATATCCATAGACTTGACTCCACACATAGTCATCTAATTTTTCACATTTCATATGTCTACCACAACCCTTAGTCTTAAACCCTGCTGTGTTTTTAATATCAGTATATTCATAGACTTTCTTACCCCAATTTGTTTGTTGTCTACCCGTCATTGTATTTCCACACGTTTCACAACGTAGTAGCCCACTCAATAGATAGTCATGCTTACCAAATCCGGCCCACCTTTGCCTTGCTAGTTGGAGTAATTTTTGCGCATGGTCAAATTGTGCCGGTTCGATTATAACAGGGCAAGGAACGAGTATCCAGTCTTCCTTGGGTCTTTCAGTTGCTTGGATCTTATCTTCTGCCTTAGTCTTATATTGGTTTCCTAACGAACCTTCCGTATTCCATCTGTTTTGATAGAACTCACCTATGTATGCTCGATTCATGATGATCTGTCTAACCACTTGCCTATGCCAAGCACCTAGTCCTTTTTTAGTAGGTATCTCTTTTTCAGTAAGATAAAGAGCAATCCCATTGATACCTTTGAATTCAGAAAGCTTTCCAATAAAGGCATCGAATATAAATCTTACTATTGTTGCTTCGGCTTCATTGACCTCCATCTGGCCTAAGTCTCTGTTGTAATTATAGCCATAGACTTTATAGTCTTTGACTACCTTACCTCTCTTAGCCTTTGATATACGCCCATTGGACATTCTCTCATTGATCTTAGCTTTCTCAAACTGAGCAATCGCCCCTCTTAATTGAAAGAACAAAATCCCTTCAGGAGTCTTTTCATATT
>Ga0209123_1004128_pt1 | contig 10208 bp, 11 predicted proteins | sample BarGraIncu00431A_FD_184500 | JGI IMG/M metagenome (GOLD analysis project Ga0209123, IMG submission 184500) | Arctic peat soil microbial communities from Barrow, Alaska, USA - Barrow Graham LP Incubations 004-31A (SPAdes) (version 2) | ecosystem: Environmental > Terrestrial > Soil > Wetlands >...
CATCGCGGCCAACGGTTTTCGCTTTCGCGTGCCCTACGGCACGCTCTTGTGCGTGAGCGACAAGCCCTTGCATGGCGAGATCAAGCTGCCCGGCATGGCGAACCATTTCTACCGCGAACGGGTCGACCAGCACCTGCGCATCGGCATTCGCGCGATTGAGCTGCTGCGCGAAGAGGGCGTCGACCAACTGCACAGCCGCAAACTTAGGAGTTTTGCGGAGGTGGCGTTTCAGTAAATTTAAGCCAAATAGGGCTCTAGCCCTCGTCACCATTGCGTAAGTAGCTATTTTTTAGATAGCGAAATTCAGACTGTGTGTCGTATCACTTTGAACGCCGCAAACGCTCAAGGCTGACGTATTGCTCGTTCGGGGACAGATTGCCTGCAAGTAGTAGCTGTTGCTCAAAGTTGGGATGCAGATTTCATCTTGAGACCCAAAGCGGTAGTAGCGTTAACTGAACTGACTCCCCGAAAACCGGCATTGGCAATGAACGAGCCCCAGTGTCCGGACCACCGCTCTGGGAGGAAAGTGATGCGCAGATCAATAACGGGGCAAATCGATAAAGACTGGGATATGGCGGCGCAAACCGTGTTGCAAAGCCAATTCAAAGCTTGACGCTGAATAATGGCCTGTCCAAGTCAACGCCTTCATCCATGAAACTACTCTTTTTTGCGCTTTCTGTCGCGACACTGGCCGGATGTTCGGTGGCCCCGACGCGCCCGGCCAGCGTCGCTCGTGACGATCTGGCATCAACCCAAGCCTATGTCACTCGCTTGGTCCAGCACGAAATGGCCAAAAACAAAGTGACTGGCCTGAGCCTGGCCCTGGTGGACGACCAGCGCGTTGTTTGGGCGCAAGGTTTTGGTTTTGCCGATGTTGAACATGGCATTCCTGCAAGTGCCGAAACCCTGTACCGGGTGGGTTCCATCTCTAAGCTGTTCACCGATACCGCTGCCATGCAATTGGCAGAACGTGGCCAGCTCGACATAGACAAACCGATACAACACTACCTGCCAGCTTTTGCACCCAAGACACCGCAGTCGCCCGTGACGATCACGCCGCGCCTGCTCATGACCCACCATTCGGGGTTGCAGCGTGACCTACTCAAAGGATTTCAAACCCCCCAGCCCCAGCCGTTCGCCTCGCTGGTGGACGATATCGCTGGCGAGCCTTTGGCCTATGCACCTGAGCTTGTGTTTTCATATTCAAATGTCGGCATTTCCCTTCTTGGGGCGGTAGTGCAGTCGCTCAGCGGCGAACCCTTCGCACAGCACATGCAGCAAAGCGTTTTGGCACCGCTGGGCATGAATCATTCAGCGTTTGAAACAGGTGTCTCAAACTCCCCCCTGATGGCCAAGGGCTACCGTGGGCGCGAAGCCATTCCTGAAATACCTTTGCGCGATGTGCCGGCAGGTGGGCTCAATTCAAGTGTCAACGACATGAGCCGCGTCATGTCTATGGTGTTTGCCGAAGGCCTGTCCGGCACGCACCAAGTCCTGAAACCTGAAACACTGCGCGAAATGTTGCGGCCACAAAACAGCGCCGTGCCGCTTGACTTCAACTTTCAGACCGGTCTGGGCTGGATGCTGAGCACCTTGGGCAAATCAACGGTAGAGAACGCGGGCCCCGTTGCCCACCATGGCGGTGCCATCGGCATGTTTCGCAGCCAGATGTACCTCTTGCCCCAGCACAAACTCGGGGTTGTGGTGCTGGCCAATTCCGGCGCCGCCACAAGTGTGGTTGACCACATTGCTACCGAAACACTGACGCTGGCGCTGGAGGCCAAAACCGGCATTCAGCAGCCGGTACACACCAAACCCGCATGGGCTGACGCGCCGTTGTCAGCCGAGTTGCAAAACGCCCACGTGGGTGACTACACCACCCTGGTCGGGCCAGTCCACATCCGCGCTGATGGCGGCGCCTTGCGTGTGAACGCTGTGGGGCATGACTTTAAACTGCGCCCGCGCAGCGACGGCTTGCTCGGGCTGGACTACGCCCTGCTGGGCCTGGTGTCCGTGAATATGGGCACTTTGAGCGAGATTGGTTTTTCACGCCGCACGGTGGCGGGCCGCGACCTGTTGGTGGCCCGCGTGGGCGCGCAAGACATGCTGGTGGGTCAGCGTATGGAGCCACCCGCCAGCTTGGGCGCATGGCAACAGCGCCTAGGTGACTACGAAATCAGCAACCTGGGTGATGACCCCAAGGTGGCCAAACGCATTCGTCTGGTTGAAGATCATGGCTTTCTGGTGTTTGAAACCACCTTACTGGACGAGCCCGATCAAGCCGTTCGTGCTGTGCTCAAGCCCGTGTCTGACACCCAGGCCCGGCTGTTGGGGCCGCTGGCCGACGGTGGCGAAATGCTGAGCAGTGTCGTCCTTGATGGCGTGGAGCATCTGGCCTACTCCGGTTATTTGGCAAGAAAGATTGCTACCAGCCGCCCCTAAGGCGCCGCCCATGCGTCATCCGGCAGGGCGCGTGATCGGCAGCAGTCTTCTTTCGTGCCAGAGGCTGGCGCCGCCGCGCTTGTTCGGGGCACTGCTGGCATCCGTCGTGTTGCATGGCGTGCTCCTGAGTCAGCTCAGGCCCGAAAACCGGCCCCATCATGCACCTGAACCTGTGCCACTTGTACTGATGGCCCATTTGTGGATACCCGCGCCGTCATTGAAGCCACCGCCTCCGGTTGTGCCCATCGCGGCCACAGAGCGCACCACCGCTGCGAAACAAAGTGCACGCCGCACGGCAATCCTGCCACAGGTCAGCGTGGTCGATGCGCCGTCTGCAGCCGCTACGCTAGCCGACCCCCACAAATCGGAGCCGCTGGAGCCCGCGCCCTCCGCCCCGTCAAGCGCCCTCGCAGATCGACCGCTGGACCTGTCCCCGCAGATGATCACTCAGGCCGTGCGTCGCAACTCCAGCTCCAGCTTGGCTCAAGCCTCCCGAGCACAGCTGGGCAATGAACCCGCTCCAGCGGCTGCCAGATTGGGGCAACACATCGCTTCCGGGGCAGTGCCAGACTGCCTTCACAATGCACCGGATGGCGAGGCCAAATCCAGGCCAGTGGCCATCGGCGGGCTGCTTGCCTTGCCTTTTCTTGCCTACTCTGCCATGACGGGCAAGTGCAAATAGATAAGGTTGCCAGCGACCTATCGGGATAGCTGAAAATCAAACCATGAAAATTTTGCTGATCGAAGATGACTTGGACCTGGGTGCCGCCTTGCAGCGGGCGCTGGATCAGGCTTCCCTGCCATCGGTGTGGGTGCGTCGTCTGGCCGACGGCATGGAGCAATTGCAGACAAAGGATCTGGACTGCGTGCTGCTCGACATCAACCTGCCCGACGGCGAGGGCTTTGCCTTGCTGGAACACTTGCGGCGCAAAAAAAATTCCGTGCCGGTCTTGGTCATGACCGCCCGGGATGCGCTGGATGACCGCTTGCGCGCCCTCAACGGCGGGGCCGATGACTACGTGATCAAACCCTTCATGCTACCGGAATTGATCGCTCGCATCCATGTGGCCATTCGCCGCTCTGCCGGACAGGCCGCCAACGCTTGGCAAGTGGGCGCGCTGGCGATTGACCCGCAGCAGCAAACCGTCTCACTCAACGGCAGTGCACTGGCAGTGACGCCACGCGAGTTCAACATCCTGTGTGAACTGGCCCGCCAGGCCGGGCGCGTGGTGCGGCGTGAGCAACTGTTGCAACGCGTTTGGACCGGGGACGAGGAGCCCAGCGCCGGTGCGCTGGAGTTCCAGATCCATGCCCTGCGGCGCAAGCTCGGGCAAGATGCCATCCGCACCGTGCGTGGTGTGGGTTACCTGATGCCACGCCCATGATCATGGCTACCTCAGTGGCCCTTGCTGGTTGTTGTAATTTTGGCTTGTAGTGGCTTTCTGTAATGCGCAAGACGCTATTGAAATAATAGCTATCAAGAAAATCGACGGCTGTGATGCGAGGTAGTGATTCACCTCTGCTTGTATCGAAAACTGCTTTCATTGATGGCACTGCGCCGCTGACAGGATTTGCCCATGAGTACATTGGCCATTCGCAATATTGAGCCCGCGATCAAAGACAAGCTGCGTCTGGTGTCTGCAGCTGGATGCCCAAGTGCCGACAGCAGCTCTATTGCCAAATGCGGTATGGCCAGAATCCTTCGTCTGACGCAATCCGGTGAAGCAATTCTTCTGGTGTGCATCCGGTGATTCGACGTGACTCCCGGCAGAGGTGCGATTGATCGGAATACCCCGTTTCAACCGCAAGTTCTGACCATTTCGGTTTTTGTCCATCTGCTATTGCCATTGCGGCAAAAAACATGCGTTCTGCCCGACCGAAACCCCGCAGTTCGCGCATTGGCATACCTGCCCAAAGTCGGATACGACGTTCAATCTGGCGCACGCCGCGCCCGACATGAGAGGTGGCTGCCCGCAGTGCCAAACCCTGCACCCAATCACTGTAACGATTCGCCCCCAGCGCCCGTGCAGGACGAGCCGTCCGCCAGAGTGGGCTGAGGAACGCCTCGATTCTGCGAATGCGCTCATCATCGTTGTGCGCCGCCGACACGTCTTTGCAGAACTGTTGCCACGGAACTGGCAAAACTTCGGCGACATCAACCAGCGTATTGGTCCAGTGACCTGGGTCGATCCCCGTTAGCTGTTGCACCGCATCTGGCAACAACAGCAACATCATCCCGTGTGCTTCACCAGAACTCCATGAGACGGTTGGCCGCGTGTGCGGGCCGCTGAACGCGCATCTTGCCGGAACGGCTGACCGCACAGCCTCCAGCGAAACCGGTTGTCCTGCCGTCAGCATTTCCACTTCGCCCGAAAACCACCAACTGATGCTGCATAGCGGTGTTGCCGGATAGTGATTGAATCGCTGTGTCGGCAATAGCGGCACACCAACGGTGCTGCGCACCATCAGTCCACGGGTGCATTCGGTCAATGACAAAGGGGGGATCCACAACCTGGTCATGGCACAAGACAGGGGAGGATAGTTACTCACCTCACAATTTTAGGTTGTCTGACCAGATTGGATTCCGATGACGCTTTTATTCAATACGAGCGTCTTGCATCGAGGCAAGATCAAAAGCCCATCCTGGCTGCTTGCATGGAATGCGGACAGCCGAACCACTCACTCATCCTCAAGGTACCTGAGCCATGTTCCATCAAATCACAGACAACTTATGGCATGCCGAACACCCATTTCGCGTCAACGGTCTCCCAATCACAACGCGCATGACCGTCATCCGCCTGCCGGGGCAGCAGCTATTTCTGCACTCGCCGATCCCGCTGGATAGCACCTTGGCGAGTCAGATTGATGCGCTCGGTACCGTTGAATTCATCGTTGCGCCCAGTAAAACGCACCATCTGTTTTTGCCAGCGTGCGCGGCAAGGTATCCACAGGCTGCGGTCTTTGGTGCGCCAGGCCTAAGCGAAAAGCGACCAGACATGCGTGGCTTGAAGGAACTGCCTACATCTGGCCCGTCAGCTTGGAACCCGGATCTTGAGTACCTCGTCTTCGGTGGGATTCCCTATGCGAATGAATCGCTCTGGTTTCACCGTCCCTCTGCCACTTTGATTGCAACGGATTTGGTTCAATGGTGGCACGGGAAACTTCCAATGTCGGCCAACCTCTACGCACGGATTACGGGTGTGCACACGCACTTGGCCGTGCCTCGCACAGTCCGGGCGTTGGTTCGTGATCCTGATGCCGCAAGGAAAAGCGCTCAAGCCATTTTGGATTGGCCATTTTCTCGGGTCATCATGGCGCACAACATGCTCATAGAGCACGATGCCCATGCATCAATGAGAAGAGCATTGGCGTGCTTTCTTGCGAGATGACAAACAGTTGACATGTAGGCAAGAACCGACTGAATTGAACGCAGCATGTACCACTTCCAATTGCAGCTAAACTGTACAGCTTAGCTAGTTTCAAAGGAGTCACGCCATGATCACAGTCACCTCCGTGGAAGCACAAAATCGTTTTGGCCAGTTGCTTGACACCGTGCAGCGCGAGCCGGTCACCATTACCCGCCATGGCCGCACGGCTGCATTCATGGTCTCGCCGCAAGACATGCAGGATTTACGGGATTTGCAGGATGCCCGCCGCAAGCGCGGCACCGCCATAGATGCGTTTGAGGCTTTTTTTGCCAAGGCCGATGCCGCACTCACGCCCGCTGCGCGTGAGTTGTCGAATGAGGATGTGGTGCGCATGGTGAAAGATTCGAGGTGAGCGACCTGCGCCGGGTCGTTGTAGACACCAGCACGTTGGTTGGTGCGGTATTGCGCCCCAACTCTGTGCCGCGGCACGCTTTCTTGGCAGTTGTCAGGCTTTATGAACTCTGCGTGAGTCAAGCCACGTTGGATGAATTGCACGAGGTCATGCAGCGACCCAAGTTTGATCGTTACGTGCCACGGCAAGAACGCTTGGATTTCTGCATGCTGGTCACTGAACGCGCAAGACTGTGGGATGTTGATGCGGCAAGCACGCAAGCCGCTGATGTCGCATGTCGCGATGCGAAAGACGCCAAGTTTTTAGCGCTGGCTCTGGCTTGCCAAGCGGTGGCACTGGTATCGAGCGATGATGATCTGCTGATCCTGCACCCTTGGAATAACGTACCGATCTTGACACCTGCGGCGTTTTTAACAACGCTCAGCACCCATTGACTTTGCTTGCCCTACTCTATTTGTAGCTGCCTGCGCTTTCAGCATAAGGGCTATGGCCTGATTTTTTAAATAGCAGAGCCAATCAAGGCTGCTTGTGGCGATTCTGGCGAGGGCCTGGCATCTCTGGGTGTATCAAGTGTCAAGAGAAAATTGGTCTCTGGCCCTTTATGTGCCTGCGCAAGTAGCTGCATTTAACATAGCTTAATGAAGTGTTGCCTGAGCCGTATTCAACCAAGAACCCCGGAATGATCCGCAAACTGCGACAACCGTCCCTGTTCAAGCGCTTGCTGGCCTGGCAGGCGCTGGTGATGTTGCTCGCCGTTGGGGCCAATTTCGGCTGGAACATCTGGCTTGCCTACCAGCCCAAAACCGGCAGCATCGACCGCAGCATGTACCTGCTGGCCGAGGCGGTAGCGCGTTTTGCAGCCCTCAAACCCACCCCGGAACACGCTGCTGCCGTGGCACGCCAGGTCAAACAACTCGACAAGGACAACGCCACCCTGCCCACCAAAGACACCGACTTTGCCTGGCAAGTCTGGAGCACATCGGGACAATTGCTGTCGAGTGACGGCATGACCAAAACGTTTGCCCTGACCCCGCCCGGCAGTCTGGTGATCGGCATACGGCATGACCAAGGCGACTGGCGACTGATGGCTGCTCAAAGCCCGGACGGCAAAGTCTGGGCCGTGGTGGCGCAAACGCGTGCGTTTTACAGCCAGCTCGATGCGCTGGTGCTGCGCCAGATGGTCACCATCCCCCTCATCTATGTGACGGTACTGGTCATTGCCTTGTGGCTGGCCACCTGGCGCGGCCTGAAACCACTGCAGCAATTGGGGCAACGCATTGCCATGCGTGATGCCGGTAGCCGAGAACCCATCACTGATGCGGCGCACGACCCGCTGGAGCTGCAGCCCATCACCGCCGCGCTAGATGCCTATGCGGTGCGCGAGGCAGAGCTGCGGGCCAACGAAAAGCGTTTTTTTGCCGATGCCGCCCATGAGCTGCGCACCCCGCTCGCCGTCATTGGTACCCAGGCGCATGTGTTATCGCAGGAGCGCGATTCGACCCGGCACCCTGACATGCTGCGCACCTTGCAAAACGGGGTGCAGCGTGCGGGCGATGTGCTCTCCAAGGTGTTGACCATGTCGCGGCTGGATGCCTCACCCGCAGAAATCGCCTTGGACACCGCAACCAGCGTCGACTTGGGCGAGCTGCTGCGTGAACGCGTGGCGGAACACACGCCACGGGCCATAGACCGCGAGATTGACCTCGGCCTGCTGGAAGGCCCGAGCGTGCCGGTCAACGTCAACGCACCGCTGCTCAGCGCGGCCATTGACAACCTGATCGACAACGCCCTGCTGTATTGCCCCAAAGGTAGCCATGTGGATGTGTCCTGGGGCCAGCAAGACGGTCACGCCTGGTGGGCAGTGGAAGATGATGGCCCTGGCATTGACCCGGCGCAGCAGGCTTTGGTGTTTGAGCGGTTCGAGCGCGGCACGGCATCGCAGGACGTGGCTGGCAGTGGCTTGGGCCTTTCCATTGCGCGTGAAGTGGCGCTCAAACACGGCGGCACACTGTGCCTGGAAGCGCCTGCCGCAGGGCACGGTTGCCGTTTTGTGATGACGCTGGCGGGGCATGCAGGCAAGGGGCTTCGGGCGTGAGGCCAAATTAATAGGGCCGACGCCCCCAGAGTGGGCGAACCAGCCGGGTTGTTAACGCGGCAAACCGGAGCCAGCCACAGACTTCAGAGCCATTGCTGCGAAGTACGGGCATGAATTTCTGAGTTGAACCAAGAGGTGATGACAGCGTACGAATGAATCTTTCGGGTTTGGGTATCAGGTACTTCCAATTGAGACTTCCAAAAGCAGCCTTTCACCAGTACCCGTTTACGCTGCCATCCAGCCATTCAAAAAATCAATGCTGCCACTTGGTTTTTGACGAATAAGCACCATCGCCAGAAACAAAAATACTACTGAATTAATAGCTACCTGCGCCTATTCCAAAAGGGCTAGCGGCTGATTTAATGCCTAAAAAAGCCGCCGCGCCTGCCGCTGCTCAGCCTCCTCACCTCAACAGCTTGCGTGCTGCGTCCATCTGCTCATGCTCGAATGCAGGGGCGAAGTCGTCCAACTCATGGCTCTGCAGGCCCACGGTCGCATGGCGGGCCACTGTCCGCCAGTCGGACACCGACTTGACCACGTCAGCCAACGCCGCCAGGGCTAGGGCGGGCGTCAGGGAAAAGTAGGCGCAGTGGGCCATCAAGGGGGCCAACTCCATGACAGGCCCCACGTCAGCGGACAACCACGTTTTGGACTCGCGGTCCTTGTCCGGAAACGGGTTGAGGTCAAAGACCGGGGCCAGCCGCCACTGCGCGTTGCTCACATGCAGAAAGTCAAGGTTCTGCAGGTGGTCGTCCACGTTCGTGATCAAGAGGTTGAACACGATGCGGCGCCACAGTTGCCGGGCATCCGCTGTGGGTGCCAGCCCGTCCGAGGCAAACATCGACTTGCTGTTTGATGTTGACGGGCGATTTCACAGCGCCCCCGTCGGTGTGGTCTTCCTGGCGCGAACCCGCTTGGGCAGCTGCTCATCCATGAGGGTCAGCCCAATGTCGTCCTGGGCGGTGTCAAGCAGATTGGCAAGTCTCTCAACTTCGCCGAAGACATGTAATGCACGCGCAAAAAAGTGCAGGGGCACCCGCAGGTCGCCCTGTTCCATGCGCCGAACCGTGGACAGCGACGCGCCAATCCGCTCGGCCAGCGATGCCTGTGTGATGTGGCGCCTGCGCCGGGCCAAACCCAGGTCGCTGCCTAGTTTGGCTATCGCACGCTCAACCGGCAAGGGAACGGGGAGTTTCGATGATTTGTTTTTGTGATTTAAGACGTCCATCGGAACCACTAACTTATATAAAAGTTCTCGTGGGAATTATTATGTCATTAATACCGCAAGCGACGTTGAGGCCGGAATCGCGACGGCGGCTACCACGAAGACCGACGCATTCGCAATCTGAACCCGGCGCTGATTTTTTAAGCCAAATCAGCCTCTAGCCCCCGTCCAGAAAGCGTGGAGAGCTATTTATTTAGTAGCAATATTCAAACCGCCCGTGGCTTGACCTTGGATGCCGCCAGCTTGGCGTTCACACGGGCCACTTCCACATCGGCATCAAACGCCAGCGCCACGCCCATGCGGCGCTTCTTGAAGCTCTCGGGCTTGCCGAACAGGCGCAAGTCGGTGTTGGGCACGCGCAGCGCCTCGGCCACGCCGTCGAACACGATGCCTTTGGCATCCACTCCGCCATAGATGACGGCGCTGGCGCCGGGGCTGCGCAGGGCGGTGTTGACCGGCAGGCCCAGGATGGCGCGGGCGTGCAGTTCGAACTCGCTCTGCACTTGGGTGGTGAGCGTCACCAGGCCGGTGTCGTGCGGGCGCGGTGACACTTCGCTGAACCAGACCTGATCGCCCTTGACGAACAGTTCCACGCCATACAAACCCTGGCCGCCCAGGTTATCAGTCACGGTTTTCGCGATCTGGCGTGATCGTTCCAGCGCCGCC
>Ga0209123_1004129_pt1 | contig 10205 bp, 4 predicted proteins | sample BarGraIncu00431A_FD_184500 | JGI IMG/M metagenome (GOLD analysis project Ga0209123, IMG submission 184500) | Arctic peat soil microbial communities from Barrow, Alaska, USA - Barrow Graham LP Incubations 004-31A (SPAdes) (version 2) | ecosystem: Environmental > Terrestrial > Soil > Wetlands >...
AAAAGAAATAATGAATATTCATTGAAAAAATGGACTTTTTTCAAAATAAACAGTTAATGTTTAAAAATGAGTTATCATTTTCTGAATGATATAAATAAAATAAGTTTCACCTTAAAAAAACTAATGCATGATGTACAATCACTTAAAGCTCAAAATGCGTGCATTTGTAGCTGTTGTAGCGATGTTTGTTTTGGCCTTAACTGTAAATGCTCAACAAATATCAGTATCTGGGATAGTGAAAGATGCCAAAACTGGAGAAGCAATTCTCGGAGCAAGCATTCTTGAAAAAGGCACCAACAATGGTGTTGTTACTAATTTTGACGGGGCATTTACCTTAAAAGTTGCCTCTAATGCCACTTTAATAGTCAGATATTTAGGCTACTCTGCCTTGGAAGTTCCAGTTTCAGGAAAATCTCAATTAATCATTCAATTAAAAGAAGAAGCTATTTCACTGGGTGAAGTCGTAGCAATTGGGTATGGTACAGTTATGAAAAATGATGCAACTGGCTCATTAACTGCTATTAAGCCAGATAAATTAAATAGGGGTTTAACTACGAATGCTCAGGATATGATAAGCGGAAAAATTGCCGGTGTATCAGTTATTTCTGGTGGTGGGACTCCAGGAGGAGGAGCTACAATCCGGATTCGTGGAGGTTCATCATTAAATGCCAGTAATGATCCGTTAATTGTTATTGATGGATTAGCGTTGGATAATGATGGAATTAAGGGAGTTGCCAACTTTCTTAGTACTATTAATCCAAATGATATTGAGTCATTTACAGTTTTGAAAGATGCTTCTGCAACTGCAATTTACGGCTCTCGTGCTTCCAACGGCGTAATTCTTATTACTACCAAAAAAGGTGAAACCGGTGGAAAAGTTAGAGTATCTTATGATGGTAATATGTCTGTAGGTGTAATTGGCAATAAACTTCATGTAATGAATGGTACTGAGTTTAGTGATTATGTGAAAAAATTATATGCTGATCAACCAGATGTAATTGCCAAATTAGGCACTGCGAATACCGATTGGCAAAGTCAAATTTATCAAAACGCTATCAGTACAGATCATAATATTAATATAAGTGGTGGAATAAAAAATATTCCTTATCGGGTTTCTGTAGGTTATACAGACCAGAACGGTATTGTTAAAACATCTAGTTTTGAGCGTTATACAGGTGCAATCAGTGTAAGTCCCTCTTTATTTGATAATCATCTAAAAATCAATCTGAATGCAAAAGGAATGTTGGTAAGAAACCGATATGCTGATGGTGGTGTGGTTGGTGCGGCTTTGGCTATGGATCCAACCCAACCTGTACATGCTTATGATGCAGGACGCTATAATTTTGGAGGGTACTGGGAATGGACACAAATTGACGCTAAATTTGGTTCAATACCGGTTCCATTAGCAACAAGAAATCCAGTAAATACTTTAAAACAAAAAAATGATGTAGCTAATTCTCAGGATGTTATTGCAAGCGCAGAATTTGATTATAAAGTACATTTTCTTCCTGAGCTCAGACTACATTTGAATCTTGGAATGGATCATGCCTTTGGAAATCAGACAACTGATCTTCCAACTTCTGCTGCAAGCGTTTATCCTTTTGGGTCTACTGGTTGGTCAAAGGAAAACAAAACTAATAGTTCGTTGAACTATTATATGCAATATTCCAAAGAAATCGAAAATAACAAATTCGATGCAATGATAGGTTATGAATGGCAGCATTTTTATAGAGATGGTAGCAGCGCTTCTCACGGCCTTACTGACGTAAATGGAGTTGTAATAAGTACCGGTAATTTCTATAATCCTCAAAGTAATATTTTTAAAACTGAAAGTTATTTGGTTTCATTCTTTGGTCGTGTAAATTATTCATATGCCAATAAATATCTTTTGACAGCAACCCTTCGTAATGACCGTTCTTCAAGATTTTCAGCAGCAAATCGTAGTGCCATTTTCCCTGCATTTGCATTCGCATGGAAAATTAATAATGAAGGTTTCCTTAAAGATAACACAGAAATTTCAGATTTAAAACTCAGGTTTGGATATGGTGTAACGGGTCAACAGAATCTATTACAAGGAGATTATCCATATCTACCCGTATATACAACTAGTATAGCTGGCGCATTTTATCCTTTTGGAACAACTTATAATCTAACTTCCAGACCTGACGCCTATAATCCTAATTTAAAATGGGAACAGACTTCAACTTACAACGGAGGATTGGATTTTGGATTTTTAAATTCAAGAATAACAGGATCAATCGATTATTATTATCGTAACACAACTGACTTGATAAATGTTGTTTCCGTTCCTGCCGGAACAAACTTCAGAAATAAAGTAATAAGTAATATCGGCTCTTTAAGAAATAATGGACTTGAATTTTCTATTAATGCCAAGGCAATTACCGTTAAAGATTTCACCTGGGAAATTGGATATAATGTTAGTTATAACAATAATCAAATTACCAAACTTACAACAGGAAATCAACCTGGTTATATAGTTCCTGCAGGTGGTTTGTTTCAGGGATATACTCAGGCTCAAGCAGTTGGATATCCAATGAATTCATTCTATGTTTATCAACAAGTATATGGTGTTAATGGTAAGCCAATAGAAGGACTTTATGTTGATAGAAATGGAGACGGTATTATTAATGAAAAAGACAAATACTTTTTCCATAATTCAAATCCCGATGTAACCATGGGATTATCTTCAAAGATTATTTATAAAAACTTTGATTTAGGATTCACATTAAGAGCAAGTATTGGTAATTATATGTACAATGGTGTTACTGCTGGAAATCTGAATGTTGGCTCAGGAGGTGTTTATTCTTCACTTGGATATTTGTCAAATAAACTTATGACATCATTTGATACGAATTTCTCAGGTAAATCAAACGACTATTTGTCTGACTATTATGTTCAGAATGCTTCATTCCTTCGTTGTGATAACATTTCATTTGGTTACTCATTCAAAAAAATGTTTGGTGTAATTGATAGCGGACGTATATTTGCTACAGTTCAAAATCCATTTGTGGTTACTAAATATAAAGGATTAGATCCTGAAATTTCAGGCGGAATTGACAATAATATCTATCCTCGCCCAATAATTACTTTAATGGGACTTACCTTAAACTTTTAATTAAACGCTTAAATTTACAAATATGAATAATAAGAATAATAAATGGTTTTATATCATTGCTCTGATGGTTGTTTCAATGACCACAACATCATGTCTAAATGATTTAAACGTTGTTCCAATTAATCCTCAGGTAACGCAAACGTTTAATCAGGATGAAGTTTTTGCAAAAGCATACGCTTCATTTGCATTGACCGGACAACAAGGCCCAGCCGGAAATAATGATATTGATATAACTGACGAAGGTAGATTCTCTCTAACCCGTTGTTTGTGGAACATTAATGAGCTTCCTACTGACGAAGCCATTTGTGCGTGGGGAGATGCTGAAGTAGTAGAATTAAATTCAAACAGCTGGCCATCCTCAAATTTAGCAGGTGAAGGTTTGTACGCTCGTTTATATTTTATTGTGACCATCAGTAATCACTTTTTGCAACAAACAGCAGGAATGACTGATGATAAAACAGTAAAACAACGTGCAGAAGTTCGTTTTTTACGTGCATTGGGTTACTTCTATCTAATGGATGTTTTTGGAAATGTTCCTTTTACAGAAGCTATTTCCGATCAGCTTCCACCACAAATAAAAAGAGCAGATTTATTCAACTATATAGAAAAAGAACTGACTGCAATAGAGCCTGATATGTATGCTCCCCGAACTGCACCTTATTACAGATTAGATGTTGTGGCTAACTGGCTGTTGAAAGCAAGATTATACTTGAATGCACAGGTTTATACCGGAACTCAACGTTGGGACGATGCTATAACTTATGCGAATAAAGTGATGACATCAACTTATAAATTAAACCCCAGCTATAAACAAATATTTATGGGCGATAATGCCGGTACAATTGATGGATCAACCAATGCAGCACCACAAGAAATTATTTTTCCAATTGCTCAAGATGGTGTTAAAACTAGCAGCTATGGTGGTTCTCTTTTCCTTATTGCTTCGACACATACAGGTGATGGAAGTATGCCAAACTGGGGAAGTACAGCAGGTTGGGGTGGTAATAGAGCTCGTGCCACTTTAGTAAGTAAATTCTTCCCAGCAGGAAATGTTCCAACTGTAACTGATTTATCAACCGCAGCAGTTGATGATAGAGCCTTGCTGTTATCAGCAGGAAGAACCGTAGCGATTACAAAATTGACAGATTTCACAAAAGGTCTGTCTGTAATTAAATTTTCTAATGTTCGTTACGATGGTCTAGCCACTCATGATCCACAGTATACCGATATGGATATTCCATTTATGAGAATTTCTGAAGCTTATTTGACGTATGCTGAAGCAAATTTACGCTCAACTAATGGTACGACTGCAAATGCACTTTCAGCTATTAATGCCGTAAGAGCCAGAGCACATGCCATAGTTTTACCTTCAATTACAAAAGATAAAAATGGGTTGGATCAGGTTTTGGATGAATGGTCACGCGAATTCTTCTTCGAAGGTCGTCGAAGAATGGATTTAATTCGCTATGGATATTTTGGTGGAAGTAGTGTTTATAATTGGGATTGGAAAGGCGGAACTGCTGCCGGAACTCAATTTGATGCTCATCTTAATATAATGCCAATACCTCCAGGTGATTTAAATGCGAATTCCAACTTAGTTCAAAATCAGGGTTACTAAAAATTTGTAAGTTATAGTTTAAATATAAACAATATGAAAAAAATCAATTTATTAATTGTTGTAATCCTCCTTTTAATTGGGTTTACATCATGCGAAGATACCAGAGGTCCGGTGATTAGCAGCGCTGCATTGGATGGAACTATGAGTTTCAAGCTCAATCAACCAGTCTACTCCAATATGACTTATGTGCTTGATAATGCTAATGCCGATTTAGACATGGATTCATTAACTTGTGTTCAACCTGCATATGGATTTACAGCAGCAGTAACATATACTACACAGGTATCTTTCAGCTCTACTTTTGCTAAGGGAACTTTTCAAAGTTTAGCAACTACAATAAATGGCGAAAAGGTAAGGGTTAATACAAAAGAAATGGATAAGGCAATCATTGCATTATATGGCGGTGTATTACCAACACCGTTAGTTACTAAAGATGTTTATTTACGTCTGCAAGCGTTTATAAGTGATGCACCTACAACTCCAATAGCAAAAGATACAATTGTTAAGCCGCTTTATTCAAATGCTATTAAAATTAAAATTCTTCCTTATGTTTTACCTCTATTCCCTTATACTGAGATTACTCCAAGACTATGGTATATAGTAGGTTTAGATGGAGTCTGGAATAACTCAGTTGCAGGAGTTGGAACTTCATTGATACCATTGAGTATTCATGAAGGAAAAAAATACAATTTGAGTGGCGATGGAGAATTTATTTACACCGGATATTTCAAAGCTTCAGTCGGATTTAAAATCTTACGTAATATAGGTGATTGGGCTGCTGATGTTTGGGGTATGACTGGTTCAAATTATGTTTACAATGGAGGAGGAAATATTAATGTACCATCAGATGGATACTACAAAATTACAATGAACTCTATTGATAAAACATTGAAAATTTTACCGGTTTCAATTACTCCTACAACTTTCACTGCAATTGGAATTATTGGAGCATTTAACGGCTGGGGTGCTGATGTAGCATTAACAGGAAATACAAGCACTAGTAAACATTTCTGGTCAACATCTTTCACCTTAACTGCTGATTCTCAATTAAAACTTCGTGCAAACGGATCTTGGGATACCAACTGGGGAACTGGTGGTAGTTCTGATGGTAACCCTGTATATTCTGCAATGGGTGTCGGTGTAAGTAGTGGTAAAAATATGATCGAAACGACTGGTGTATATATAGTTATGTTCAACGATATTGACGCATGCTATTTTTTCATTAAAAAATAAATAGAAAATGAGTTCTGCAGTTAAATGTTGCAGAACTCATTAAAAGAAATAAAATGTTTTACTCAATTAAAATTAATTTAAAATGAAAAAAACACTAAAATATATTATTGTATTGGTTATAAGTTGTGTGGTTTTTATTTCATGCAACGATCCCTATGCTAATCAGAAAGTTGCCTCACCTGGTAATTATTCACAGCTTGCGTTACAAGATACAACCGGATTCACTGCAGTACTTAAAGCAGGACTAAGTCCGTTGACAATTTCAACTGTCAGTTTATCTTCTCCTCTTTCTTTGGTGACTTGTTCTTCAGTTATAAACAGGGCAGATACCACAACAAGATCAACTTACCGTTTGGACTTTTCGAATGTATCGACATTTGCAAATTATAAAACTATTCCGATTACTTTTGATGGTAAAGCCGGATCTGACGTTAAAGTTGCATCTAAACAGTTTAATGATTCAATAAAAACGTACAATAAAAATGCTGTTCAACGAACTGTTTATATTCGTTTGATTTCATTTATTGTGAAAAATGGTCTGCAAGCCGGATATACTTCAAAAACATTGAGTTTGTTGGTAACTCCCAATAATTACCCACCAGTTGCTTTAAACGATGTTGCAACATTGCCGATGAATAGTTCTATTAATATAAACGTGCTTGCAAATGATACTGATCCTGAAGGCGATGTTTTAAATGTTGTGAGCACTACTACACCTGCACATGGAGCAACAGTAATTAATACCGATGGAACTATAAAGTATACACCAACAAATGGTTATTCAGGTGCAGACAGTTTTGGTTATACTATTAGTGATGGTAATGGAAACACTGCTTCTGCAAATGTTGATGTAACAATTCTAGCAGTAAATCCGTATAATGCAGTAACTGTAAGACCTTGGTATTTGGTTGGATCTGCTATTGGAAATGGATCGTGGAATAATTCAGCATCAGGTTTAGGTATTGCCCTTTTCCCTTTGAGCGTAGTTACAGGAAATGTATATAATGTTACCGGTGATGGGACTTTTGTTTATACAGGTTATTTGGTAGGTGGTCAAGGCTTTAAATTGATTCGGGATGTTGGAAACTGGGACAATCAATGGGGTATGACTGGTTCAACATATATTCATAATGGCGGAGATAATATTACCGTTCCAACTAATGGATATTATACAATAACACTTAATTCAATAATTAATACATTGACCATAGTACCTACTTCAGCACCTGCAACAACTTATACAACAATAGGATTGATTGGTGAATTTAATGGTTGGGGATCTGATGCGTTGATGACACCAGGACAGGCTACCAATAATCATATCTGGTATAAAACCATAACATTTGCTAATGATTTTACACCACCAGTAGGTAATGGCGGTTTAAAATTCAGAGGAAACAGTGATTGGGGCTTTAACTGGGGTGCAGGGTATTTCCCGGTTGGATTAGGAACTAACAATGGAACTAATATTCCATTCAAAGCAGGAACTTATTTGGTTATATTCAATGATATTGATGGATGTTATTATTTTAATAAGCAATAATAAAATCAGAAAAATCATTTCTTTAGAAAAAAGACTTTCCATAAAAGGAAAGTCTTTTTTTGCTTTAGTATTTACAAATTCTGGAAATTATTTTTAAGGTGATGCTTAATTTGTATGTTAAGTTTATTTAAATACTAGTAATGGTACTAAATTAAATTTGAATATTAATGCAATTTATTTAATAATCTCGGTTTTTACAATTACTTTTGTGGCTAATTTAAAATACTTATTATATCCTAACCAATTACAGTTTGTGAAAAGTAACTTTCTTCAGATCTTCCCAATACTTCTGCTATTTTCATTTTATTGTTTCAGCATTTCTGTGCAAGCTCAACAAAATACAATCCAAGAAAGAGATACAACCAGATTAATATCTTTTGATGAATTAGCACCCAAAATTGAAACGGCAAATCAAATTAAATTGTTTTTCAAATCTGAATGGTTCTCAAATAGAAAATTTAGAGAATCTCTTTCTAAATTGCCGTTAGAAGAATGTTTGACTATTGTTAAGCGTGTTTCGGAATTGTCGTGTATAATCGTTAATCCAACAACTTATGTTTTTGTTCCGGTAGAAATACGAAATTTCTCAAATAAAAGAAATAGTAAGGGTGTTCTCATCATAGGTGATGAAGATGATTTTGGTAAATATACCAAAGCCACCGTTTCCGGTAAAATAATGGATGCCAGAACAGGAATACCCCTTCGTTATGCAAGAGTTAATATAGACAAACTTAATGTGAATGAATCAACAGACAAGGATGGTAATTATAAATTTACAGTTCCGGTTGGAGAATATGAATTAAGACTTAACTATTCAGGTTTTGAAGAGGACAAAAGAACTTTGCAAATTGGTGGAAATGGAATTGTTGATTTTGAATTATCCCAAAAAACAATCAAATTAAAAGAAGTAATTGTTACGAATAAAGCGGTTGATATGAATGTGATTCGAACGCAAATGAGTACAATTAAATTTAATATTAAGACGATAAAGGAATTACCAATGTTCCTGGGAGAGAAGGACATAATAAAGAGCGTAACTTTGCTCCCGGGAGTACAATCTACAGGAGAGTTTGGAACAGGATTTTTTGTACGTGGTGGAAGTTCAGATCAAAACCTAATTTTGGTGGAAGATGTGCCAATGTTTAATTCATCGCATATGTTTGGATTAAGTTCTGCAATAAACTCAGATGGTGTTAATAATGTTTCGTTGCTTAAAGCTGGCATTCCGGCTAAATATGGTGAAAGAGCTTCGTCAGTTATGGATATTCGCTTGGGAAATAACGTTGATCAAGTATCTGTAAAAGGTGGAATAGGTCTTCTAAACTCAAGATTGAATGTAGAGATGCCACTCTTTGATAAAAAAGTTTATTTGTTGCTCGGTGGGAGAAGTACGTATTCTAACTGGTTGCTGCATGCAATGCCCGATGGGGATTTAAAGAAAAGCTCTGCAAGTTTTTATGATATTAACACACTACTCACTGTAAAATTAGATGCCCGGAATAGTTTATCTTTTTTTGGTTATTATAGCAATGATAATTTTAGTTTTAGCAAAAACTCACCCTATCATTATGAAAATGCAATGGCTTCGGCCAAATATTCGCATACGTTTAATGAGAAACTATATTCTTCCTTACTTTTAGGTTTTAGTCTCTATAATAATGATGTAAGTCAATCAGATTCGCTAAAACCCAAAGAAGCTTATAAAATCAGCTCATCAATATTATATAATAATGTAAAGCTTAATTTTACATGGTTGCCAAACGATAAGCATTCAGTGAACTATGGAATGAATGCTGTTTTATATCAGCTGCAACCAGGCATTTTGTCTCCTCTTGGTTCGTCGTCGGATGTGGTAACTCAAACAACTCACAGAGAAAAAGCACTGGAATCTGCTCTGTTTATAAGTGATAATATAAATTTCTCGCCTCAAATGAGTGCTGAAGTTGGTTTAAGATTAACTCAATATGCTTTTCTTGGACCAAATAATGTTTATGTTTTTAAGAATGATGCCCCACGAACAACTGAAAATATTATTGACACTTTGAAATATGGAAACAATAGAGCAATAAAGTGGTACACAAGTCTTGAACCTAGATTGTCACTCCGTTACTCCTTTGATGATGTAAGTTCTGTAAAATTTAGTTATAATAGAATCAGTCAGTTTATTAATCTTATTTCTAACACGGCTGTCATGTCACCAACAGATGTATATAAGCTGAGTAACTCAAATTTACCTCCTCTTGTTAGTGATCAGGTTGCACTTGGATATTTTAGAAATTTCAATAAAAATGATTATGAAACATCCGTAGAAATATATTATAAGAAGCTTAATAATATACTTGAATACAGAGATGGTGCGCAAATATTGCTAAATAATTCGTTGGAAACAGATTTAATCAATGCTTCAGGTTATAATTACGGTATGGAGTTTTATATGAAGAAAAACGCTGGGCGATTAACAGGTTGGGTTAGTTATACTTACTCTAAATCTATGCGACATACAACAAGTCCATTTGCTATTGATCAAATAAATGGAAATAATTACTATACTTCTGCATTTGATAAACCGCATAATTTGGTGATAAATGCGACTTTGCATCTGACAAGAAGGTGGAGATTGGCCGGAATATTTAATTACAATACAGGAAAGCCGGTTACATTGCCCGAGCTCAAAT
>Ga0209123_1004130_pt1 | contig 10204 bp, 8 predicted proteins | sample BarGraIncu00431A_FD_184500 | JGI IMG/M metagenome (GOLD analysis project Ga0209123, IMG submission 184500) | Arctic peat soil microbial communities from Barrow, Alaska, USA - Barrow Graham LP Incubations 004-31A (SPAdes) (version 2) | ecosystem: Environmental > Terrestrial > Soil > Wetlands >...
CATACTGTTCTTTTAACTGTAATGCTGCTTCCATTGCATTTTTGTCAAAAGGATTAACAATACTTGGAACTCCTTGACGGATCAGGGTATTTGTTACTGGATCAATTTTAACCTCTGTCGTGTCAGGCACTTGCTTAATACATACTACTATTTCCATATCTTTAATCCTCCTCTTTGTTTTTCAGAAAAGAGATCTTCCCTTACAACATGGATTTAAACGCCAGGGCCACATAATTATAATGGCCCTAGCGCACCCTTTTTACTAGCGCAAGATAGATCCAGAAATAACCATCCGTTGTACTTGATTGGTTCCTTCATAAATTTGTGTAATCTTAGCATTACGCATCAGACGTTCCACAGGATATTCCCTACTATAACCATAACCGCCGAAAATTTGCACTGCATCAGTTGTTACCGACATCGCACTATCCGATGCAAACAGTTTGGCCATCGCAGCTTCCTTCGAATAAGATAAGCCTTGATCTTTAAGATAAGCAGCACGATAAATGAGTAAACGAGACGCATCAACTTTGGTCGCCATGTCAGCCAGCATAAAAGCAATGGCCTGATTACTCGCAATTGGTTTACCGAATTGTACCCGTTCTTTTGAATATTTAATCGCATGATCAAGAGCCCCTTGAGCAATCCCAAGAGCCTGAGCAGCCACACCAATTCGGCCGCCATCCAAGGTTGACATGGCGATTTTAAAACCTTCGCCTAATTTTCCTAATAAGTTTTCTTTCGGTACACGTACATCCTGGAAAACTAATTCGTTGGTTAATGAAGTATGTATACCCATTTTGTGTTCTTTTTTGCCAAAACTGAAGCCTGGCATGTCTTTTTCCACGATAAATGCACTAATGCCCTTCATGCCTTTTGATTTATCAGTCATCGCAAATATAACATAGGTTTCAGCTTCACCAGCATTGGTAATAAAAATCTTACTACCATTAAGAATATAATCATCACCATCAAGCACTGCCACGGTCTGTTGACCACTTGCATCAGTACCAGCATTTGGTTCAGTAAGTCCAAACGCACCTAGTTTTTCACCTTCTGCCAAAGGAACTAAATACTTTTGTTTTTGCTCTTCTGTACCATAAGCAAAAATTGGCCATGCGCACAGTGATACTGTCGCCGATAATGTAATACCAACGCCATCATCCGCTTTTGATAATTCTTCAACAGCTAAAATATAGCTCATTACATCACCACCAGAACCGCCATACTCTTCTGGAAAGCAAATACCTGTTAAGCCCATTTCTCCCATTTCATTAGTTAGTTCTCGTGAGAACTCTTCCTTGTGGTCCCGCTCTGACACTGTCGGAGCCAGTTTCTTTTCAGCAAAATCCCTCGCTAGCTTTTGCACCATTTTCTGATCTTCAGTAAGCTTAAATTCCATAATAATAACCTCCTTATATTTTAAACATATTGACTAACCCCAGTATACTACACTTTGTGAAAAGCCTCACCTAAATGTTTGGAGTCAATGCCAATCGCAAAGCGATTGGCATCACCCCTATGTTAAAATTACTATATACGCTCAATAATGGTTGCTACGCCCTGTCCGCCGCCGATACACAAGGTAGCTAATCCTAACTTGACATCTCTTGCTTCCATCGCATACAAGAGGGTTACTAAAATACGTGCTCCACTTGCACCAATCGGATGACCGATTGCAATAGCGCCACCATTTACATTCACTTTCTCTTGATCAAAACCAAGTTCTTGCCCAACTGCTAAAAACTGGGCAGCGAATGCTTCATTAGCCTCAATTAAATCAAGATCAGCAACCGTCAGCCCTGCTTTTTCTAAGGCCTTGCGCGAGGCTGGTACGGGTCCCATTCCCATAATACTAGGATCAACACCACTTGAAGCATAAGAACGAATGCGGGCCATAGGTTTTATACCAAGTTCTTTAGCTTTATCAGCAGACATGAGTACTAAAGCAACTGCGCCATCGTTAATACCTGACGCATTAGCAGCAGTGACAGTACCATCTTTTTTAAATGCCGCCCGTAAAGCAGCTACTTTTTCAATTGCTGTCCCACTCTTAGCATATTCATCTGTCGCAAAAATAGTATCGCCTTTTTTGCTTTTAATGGTTATTGGCAATATTTCTTTGGCAAATGCGCCACTTTCAATGGCTTTAATGGCCTTATTTTGAGAATTAACAGCCAATTGATCTTGTGCTGCACGAGTAATGCCAAACTTTTCGGCAACATTTTCGGCCGTAATTCCCATATGATAATCATTGGTTGCACACCATAAACCATCTTTAATCATAACATCGATTACTTGAGAATTGCCCATGCGAAAACCTTGACGTGCTTTGCTATCTAGTACATATGGTGCATTTGTCATGCTTTCCATACCACCAGCAATAACAATCTCAGCGTCACCTGCCATAATGGCTTGCGCTGCTAGATTCACTGTCTTAAGTCCTGAACCACATACTTTATTCACAGTAAAGGACGGTACTTCTACGGGAATACCAGCTTTTAAAGCAGCCTGACGAGCAGGATTTTGTCCAAGTCCTGCCTGAAGTACATTACCAAAAATAACTTCATCAATACTTGCGCTATCAATACCAGCCCTTGTTATCGCCTCTTTAATGACCATACTTCCAAGTTCTATAGCGGAAAAAGGCGACAATGAACCATTAAAACTACCAACTGCAGTACGCACTGCACTAACTATAACTACTTCTTTCATAACAATACCATCCTTGTTTTTATTTTAAGCCCATTAATTCACTACGGAAAATACGTTCATCCATCAATTTCATCGTTGGCGAAATAATTGGTGCAAAATCCATCAATGCCAAAATATCCTTCTCTAAATCAACGCCGGGGGCAATTTCAATCAATACCATACCTTCAGCAGTTAGTTCAAATACAGCCCGCTCGGTAATATAGAGTACCGGCTGATGAACTTTTTGAGCATATTTACCACTAAAAGTAATCTGCTCAACATTTTTTAAGAACTTTTTGGCTCTGCCCTCCGTTAATATTGATAACTTGCCGTCAGCCACTGCAACATTTAACCCTCCAGCCATAAACGTACCACAGAATACGACACGTTTGGCATTTTGCGTAATGTTGATAAATCCACCACAACCGGCTACCCGACCTTTAAACTTACTGACATTAATATTACCACCTTGATCTGTTTCCGCCAATCCCAGATACGCTAAATCTACGCCCCCACCATCATAAAAATCAAACTGATAGGGTTGATCCAAAATAGCTTCTGGATTGGTCGCTGCACCAAAACTTAATCCGCCAGCAGGCACACCACCAATGGGACCCGCCTCGACAGTGAGGGTCATAATGTGGCCGATACCCTCTTCATTGGCCACCATGGCAACGCCTTCAGGGACCCCTATTCCAAGGTTTACCTTCGCATCATTAATAAGTTCCATCGTTGCACGTCGGGCGATGACTTTGCGTTCATCAAGAGGCATGACCTTAATTGCTGATAGGGAGGCACGGATTTCACCTGAATACGCAGGATTATATTGTTCAGAAAAAGTCTGCATGTGTTGTTTTGCATCTTCTGCGACTACAATATAATCAACAACAATACCAGGAACTTTTACATTCATGGGTTTGAGGCTTCCATTGGCTACCATACGTTCAACTTGTGCGATAACAATACCGCCAGATGCTTTAGCAGCTTGGGCTAAGGATAATATTTCAAGTGAAACAGCTTCATGTTCGATGGTAATATTACCCCGCTCATCAGCACTTGTTCCCCGAATCAAGGCTACATTTATGGGGAATGGTTTATACCACAGCCACTCTTCACCACCAAGTTCGATAACCTCCACCAACTCTTCCTTGGTTACATCATTAATTTTGCCCCCTTCCACCCGGGGATCAACAAATGTATTTAAACCAACCTTGGTAATGACACCTGGTTTGTTACCTGCTACATTACGAAGCCAATGGGTTAAAGTTCCTTGAGGGAAGTTATAGGCTTCAATTTTATTTTCTACTGCTAGTTTACCTAGCTTAGGAGCTAAATTCCAATGACCGCCGATTGCGCGTTTGAGCATGCCCTCATTGCCAAAGTGATTAAGGCCGAGGTCCTTACCATCTCCCTGCCCAGCACAATACATGAGTGTCAAGTTCTTAGGGGCACCTTCTTTTAAAAATCTTTTTTCTATGGCATCACTTAAAGCCTCGGGATGGCCGTTACCAACAAAGCCACTCACACAAACAGTATCTCCATTTTTTATAAGTTCTGATGCCTCTAATGCACTAATTACTTTAGCCATTGTACCCACTCCCTCATTCATTGATCTGTACTCATAAGTAATGCAAATATTATGCCAACCTCAGCAAAATTATTTTCTAATCTTAATCATTCCCCAAAACACTCCAATTTAACTGGGTTGTTCAGGTCGTTATCCAAAATTAATTGTGGGCTTTAATGCTCAAGTAGACAGTTTACCCCTAAGGAATCGTCTATGTATCTATACATAAATGTCTAACTATATATACATATCCTTCACTGTTAAATTATAGCACATAAGGAAGATAATGTCGTGTTTTTAACCAAGAAAATTATCCTTTCTGCCCGTACTTAAAATAGAGACGTTCGACCAACATACCTGCAAAGGCACTGGGTTTCTGCATATGCAGATGAAATATACCTATCATTTACTACACCTTGTTCCAAGGTATACTGGGAACCTCCAGGTCTATATTCTCTTCTTGATCATATTCTACACCCTCAAAGCCAAAACCAAATAAACGGAAAAAGTCACTACGATAGCCTGCAACATCGGAAATTATAGCGACATTATCTGTAGAAATTTGCTGCCATAATGCTAACACTTCTTTTTGAACATCTTCCCGCATTTCCCAGTCATCAAGACGAATCCTGCCTTTTTCATCCAATAACAACGTAGATGAATACAGTTGCTCCGCAAATAGACGATAAACTTGCTCGATACAAGTCTCATGAATGCCCTTGTCTTTCATGACCTTAAATAACAAAGACATATACAGGGACATTCCAGGAATAGCAGTACTGGCTTGAGTCACTAGCCCTTTATTCACGGAAATAAATGCCCTGCCACCCATTTTGCTAAGCTTAGTGTGTATTTTTTGCGCAGATGCTTCCAAACTTTCTTTTGCTTTTCCGATGGTTCCGTCTTTATAGATTGCATGAGTAATCTCCGGGCCAATATAAGAATAGCTGATCGTCGTTATGCCAGGAGCAAGGACTCCTCCATCACCGAGAGCTTCTATCCACATCTCCCAATCTTCACCACCCATAACACCGATTGTCTGCCGTATTTCTTCATCGTTTGCTGGCTCGACCGTAATTGTAGATACCTTCTCCTCATGAAAATCAAGATATTTACTGGAAAAAGGTTTACCCACAGGCCTAATAGAAGAAACCAACGTCTCCCCGGTCCTTGGATGTATCCGTCTTGGCGCGGCAAGGCTATAAATAACTAAATCCACCTGTCCTAAATCTTTCTTTATTAACTCTATAACCTCTTCCTTTACGGCAGTAGAAAAAGCATCGCCGTTAATACTTTTTCCATAACACTGTGCTGCCGCTGCAGCTTTCTCAAAGGCCGCCGTATTATACCATCCGGCTGTAGCCGTCTTATTGCCAGCAGCAGGTTTTTCAAAAAACACTCCAATTGTGCTCGCCCCACAGCTAAATGTAGAAATAATTCTCGATGCCAATCCGTAACCAGTTGATGCGCCAATAACAAGAACCTTTTTAGGGCCCTTAACAGGTTTTTGCATTTGTACATAGTTAATTTGTTCCTCTACCGAAGATGCGCACCCTTTGGGATGGGCTGTCGTACAAATAAAACCTTTACACTTTGGTTTAATAATCACTTTGCTCTCCTTTTTACAATATCAATATTCTATTTTCTTTTTAAATCATTTACAAGGACATAAACCTGTTTAAATTACATATTACGCTATAATTCCCTATTCACATAATTATTTTACCATGATAATCTGCTCTTTTCTATGCGTTCTTTACACAATATGTATTTATGCCCATTAACATTTTTTTAAAACGATGCACCACTTTTCTCCATGAACATTTTCATCTGCACATCAATTCTGTTATAATGATTGGGGCTTAGAAAGTTCTACCTGCCCCTACACCAACCAAAAAAGAGGTGATTTTTTGGACACCATCGTCGTATTTATTCTTTTTTTTACTTGTCTGCTCCTTAGTCTTTATAACGGAGTATCTATCCTTTACCCTCTGCTTTTAGGGCTTGCCGGCTTCATATGGGTATCCTTACGCAGGGGTTATACACTCCACAATGTGCTGATCATGATGCTTAACGGCTCGAAAAAATGTCTTATTGTCATTAAATTATTTGTGCTGATCGGTTCAATAACCGCCGTCTGGCGAGCCTGTGGAACCATCCCGTTCATAGTGTATTATGCCGTGGCCTTTATGAGTGTACAATACTTTATACTCTCTGCTTTTCTACTGTCCTGCATAGTATCTTTCCTACTTGGAACGTCCTTCGGTACCGTCGGCACGATCGGGGTAGTCCTTATTGTACTGGCTAAAAGTGGCAATGTCGATATAAATATGGTCGCTGGTGCAATCATTGCCGGAGCCTACTTTGGTGATCGCTGCTCACCCATGTCTTCAAGCGCCAATCTAATAGCCACTTTGACAAATACCAATATTTATATAAATGTAAAAAACATGATGAAAACCGCTCTCATACCTTTGATCCTATCAATCATCGGTTATACTTGTTTATCTGTTGGGAACCCTCTGGCTTTTTATGATGATCAAATTAGTAATGAGATCTTGAATTCTTTTAATATAAACATTCTTGTATTGTTTCCCGCTATCATTATACTTTTACTTGCAGCCTTTCGAATTGATGTAAAACTGTCCATGAGTATCAGTATTTTGTCCGGTATATTCATTGGCATCTTTGTTCAACATATAACATTTTTTCAAATGCTCAAATATATAACCATAGGGTTTAGTATGGATAAAAGTGGGTTCTTTGCAGATATAATAAAGGGCGGCGGACTCCACTCCATGCTGAATGTATCTCTTATTGTATTGATTTCTTCTTCTTATTCCGGCATTTTTGAAGGCACTGGTTTATTGAAGGACATTGAGGTTTTTTTTGAAAGGCTTAGCGCCAAAATTACCGTGTACCCCGCTGTGATACTGTCAAGTATCGCCACAGCTGCCTTTAGTTGTAACCAAACCCTGGCAGTAATACTCACTCATCAATTTGCCCACAAGGTTTATCATAAAAGTAGCCTGAGTCACTATCGGTTAGCTCTTGACCTGGAGAATACCGTAATTCTCTTATCAGCCCTGATTCCGTGGAACATTGCGGGAGCCGTTCCTGCTGCAGCACTATCCGCAGATGCAGGTTTCATGATCTATGCTTTTTATCTTTTCTTAGTGCCCCTTACTAATCTGTTTACGACGAAAATGATTATTAAAACTAATAACGGTAGTACAGATGTCCATAGGGATCTGCTTCTAAAATAGAGACACCTCTTCCATTCTCATCTGCAAGACACAAAGCAGCTGGAAAAATTCCATAAGGATTTTTCCAGCTGCTTTGTGTCTTAAATAAAATAAGATTCATCTCTATGTATCCATTACCCTTTGGTATGTCTCAGCAATCACCCTACACATTCGTTCTTCAGTAAACATTTCCTGAAAACGTTCATACCCTGCTTTGCTGTATTCCAACGCCCTATTGGGTTCTTTCAGGTATGTGAGGATTGCTGAAGCAATGTCTTGGGGGTTAGCTGCTGCGACAAGGATGGCGGTAATCCCATCTTGCAGCACTTCACATAAACCTCCAACTCTTGTTGCAATGACAGGTTTTTCCAATGCCATCGCCTCTGCTGCAACGTAACCAAAAGATTCATACAGCGAGGGGATCAACACAATATCCATTTCTCGCATATGGCATTCAACATCGGCTACATCGCCATGGAAAAATACCCGGTCCCGCAGTTGCAAGCAATCCACTGCCTCCATTAACTGCTCTCCGGTGGGACCATCACCAAACAAATGCAATGACACATCATATTGCTGCTCCAGCACATAGGTTAACGCCTCAACAGCATAGATTTGGCCTTTTTCTCGTCGCAACATCCCAAAAACCCCAATCCGAGTCATGAATTCCCCTGTTTCGGCTGCCTCCTTCGCTAAAAAATATGGTTTTACTACCACTTTCGTAACACCATTGTGATTTATCCGCCAATGCCTTGGTATTTTCTTCACCTTAGATTGATAAGCATTCGCCGTATATGAGGACTCAAACAAAAAGTAATCTGTCCAATAAAACAACGTCTTCTCGATGGCTGTATACAGAGCATTACCTAGGGGGCTAAACATATTATGAGCTGTACCGCCATGAGGTGTATAGATTGTCTTAATGCCAAACAAACGGCCCAAGATTCGGGCATAAAATCCCCCTTTTGCGCCATGACCATGTACGATGTCAATATCGTTTTTCGCCAGATACCAGCCAATCTTCAACAAGTTTATAACATCTCGCAGCGAAGGTTGTCTATTCATTACGAGGGGCACCAGCCCTCCTTCTAGATAACTAGCTATTTTTTCTAGATCAGCATAAAACTTTGCATCACAGGTTACGGTTGAGTAAGCATAACTAAATTTAAAATTCCTCTCATCTAAGTTAAATAAAATACTATGAACATGCTTACGAATACCACCAACCTGGCTACCGACTATTTCCAGGACGTGAATTTTCGGTTTGTTTCCCTGATCCAACGCCCTCACCTCCCACCAGTGGCTTTAAAAACTTCCCCAGTAACGCTACCTGATCATAGTGTTCTGTCATATACCTTTGCGCCCTCAATACCAGTTCTTCCCCTAACACCGGATTGAGCAATACTTCTCGAACCGCTGCGGCGAATGTGACGGGATCATTGGCGATCAGGAGATGCTGCCGACCATACAGTCCTGTTCCCTCAGCCCCTATTGTGGTGGAAACAACCGGCAAACCGTTGATGATGGCATCAACTACCTTCAGCTTAACTCCCGCCCCGTGCAACATGGGATTTATAAAGAGGGAACTTTTTTCGTACAAGGGGCCCAATTCTACAGGACTATTGTAAAACGTTACGCGCGGCAACGTGGTCAATCGATCATACCAACTACCCCCATCGCCCCGGCTGTTACCTGCAATAATAAGCTCATAACCATGAATATCTGTCAAATATGGATGAATCCATTTCAGGTACCAGTCTACTGCTTCTCGGTTATTGGCCATAAACAAAGATCCAACAAAAATAACCTTGGAAGTGTCCTGGCCAGTTTTCCGACTCATTCTTGGTGGAAGGGGGGGAGGCAGATAAATGGCATTTTTATCTGGAAACTGACCTATGAAACAATGATACTCCACCAGGGAAATTAACATTACATTCTTTATTTTAGCGGCAACAATAGCCTTTAGCTTACGACACTTGAAGGACTCCAGCCAATAATAGAGTTTTCGTATTCCGAAGCGTGCACTACGACTTAATTCCCTGAGATATTTTTCTTCGTCATTATGGATTCTGAGCACGATTTCTCCCACTCGCAGTGAAGGGTTATCCAGAATACTGAGATTATATTCACTTTCCAGTAGTAAAATATCATAATCCCGTGCCAAGGGTATTTTTTTTAACAACCCTCTCGACTTCGCCTGTAAGGGTTGTATGGATAACAGGTCAATAAACCTAACCTTACGCTGGCAGATTATAACGTCACCACTTACGATCTTTCTCACCATAGCCAGTTCCTCATCGCCAGGTTTTCCCTTGACTGTTGCCACTAAATCAATGTAAAAGCCCAACTGTTTTAAAGCTAAAATTCGGCCCCATATGTCCATTCGCGCCCCGTGGTTAGTAGGGTAGGGAAAATCCGATGCCACAATAAGTATCTTCTTACCTGCAAAATCCATCGTTACCCTCCATGATCTGTATTATTGAACGAAAGCTCCAATCCGCAGAATACCAGCAACTGGAGAATATTGCAGAAAATAAAAGACTACAATCACTACAAATATAGAACTAGGCCAAATAATCTGCCAGTAGTCATTTAAGGATTCCAAGAACATCATCACAATGATACAGGTTATCCATAACCACATACTATAAAGGCGGGGAATGGGCCAACCAAAAATATAGGTGATCAGTAGTAGAAA
>Ga0209123_1004131_pt1 | contig 10200 bp, 10 predicted proteins | sample BarGraIncu00431A_FD_184500 | JGI IMG/M metagenome (GOLD analysis project Ga0209123, IMG submission 184500) | Arctic peat soil microbial communities from Barrow, Alaska, USA - Barrow Graham LP Incubations 004-31A (SPAdes) (version 2) | ecosystem: Environmental > Terrestrial > Soil > Wetlands >...
TAAAGTCGATAATTCTATATTTACCATAGAAGGAGACTCCTGGTTTAGCCCGCTTTCGAGTTAGTCCCTCCAATCTGCTTCCTTGTCCACCTGCTAGCAGCATTGCTACACATTCCTGCTTGTGCATACACGTTACCCCTTTCTCTTATTCAGGCTTAATGCTACCATTCTCCATTAGATACGACCGCTCAAGAAAGTCTTTGCCTGCGTATTATATGATTTCGATCACCTGTTGAATTATTCTCAAGCAAACTGTACTAGACAGAAAGGCACTTTTCCGCTTTATGGCGTAAATGTATTATCAAATTTGACCAGTATGCCTTTTCCCCTCTATTAAGATGATAACAAAAAAAAATGCCATTATTATGACATTTATCTTGTATTAAGGAGCTATTCTTTTCACAAGATTCAAACTACAAAAGTGCTTCTTTATCAAGGCTTCACTCCCAGTTTCTGCCCATGCTCGGAAGATAACCCGCCTTCAACCCAAAAACAAAATGTGTTGGCGTGAGAATTCTATTTTCTCAACCAACGCATTAATTAATTTGTTCATCAAACTAAGCAGTCTTCTATGACCGCCAAATAAGCAATGGATCCCATTGCGACACTCCCCCAATAGTGATAATAACATAATGGCTCAGTTTGTAAACTGTCCACCAGAATATAAAAATCAAAAGTGTGAATAATAAACTTAATTGTAATTACATGATGGGGAGGTTTATCTATGAGAATTTAGAGCAGGATTCTAAAAATAGTGCTGAACAAACTCCATATAGCGTTATTCAGCATAACGTAGATAATATCAGTTTAACAGCTACAGAAATTGGTCAACTTTGGGGAACCTATATGGCTCAAAGTATGTCTAAGTGTATGCTTCCTTATTTTGTTGAAAAATGCAAAGACCCTGATATTCGTTCGGTATTAGTACGCGTTTTAGACGTATCAAATCAACATGTAAATTCTATGACAGAAATATTTAATAAAGCTAATTTTCCTATTCCTCACGGTTTCACGGATGAAGATTTTGATAAATGCAAAACAACTATTTTCGGATTCTTATATGCTGATATATACAAGATTTATCGCTGAGGACTTACCAATACCTACGACTTACCAGAGTCAAGTAACTGACTCTACAGAATCTCCGTTTAGCGATAAATTGATACTATTCCATCTCAGTGTATTTATTGCACACAGTATAACTGAATTAGGTTTTGCAACTCAGACTCACTAACGATACCTTACCGGGTGATGAGAGTTATTTTGCCACTATTGACCTCTTTGGGTAGTGAAGACACCTTCAAAAAGTTCACTAAACCTGAAAGGAGAATTCTATGATTCTGCTGCTGTTAGCGTGTCTATTTCTTCTCGTTTGCTATAAATGGGGAGACTGGAGAAATTGGAAGACCTATTATCCGACGATACTGTTTCTTATCGCTGGGGACTTTATTCACTTTTATGTTGCAGAGGCTAAACCACTTTGGCAGTTTACCTCAGAATTGTTCCCTGGAACCATAGCTCCCTTAATTATCGCACTAATAATTTACCCATGTACCGTTCTAGTCTTTTTACCGTTCTACCCTAAATCAGGTGTCATAAAGAGAGTCTGTTATATCACGGTTTGGGTTTGCCTTTATGCTTTCTTAGAGTATCTTGCGCTTAAATACAACTACATGCAGCATTTCAATGGCTGGCATTTTGCATACTCTGTTCTGTTTGATTACACGTTATTCACATTACTCCTAATACACCAAAAGAAACCCCCAGCGGCATGGTTACTTTCCTACATTTTGGGGTTTGGTATTGCTTTTCTGTTCAAGCTCTCAACATCGCATTAAACCCATTTGTTCGTCAAACTCTTCAAGCAGTGAAGCCTTTTCCTCTATGTGTAATTACTTTGTAAGTGGGCATTATAATAGGTAGAGGTAAAGATTTTAGTAGAAAGAGGTTTTGAAAAATGCCGAACAGATCTTCAGACAAAGGATCTATGAAAGCTTCAGAAGCTACAAAGATGGAAGCAGCCAAGGAATTAGGATTAGATGATGAATTACAAGAGGGTGGATGGGAAAACCTGAGCCAAAAAGAACTAGGTCAAGTTGGAGCCCAAACTAAAAAATTGCTACACGATGGAAAATAATATTATAAATTATAAACACAGATAGAGCTTAAATCTCTATCTGTGTACCAGTAGCCACAGTACATTCAAACCACGCTCAATTGTTGATTGGAGCTTCGAAAGTGAGTAATTAATAAATCATTTTAGTAAAAGAATTTTATTTAAGTCCATAAAGGAGCATCCCATTTTTATCTTCCCGGCCAACGAGACCAATATGTACTAAATGTTCTAAATGAGACAGAGCTTCCCCAGAGGCAAACCACTTTTGGGAGAATGGGAATTCCTCCCAGCTTTTATGACTCAAGTCCCAGTGCATGGAAGCCGCCATTTCGCTGGCTGTCTTTTTGCCATCTTTTAAAATAGTCAGGATCTCCTGTAGGCGTTCTTCATGATGACCTAATAGCTCATTAATTCTTTTCTTGTGATCCCTGATTATTTTTCTATGAGCTGTGAATAAATAATCAATTTCATACTCATACACCTTATTTAGGCTCTTCAAATATGTCGCCAAAATGTCCTGTTCAAATCCCCAGAATGTTATATTTGGAGTTATTGCATCTAAAATATGGTCTCCACTAAAAAACAACTTATGTTTTCTTTCATACAAGCCGATATGCCCTGGCGTATGACCGGGAATATCCACGACTTCAAAGCAATAATTCCCTAGCACTACTTTGTTACCCTCAAACAGCGGAATGAATTCCAGAGGTTCGATCTGCCTTGTTCCAAACTCTTTGCCAAATTCAAGAGAGTTGTCGCTTTTAAGGCCAAGTATCTGATTCAGCGTTTTGTAAAAGCTATCTCGTTTGGAAGTTTGATTGAAAAAGTCTCCATCTATTTGACTAAAGTAGACTGTTTGCGCTCCTTGTTTTTTAAGAAATGGTGCAAGACCCGAATGATCCATATGCATATGGGTAATCAGAAGATCCGTTTTTTTGAGGTCAATATTTAGTTCGTCGAGACCCTTCGTTAACTCAATCTGGCATTCTGGTGTGTTAAATCCTGTATCGATGATCAGATTCCTATTCTCAGATATTATGATGTAACTATTGATAGCTCTTAAGGGATTATTAGGTAGAGGTATTTCGTTTTTGAAAATATTCGGGTACACTTCTGTAATCACGATCATGCCTCCCTCTATGAAAGAAAACTTTGGACATCTTATATCGGTTCAGTTATAAGTATTATTACTGCAAATCGCTTGCTTTTTCCCTAAATCGTTTATAATCCAGATAACGTTGCCGGCCTTCCTCAAATAAGCAGCGTTCTTCTTCATTTGCAAGCTCCAGCGGTGGTACCTGTTGGGCTTTTCCCTTGTCATCTAAGGCAACAAAAGTGAAGTATGCTGTTAAAGCTGTTTTAGCGGGTTCGTCTTTAGACACATCTTCAACGGTTACTGTCACTGAGACTTCCATTGAACTTTTGCCAACAAACGTCAATTTCCCATAACAAGTTACAACGTTACCGATATGGATCGGAAGATGGAATTCCAGCTTGTCGACTCTTGCGGTAACAACGTTTATGCGGGCATGTCGTCGGGTTACAACTCCAGCGGCACTATCCATCATTTTCATAATCTCGCCACCATGAACGTTACCAAATGGATTGGCATGTTGCGGTAACATGACGTTAGACATGATTACCTGTGAATGATTAACTGATTTACCCACCATCGTATTTTCCTCCATTATTTTATTAGTGGCCACTTATTTTGTCACAGTTATCTCGTTCTTTACGTTAACACTCCAAGTCGACAAACCTTTATTTAAGGCTTTTGGGGCAATAAAAATCTTATGCATTAATTATTTTTTTACGATATAGCATAGTACGGTGGACTCCTAAGCGTTTAGCCGCTTCTCCTACCCGACCACCACATTCCATCAACACTTGGTTAATATACTCATCTTCTACAGCTTTAATAACATTCTTCAGGGTACCCTGATAAGCTTTAGGTGTTTTCGGAAAACTTTCTTCAGTCTTTAAACATGCTTTGCTATTTACGAGGAAATCATCCTCAAAATTTAAATTGTCACCAGCTGACGTGATAACTAGCCTCTCAATCACATTTCGCAATTCTCGCACATTCCCTGGCCAATTATAATTCTGAAAGGCTTGAACTGCTTGTGAAGAGAATACCTTCCTCAATGCATATTTTCTATTCAATTCTCCTAAAAATTTATAAGCTAAGGCAAGAATATCTTCAGGCCTTTCTTTGAGTGGCGGTAAACTGATGGGTATCACATTTAGGCGATAGTACAAGTCACTTCTAAACTGGTTTTGGCTGATCATTACTTTTAAGTCTCTATTTGTAGCAGCAATCAATCGGACATTGGTCTGGTATATATTCGTATCACCCAACCTTTGTGCTTCTCCGGATTCTATGACTCTGAGCAGTTTAGACTGCATTGACAAAGGTAATTCGGCTATTTCGTCCAAAAACAACGTTCCTTTATCCGCGATTTCGAATAGCCCAGGTTTTCCTTGTGGATTTGCGCCCGTGAAGGCTCCTCGTATATAGCCGAAAAATTCCGACTCTAGTAGTTCATGGGGAATTGCTGCACAATTGACTGGAATAAACGGTTCTTTCGACCGAAGACTAGTTCGATGTATATGCTTGGCCATAACTTCTTTTCCCGTACCGGTATCTCCGATCAGCATAACGGTACTATCGGTTCTTGCTATGACGTTACTCATTTTTATAATTTGGCGCATTTGTTGACTCTCAGCCACGATTTCATTATTCTCCAGATTTACTTCGATTAAATATTCTACTGCAGTTTTGTACCGTTTAGCGGTTGTTCTTTCTTTTTCTAAAGCTGTAATATACTGATCAACCAAATCCTTATCGCGTGCATTCGTAATGACCATCACAATCTCGCCATTTTCATCCATCACCGGCTTACTGGTAACCATTTGCTGAACTCCGTGGCTGTTTGTCACAATACCTGAGACGACCAACCGTGTTTTTATCGCCTTCAAGGTCGGAGACCAATTATAGATACCATCTTTTGCAAAATCCATAACATTCTTCCCAATCATTTCTTCAGCTTTGGCTTCCATAAATATCCTTGATCCTGTGCTAGCGAAAAGCACGTTGCCACATCTATCAGTAACAAACATCGAATCATACGAATTATCAATAATCTGTTGTAAAAATTTCGGTCCAAGCGGTTTTCTTAATTCAACCGTTAAAGCCTTTCGTTGGCGAGAAATTAGGTTATCATGTTCAGTCGCCAAGTTATCACCTCCCGTAGTGGTCTAATTATAAAAGTATCTATCCAAGTCCATCCGTGATCTGTTCTTTTTGTCAGTCAAAGCCAAGGCAATTTAGAATCTAAATGTTTATATTTTTTAAATTTTCTAACTATTAATAATATTGTATATATTCGACGTTTTCTTATACATATCCTTCTGATACTTCACTCATTCAAAAGTTTTATAGCCTTGAAGCAAGGATGGCCAATAAGGCTGCAAAAAGCTGCAGCCTTAATACTTTTTGAGTTTCATATGATAGTTTTAAAGGGCTTGCATGCTAGAGTTTCCTTGCGTGAGTGAGATAGTTTCAGCCAATCCGCCCCATGCTTCTTGGAAAATTTCCTGCGGCATCATTCTGACATCCTTCATAATCGGTTTAAAATCCATGAGCCGCAAAATATCCTTTTCAAGATCAACCCCCGGAGCGATTTCTTTCAATTCCAAGCCTACCGGTGTAAGCTGAAAAACTGCTCTTTCGGTTACATATAAAACATGCTGTCCAACACTGGCGGCATACTTGCCGCTAAACGTTATTTGTTGTACATCTGCTAAAAACTTTGTATTTTTCCCCTCTTGCACAATGTTCAATTTACTTTCGTCTATCTTAACGGCGAGCCCACCGGCGGTAAATGTCCCACAGAACACTAATTTTTTAGCATTTTGAGTAATATTGATAAACCCTCCACAGCCAATCGGTGTCGATCCTAGCTTGCTAACATTGACATTGCCATAGCGGTCAATTTCCGCTGCTCCCAAAAAGGCTACGTCGAGTCCGCCTCCATCATAGAAATCGAACTGATTTGGCGATCCAATGACAGCATCAGCGTTAATAGCATGACCAAACTCCAACCCTGGGGCGGGTGCGCCGCCAATTGCGCCTGATTCCGTTGTCAGATGCAAAAGGTGAGTAACATTTTCCTCTGCTACCACCGCAGATACAGTTTCCGGCATCCCAATCCCCAGATTAACTGCTACACCAAGGGATAATTCTAAAGCAGCTCTCCTGCCGATAATTTTTCGTTCATTCATTTCAAGCAGTATGGCCGAATTAATAGGAACTTTTATATCTCCATTATAGACAGGGCTAAAATACTCCAACACGGTTTGACCGTGATGTTCTTGCTTCCCAAGTACAAGGTAGTCAACGATCAGTCCTGGAACTCCTACGTCTTTGGGGTGAAGCGTTCCTGATTTCACAATTTTTTCTACCTGTGCTATAACAATACCGCCGCTTGCTTTAGCAGCCTGAGCGGCCGAAAACCAATCTACATGAATGGCTTCCCTATAAAATGAGATATTGCCATTTTCATCAGCGACTGAACCACGGATAAGCGTGACGTCAATTTTAGGTAGCTTGTAATAAAGCCATTCTTCGTTGTCAAATTGGACTGCTTCTACAAGATTTTCACTGTCTCTGGCCCTTTGGTTAATCTTCCCCCCCTCGACCCTAGGATCCACAAAAGTTCCCAATCCTACCTTTGTCAATATACCCGGCCGACGAGCGGCAATGTTACGAGACATGGTATATATTATACCCATAGGTAAATTATAAGCCTCAAATTTATTTTCACTTACGAACTTGCATACTTTAGGCCCTGTGCACTTATAATGTGCCCCAACCACTCTTTTAAGCAGCCCTTCATGGGCCAATTGATGGATACCTCGATCGTTAAAATTACCTAGGGCCGCATGGTAACACGTTATATCACGCGGATGACTGGTTTCAAGATAACTTTGTTCAATAGCAATAAGCACTTCTTCCGCATACCCACTTGCAAATCCCGTTATATAAATGGTGTCACCATCTTTTATATAGTTACACACTTCCTTCGGATTAATGACTTTAGCCATTTCCTCACTCCTTTTTAAATTGTTAAGTGTATGCCAACAATTTTACCTCCAATGCATTTGGCGCTTATAAAAAGGGTCAGGTCCTTAAGTTTCCTACTTATCGCCCCTTAAATTGAGGTTGACGTTTATCTAAAAATGCTCCCGTTCCTTCCTTAGCATCCTCAGTGCCGACAACGATTCCAAAAAGGTGAGCCTCAATGGCGCAGGCTGTCGCTAAATCTGTGTCCAAGCCAATATTGATTGCCCGTTTTGCCATAGCCAAAGCAACCGGTGCGCGCATTGCTAATTTAGATGCCAATTCTTTGGCTTGCGAAAGCAACTCTCCAGCAGGGTATACCTTTTCAACAATTCCCAATTCCAGCGCTTCTTGAGCGGTGAGATGATTGCCTGTAAAGATCAGGTACTTGGCCATTCCCTTGCCCACTAGCCGGGCCAAGCGTTGAGTTCCTCCATTTCCCGGAATTATTCCTAGGGTAATCTCTGGAAGCCCAACCTGGGCTGTATCAGCGGCGAGGCGAATGTCGCACGCTAAGGCAAGTTCGAGTCCTCCACCTAGGGCAAAACCATTAATTACGGCAATAACTGGTATACTCATTTCTTCCAAGCTCGCTGCTATGCCTTGGGCACGTCGGCAAAGTGCTACACCAGCACTAGAACTCTCCAGCGCCCTAAGTTCGCCGATATCAGCGCCTCCAACGAAAGCCTTCCCACCAGTTCCTGTTAAAATAAGGACACGAATACTGCTATCATTCGCTACTTTCCGGATGACCTGTTCAAGTTCGTCGAGAGTTTCTTGATTAAGAGCATTCATTGCTTTGGGACGGTTAAAAGAGACGGTGACTACACTGCTGTCCTGTTCCCATAACAAATTATTTAAATTCATAGTTTCCTCCTCAATTTTGCTAGTAATATTTTTTTTGGTTTCAAGGCTTAATTAGTAAGCACCAAGTTAATATTTATAGAATCCTTCACCGCTTTTGCGACCAAGTTTACCAGCCCTGATCATTTGTTTGACTACCTGTGGCGCTGCGTACTGATTATTCCGGAATTCGTCAGCGAAATATTCCATAACAATAGCGGCAAGATCAATCCCTCCAAAATCATACATTTCAAAGGGCCCCATGGGATAGTTGAGACCGAGTTTTACTGCTGTATCGATGTCTTCGACTGAAGCAACCCCTTTTTGAAGTATACGGGCGGCCTCAATCATATGAGGTATCATAATCCGGTTAACTATGAATCCAGGAGAATCCTTCTTAACTTCGACAGTTGTTTTACCAAAAACATGGGCTAGATCTGTTGATATCGCGATTGTTTCATCCGAACTCTGCACACCCCGTATAATTTCGACCAGACGCATAATTTGAGCGGGGTTGAAAAAATGCATGCCGCACATCTTGTCAGGGCGTCCTGAGGCAGAGGCAATTTCCGTGATAGACATTGAGGAAGTATTGGTAGCGAAGATAACTTCAGGACTACACACCTTATTCAGAGCCTGAAAAACCTCCTTTTTGAGATCCATATTCTCTATCACCGCCTCAATGATAAAATCCGCAGCGGACATATCCTCAATATCAGTAGTCTTTTTGATTCTAGCTATCGTTGCTTGGCGTGCCTCTTCGGTCATCTTTCCTTTTTCAACTGAACGTTCCATGAACTTATTCATATTTGCCACTGAGCGTTCAACAAATGCCATATCCAAATCCCTCAGGATCACACTGTAGCCTGCCATTGCAGCTATATTAGCAATACCTGTACCCATGGCTCCCGCGCCAATAACTCCGATTGTACTGATGCCCATAATATTTTCCTCCTCCATAAAATTCGTTGAGGGATTATCTATCAAAAGAGTGTTTCTACAATAATGGCTGTTCCAGGACCGCCACCAGCGCAAAGAGATGCGCATCCATACTGTACGCCGCGACGACGCATCTCGTTGACTAGGGAAACTATTAACCTGGCTCCTGTGCAACTGACTGGATGCCCTAATGAAATACCTGAGCCATTGACATTAACTTTATCCATATTCAGTTTCAGCTCACGATTACAGGCTATAAATTGGGCCGCGAAGGCTTCATTTATCTCCCAATAGCCAATATCATCCAGCTTCAGATTGGCAAACTTTAATGCGCGATTTACTGCTGGGACCACTCCCATCCCCATGAGGCTTGGATCTACAGCTGCAGAAGCGGTTGTTACAATACGGGCTAGAGGTTTACACCCTAGTTCCTTGGCTTTGTCCATCGTCATTAATATCAAGGCTGCTCCTCCATCATTCAATCCGGACGCGTTACCAGGAGTAACAGTACCCTCCCTATCGAATGCTGGTTTTAGCTTAGCCAGATCTGCCATGGTCATGTTAGCTTTGGGATGCTCGTCAGTTTCAAAGAATACTGAGCCATTCCTTTTTTTAATCTCTACCGGGACAATCTCGTTTTTAAACTTGTTTTCTTTGATTGCTTGGCAAGCCCTCTGATGGCTCAGCATGGCAAGCTCATCCTGTTCGAGGCGCGAAATATTATACATTTTGGCCAAATTTTCTGCAGTGACCCCCATATGATAATCGTTAAATGCATCAATTAGCCCGTCGACAAACATGCCATCGACAGCTTGAGCATTACCCATTCGATATCCTTTACGTGATCCCGGCAACAGGTAAGGTATATTTGACAAGCTCTCTGGGCCTACGGCTGCTCCAATATCCACCTTACCTAACATAATTTCCTGCGATAGAATTTCTGTCGCCCGCATAGAAGATGCGCATTGCTGGTTAACCGTAGCCGCCACTGTTTCAATGGAGCAACCTGAGCCTAAGGCAATCTGCCGTGCAGGATTTGGTTTGCACCCTGACGCATTGCCCATTCCGGCTACCACTTCTTCTATTAGACTTGGTTCAAGCTTAGCTTCGTTTAACGCAGCTTTAAGCGCAATGATTCCTAATTCAACGGCCGAAAAGTCTTTTAAGGAACCCAAAAAAT
>Ga0209123_1004132_pt1 | contig 10196 bp, 9 predicted proteins | sample BarGraIncu00431A_FD_184500 | JGI IMG/M metagenome (GOLD analysis project Ga0209123, IMG submission 184500) | Arctic peat soil microbial communities from Barrow, Alaska, USA - Barrow Graham LP Incubations 004-31A (SPAdes) (version 2) | ecosystem: Environmental > Terrestrial > Soil > Wetlands >...
ATAAATTTCCGTTCGACTTGCATGTCTTAAATGCGCCGCCAGCGTTCATCCTGAGCCAGAATCAAACTCTCGTTTTAAATCCTATTCTCATAACTTTATGCTATGCGAATTTACTTTATTTTTTGTTTGTTTTTAAAGTTGTCTAACTACAACTGTTTTTTAAGGTTTTAATTTTGTATTGTTTATTTTTCAATGTGCTCTTGTGTCACGTTTTTTGTGACTGTATATATTGTAACATATTCTTAACTTCATGTCAAGGTTTTTGTTAAAAAAATAATAAAAAAGTGAAAATATTATTGACCTTGTTTTGTCTATATATTTTCTCTGATTTTTGTCACGTCCTAGCGACGTATATTATGATAACATTTATATTTGTTTTTGTCAACCCTTTTTTTAATATTTCTTTGTTTTTCTTCAAATTTCAACTAAAATGACATCTTCACCTATTTTTTTTATTTTATCCCATGGAATTGTTACGTTATTTTTACCAAGAATGTTTCCTAGTAACTTACCTGTTTGAGCTACTATTATAGAATTTATTTCTCCGTTTTGAAAATCTGCATTGACATCTACAACAAATCCAACTATTTTGCCATCGTTTATATTGATTACTTCTTTTTGTTTGAAGTCCAAACCTCTAGACATATATATCACCTAATTATATTTTATTAATATAAGTCTAGAAATATGATTTAAATTTATTTATTTTCTAGATATTCTTTTACTTCTTTTATTATATCATTAAATTTCATTCCATTGGATGCTTTAAAATATATTAAATCTTCTTCTTTTATTGAATCGCATAAAACTTCTATTAGTTTTTCTCTTTTATCAAATTCTTTTACATCATTTATGTGTTTTTTAGCTTCTTTAGAAATTAGTTTAGATTTTTCTCCTAATGTAAACAAAATATCTATATTTATATCTTTAAATAATTTACCAACCTCAATATGCAAGTCGTTACTATAATCACCTAATTCTAACATATCTCCTAAGATTACTATCTTTCTTTTTGCTTTAAGTAATGACATCGCTTTTATTCCTGATTTCATTGAATCAATACTAGCATTATATGTATCGTCTATAATTTCAATATTATCATTTATAACCATTCTTTCAAATCTTCTTGATTGATTTTTATATTCTTCTATTCCTTTTATTATATATTCTGTTTCTATTTTATATAACTGAGCTACTTTTATACTTGCTAATACATTATATATATTATGTTCTCCAACTTCATATAATTTTATTATATGTTCGGTATCATATATTTTTGTTTTAAACTCTGTACAAATTTCATCAATTTTTATATCACTTACATCTTTAATATTATATTTTATCAACTTGATTTTATCATTATAATAACTATTCAAATATTTATCATCACTATTTAATATTAATGTACAATTTTCATCCATATATTTAGCTATTTCTAATTTTTCTTCGAATATTTTATCTTGGCTACCTATTATTCCTATATGAGCAGTTCCTATCATTGTAATTACTGCCGTATTTGGTAATGATGCGCTAACAAGCTTATCCATTTCACCTATACAATCAATACCATGTTCTAGTATTGCCAATTCTTGATTATCAAGTTTAAGTAACATAAGTGAAAGTCCAATATATCCGTTATAATTTTTATATGTAGTTAGTATAGTATACTTTGTCGAAAGTATACTTGAGATCATTTCCCTCGTACTTGTTTTGCCAACACTTCCAGTAACTGCTATAACTGGTATGTCTATGTGTAAGTTTCTATTATATTTACCTATTTCATATAGTGCATTTTGTGAATTGATAATTTCAATTATACATATATCTTTATTTATATTTTTACTTTGTGAAATTATTTGTTCTTTGTTTTTCTCTGACTTTTCTATAAAGTATCCACATATGCCCTTTTCTACACAATTTAATATATAATCATGTCCGTTATTATTGTCGCCAACTATTGGTATAAAAAAATCTTCGTTTTGTGCTGTTCTACTGTCTATAACATAATTTTTAACTATATAGTCTTTACTACCATTTTTTAGTCTTCCTTCTGTTGATTCTAATATTTGTTTAATATTTAACATTATTATACCTCCTGAAACTATTTTAACAATTAATATATGTAGATACACTACTATATCTACATATATTATACCAATTTCAAAACGTTTGTCAATCTTATATTATTTTAATTGTGCATTTTTCTTCTTATTCTTTCAATTGCACCTTTTTCTATTCTGGAAATTTGTGCTTGTGATACACCAAGTTCTTCTGCTAATTCAGTTTGTGTTTTATCATTAAAATATCTTCTTTCGATTATATATCTTTCTTTTTCTGTTAACTTATCTAGCATTTGTGATGTTGCTATTTTATCTGTCACAACCTCAGCTTCATCTGTTTCATCTCTTAATTTATCTAAAACGAATATACAATCTCCACCATCGTTATATATCGTATCATTAAGTGACATAGGTTGTGTCATACTATCTAATGCTAATATTACCTCTTCTCTATCTTTCTCAGCAAGTTTACAAAGCATATCAATAGTTGGTTCTTCACTTTTTTTCTTTATATATTCTTCTCTTATTTGAGAAAGTTTATATGCTAAGTCTCTTATTGATCTTGTAACCCTAAATGCACTATTATCTCTAAGGTATCTCTTTATTTCTCCTATTATCATAGGTACGGCATAAGTAGAAAATTGAACATTTTGAGATATATCAAAATTATCAATTGCCTTAATCAAACCTATTACACCTATCTGGAATATATCGTCAACACATTCGCCTCTATTATTAAATTTTTTAACTAAACTAAGTACTAATCTTAAGTTAGAATTAACAAGCTGATCTTTTAATTGTAATTCACCATTTTTATATCTACGAAGCATATCTATTTGTTCTTTGTTAGTAAGTTTTGGTAATTTTGATGTATCAACACCTTTTATTTCCACTTTAATATTCATATGTACCTCCATATATTTATCTTATGTTACTATTCTGGGCCCTATTGTGGAAATTTATTCCAATTACTTTGTAAAACTCTTTTTTAGATGATTTATGACTTTTTTTTCAATTCTAGAAATATATGATTGAGATATACCAAGTTTATCCGCAACCTCTTTTTGTGTTAATTCATCAATTCCATTAAAACCATATCTCATTTGCATTATTATTTTTTCTCTATCATTTAACTTTCTTATAGCTGTTGTTAATACTTTTTTATTATCACTATCTTCAACAGATTTAAAAATTACATCAATATCAGTTCCTAAAATATCCGAAAGGGATAAATCGTTACCCTCGCTATCAATATTTATCGGTTCATCAATTGATATTTCACTACGTATTTTATTATTCTTCCTAAGAAACATCAAAATTTCATTCTCTATACATCTAGATGCATATGTTGCAAGTTTTATATTCTTATCTAACTTATAACTATTTACGCCCTTCATAAGTCCTATAGTTCCTATAGATATTAAATCTTCAATATTTATTCCTGAATTTTCAAATTTCTTAGCTATATATACAACTAATCTTAAGTTTTTTTCTACCAAAGTATTCTTTGCATCATTATCTTTATTCATCAATTTTTCTAGCAATATCGCCTCTTCTTCATGTGTTAATATTGAAGGTAATCTATCACTACCAGATATATATAAAATTGAATTTTCATCAAATCCTAACATTTTTAATAAATTACGGTAAATTTCTTTTATTTTAAATAAATAATTCATATTGTTACCCCCTCTAGTTTTTCTAAATATGTATTATAACTAATTATTCCCTCGTATTCGTTATTATTAATTTTTTCGTCTATAAATAAGATTATTGCCTTTTTTAATATTACTTTTTCTACCCCCCCTTTTCTAATACTTACATCATTAAATATATATCCTTTTATTTTACTTTTACCTATTGCTGTTAATACATCTATAACAACCACTTCTCGTTGTTTGTTATCTATTAATTTACTTTTTAGTTTTAAGTTATATGCTTTGCTATTTAAAACAATTACATCAAGATTGCTAAATGAATCTCTTATGTTATTACCTGTATCTACGAAAACCTTGAATGTAAGGTTGTTTAAACTATTTATAACTATTTTGTATGTTAAATTGTTATATTTAATTTTATTTATCCAAATTTTCCACATATATTTATTAATTATATATGTCACACACATGGTAACTATGTATAATAAAATTCTTATATAAATATTACTTAAATTAATACTAAAAAATATTGACGTAGATATTATTATTCCTATATAAATTATATAAATTAAATAATAATACATTTGTTGTTTTAGGTATTTGACAATACTTGTTGGAAGATATAAAAGGTATATTACTATGTTTACGGCTAACATTTGAATTATGATATTATTAGATATTTGTAGTATTTTTATTATTGATATTATTGATAAAAATATTGATAGTGTAATTAATCTTATTTTACTCACTTTAGTTTTTGTAAAAATACTTGTTTGATATAAAATTGATATATTAACAATAAAATTTTCTATAAATACGTAATCTAAATATACTTTCAAATAGAATCACCTTAAACATATTATATACTCTAATATAAAAGAAAAATGTTGAAAAATATTAAAACTATAATATTTCGATTTACAATAAAGCATAAAAAAAACCAAGAATATTCAATATTCTTGATTTTTATATAATTAATTAATATGTGTTATATTATTCGCCTTTACTTCTTCTTAAAAAAGGAGGAACATCCCAATCTACTTTATATTCACTTGATGTTGTTGACATTTTAGAATTATTGTTTACTGCTGCCTTTATAGCATCTCCTACAATATTATCTAATCTCATATCAGAATTCATTGGTTTCTCAAATCCAGTAGCAATTACTGTTATTACTATTTCATCCGTCATTGATTCATCAATTACTGCACCAAATATAATATTAGCTTCAGGATCAACTGATTTTTGTACAAGTTCTGCCGCTTCATTTATTTCTAATAAACCTAAATCTTTTCCACCTGTTACGTTAATTAGGACCCCACCTGCTCCTTCAATTGAAGTTTCAAGTAAAGGACTATGTATTGCTTGTCTTGCTGCTTCTTGTGCTCTATGTTCTCCAGAAGCTCTTCCTATACCCATGTGTGCAATACCTGCATCTAACATTATAGTTTTAACATCTGCAAAATCTAGATTTACAAGACCTGGTACTGTTATTAAATCACATATACCTTGTACACCTTGTTTTAATACATCATCTGCCATTTTAAATGCAGAAGTTACTGAAGTATTTTTTTCAACAACTTGTAATAATTTTTCATTAGGTATTGTTATTAATGTATCTACAGTTTCTCTTAATTCTTTTATCCCAATTTCTGCTTGATTCATTCTTCTTTTTCCTTCAAAAGGAAATGGTTTTGTAACTACAGCTACTGTTAATATACCCATTTGTTTAGAAACTTCTGCAACTATTGGTGCTGCTCCTGTACCTGTTCCGCCACCCATTCCAGATGTAACAAATACCATGTCAGCTCCTTTTAATGCTTCAGCTATTTCAGCTCTTGATTCTTCAGCGCTGCATTTACCTATTTCAGGATTTGCACCGGCACCTAAACCGCGAGTTAACTTTTCACCTATTTGTATTTTTTTAGATGCTTTAGAAAGTTCAAGAGCTTGTTTATCAGTGTTTATGGAAATAAATTCTACACCCTTAACACCTGCATCAACCATTCTATTTACACCGTTATTCCCAGCGCCACCTACTCCAACTACTTTAATATTGGCCATTCCTGCTTGTACTTGTGTTTCCATTTAAAATTCCTCCTTAATAATTATTCATTATCGTTATCAGTTTTTTTAGTTCGCTTTAATATGTTAGTAATTTTTTCTTTTGTTCCTTTTATCATATCTAAAACTTTATCTTTAAATAAAGGTTCAGTTATTATCTCAACTTCACTGTTAACATGTTTACTTAGACCTAAACTTGATATATATCTAACCATACCAAATACTGTAGTATGTTGAGTTTTTATTACATTAACTAGTTTTGGTGAGCATATTCTAACTTGATTTAATTTAATTATTAGCATTGCAAGTTCCTCTGTACCAATTATGTTGCTAATACCTTGTCCTGTTAGAACCATACATTCTATTTTAGCATTTAATTTATTCTCAACAATTATTTTTTTTACTATTTGATATATTTCTTTTACTCTTGCCTCTATAACTTGTACTATATCATTACATTTAACGATATTTTGTCCATCACTTGAAGAAACCGAATTTAACTTTACGTCATGATTATTCTTAATCATTGCTTGTATTGCTAAATTGTATTGTCTTTTCAATTTATCTGCTTCTTCAAAAGAAATATCAAACGTTATTGCAATATCATTAGTTATATGATTCCCACCTATTGGTAAAGTATCGTAAAACTGTAATTCCGAATCTTTATATACCGATATATCTGTATGACCGGCACCTACATCTAGTAACAATACGCCCATTTCTTTCTCTTCTGGCATTAGTACAATGTTAGATGTTGCTAACGTCTCTAATATTATTCCATCTAATTTTATATCTGCAAGTTTAAGAGATTTTATCATTCCATCTAGATAATCACCTTTAGCTATTACTACATCTGCTTTAACTTGAAACCTTTTACAAAATGCACCTAAGGGATCCTGTTTATATATTTTATCATTAACCTTATACTCACAAGGTAAAATGTCTATTATTTGTTCATCTTTTTCTAGTTTAGTTGAAGCTTGCATCTTAAAAAACAAGTTACTTATATCAGATACACTTAGTCCATCATCTGGTTTTTCTGTTTCAGATTCTACTACCATTCTTTGTATTCTTATATTCATTCCTTTAGCGTTTACATATGCTGAATTTATAGAAAGGCCTGATATTTCTTCTGCAGAATTAATGGCATCTTTTATAGATCTGGCTGCTTCTTGTGTGTCTATTATTTTACCTTTTTTAACGCTTTGATTGCTAGACATTCCATATCCAATTACTTCAATTTCGCTGAATTTGTTTACTTGACCTACTAGTGAGCACGTTTTTGAAGCACCTATATCAAGTCCAACAATAATATCTCCAATAGCCACTTTTACACCTCCAGATTTTAACTATATATATGATACTATTTTTTTAATTAAAAATCAAGTCTTTTTGTAAAAATTATGTAATATATATGTAATTTTATTGAAATAGATAGGAATATACTATATTTTAAATCAATTAAAAATAAAAAGTAAGTTTCATAATAAAATATAATTTTGAGTAAATGTTTCTAACAGTTATTTTTATTAATTTTAAGTGCAAAAAGATATATACAAAATATAATAATAGAGAAATTATAATATTCCAAAATTTGATATATTGATATAAATAACACTAAAATTATAAATATATTTTCTATGTTATTCATAACTTTAACAACATACTTTTGAACGCAAAATAATTTCAATATATTTGATATTATATTATATCCATCGAGAGGAAATAAAGGTAAAAAATTGAGTATTGCTAAAAAAATATTTATTTCTCTTATCATCACATTAGCGTTAAATATATATGCTAATATTAAGTTAGAAATTGGACCCGCTAAATAAATCAAAACGTTTTTTAAGTAAACACTTTTATTACTTACATATTTTTCTTTTTCAAAAGTTGCACATATTCCTGATATAGAAAATTGTATTCTTATTAATTTTTTTTTAAAAATGCTGCCAACTAAAATATGCATTAATTCATGAAATAATATGAATAAATAACAGGCAAAAAAATAGTATAAAAACTTAAATAGTGTATTAGACATAATTGAAGTAAGAATTACAAATATTAAAATTGTTTCTATTTCGATACGACAAAATTTAGTTTTAAATCTCATATACTAAAATTTCAATAATTCTTCTGGGTTAACTGTTCTTTCATTGATTCTTATCTCAAAATGAAGATGTGTACCAGTAGACATTCCTGTATTTCCCATCAATCCTATCTTATCCTTTTGTTTTATAATATCGCCTTGTTTCACGTTAATACTATCCAAATGTCCATATTTAAATGTAATTTCGTTTTCTGTTATTTCAATAAAATTACCATAATACTTGTTATTGTATTCAACTTTTGTGACAGTACCATTCGTAGCACTTAAAATTTCTGTTCCCTTTTTATTTGCTATATCAATACCAGTATGATATGGATCTACACCAGGGAATACTTGCTGTCTTACACCATACCTTGAAGTTACAACACCGCTAACAGGTGCTATTATACTCACATTTTTTGTTTTTATTAAATCCACGTCCATATCCATTATACTTATTGAACTATATACTTCTTCTGTTTTATTTTCTAATGGTTCTGCCCCTCCTATTCCATTTAAAACCTCTTCATTCTCTTTATTGATAACTTCACTATTTTCAGGAATAATAGTCTCTATACTTTTATTTTCAGTTTTAATTTCAGTAGTATTTTTGATTGTTTGATCTTTTTTATTATTATCCAAAGTAATTAGTTGTTTTAAATTGGATTTCAAATCAAAATTTACTAAGTATGGCTTTATAGAATTGAAATACTTTGCTTGCGTGTATTCTTTTATTTTATCAGGGACAATATTACCTATTACTAAATTAAGTTTACTTATTCTAAATTCAAATGTTTCAAGTATAGAAACCTTAGAAAAGTCAGTATTATAGTGATTATATAACATTACTATTTCACTATTATTTTTAATGTTTTGTAAAAAAAACATTTTTGATAGTATTATTGAAAACAAAATAACAGAACAAAGAAATAGTTTTACTATTAACTTTGTTTTAAAGTTTACTAATTTAATATCTTCTTTTCTTGTTAATGTTTTATTCTTGTATAAATTTGTTTTGTATGAATTTGTTCTATTTAAATTATATAATTCTAAATCTACCTCACCTACACTATTTAGCACACTTTTTCTTAGTCTTCTTGCAGAAATAACGTTTTCCATAATTTTCCTCCCAATTTGTATATTATATTATTTTATCTTTACATAGTACAATATATATTTTTTTTATAAAATTATGAATAAAAAAATATAACAACCCATTATAGATTGTTATATTTATAAAATTATATTATTTCTCCTGTTAAATACCATAAATTATTATTAACTATTTTGATTTTTTTAATTTTTCCAATATCTTTATCACTTGCTTTGAATATCACTATTTTATTAGTATTTGTTCTTCCGGTATAGTATTCATCACTTGTTTTGCTTTTTCCTTCTACAAGTATAGAATAATCTTTATTAATCATTTTTTCATTAGCTTCACTAGTTAATATTTCAAATGCTTTTTTTATTCTAATTAATCTCGAAACTTTTTCATCATATTCTGTTAAATCTTCCATCATTGCAGCTTTTGTTCCAGTTCTTTTAGAATAAATATACATAAATACTTGATCGAATTTAACTTCATTTACTAAATTTAAAGTATCTAGAAAATCTTCTTCAGTTTCACCTGGAAATCCTACAATTATATCAGTTGAAAAATTTACATTAATACATTTTTCTTTTATTTTATTTACCAAATTAATATAGTGTTCTCTGGTATATTTTCTATTCATTAATTTTAGTATTCTATTACTACCAGATTGAAGTGGTAAATGTATTTGTTTTGATATTTTTTCAGATTTTGATATTACATCAATTAAATCATCTGTAAAATCTTTAGGGTGAGGAGACATGAAACGTATTATTTCTATACCATCTATTTTTTCTATATCTTGAAGCAGCTGTGAAAATGTGTATTCATAATTTAAATCTGTACCATATGAATTAACATTTTGACCTAATAAAGTAATTTCTTTATACCCTGTATCTGCTAATTTCTTTATATCTGTTAATATATCAACTTTGGTTCTACTTCTCTCCCTACCGCGTACGTAGGGAACAATACAATATGTACAAAAATTATTACAACCATATATTATACTAACAGTTGCTTTAAATTGATCATTAAAAACTATAGGTACATCTTCTACAATTTCACCTTCTTTTTCAATATATTCGTATTTTTTCTCTTTTTTCATTATTGTATTATATATTTTTTCAGGAAAACTTTGTATACCATTAGTTCCGAAAACTATATCTGTATATGGATAAGACTCTTTTATTTTTTTAACTATATGTTCTTGTTGAGCCATACAACCCACA
>Ga0209123_1004133_pt1 | contig 10194 bp, 6 predicted proteins | sample BarGraIncu00431A_FD_184500 | JGI IMG/M metagenome (GOLD analysis project Ga0209123, IMG submission 184500) | Arctic peat soil microbial communities from Barrow, Alaska, USA - Barrow Graham LP Incubations 004-31A (SPAdes) (version 2) | ecosystem: Environmental > Terrestrial > Soil > Wetlands >...
GACATCCAGGGTTACCTCTTGGTTGTGCCCCTATGGCATATACTTTATGGGCAAAGCAAATGAAACACAATCCAAAGAATCCATTGTGGGAAGATAGAGACAGATTTGTATTGTCAGCAGGACATGGGTCAATGCTTATATATTCCTTACTTAATGTTTTTGGATATGATTTAAGTGTTGAAGATATTAAAGGATTTAGGCAATATGGAAGTAAAACTCCAGGACACCCTGAATATAAACACACAGACGGAGTTGAAACTACTACTGGACCACTTGGACAAGGAATTTGTAATGCTGTAGGTATGGCGATTTCTGAAACTTATCTTGCAGAGAAGTTCAATAAACCAAATTTTAAGGTTATAGATCATTATACTTATGTTGTTGCTGGGGATGGTTGCTTAATGGAAGGAATTTCATCAGAGGCATCGTCACTTGCCGGAACTTTAGGTCTTGGTAAACTTATAATGTTATATGATTCTAATAATATATCAATAGAGGGAAGCACTGATATAGCTTTTAGAGAAGATGTTGCTAAAAGATATGAGGCTTATAACTGGCAGGTTATAAAGGTCGCTGATGGTAATAACGTTCAGGAGATAAATGATGCTATAGCTGAGGCCAAAAAAGAAGATAGCAAACCAACTATTATAATAGTAAAAAACATAATAGGATATGGATGTTTAGCAAAACAAGGAACTGCTTCAGCTCATGGTGAACCTCTTGGAGCCGATAACATTATAGCTTTAAAAGAAAACTTAGGCTTTAATTACGAACCTTTCACTGTTCCAGAAGAAGTTAAAAAACACATGCAAGAATTTAATGACGACGCTAAGATTAAAGAGAATGAGTGGGACAAGTTATTTGAAGCTTATAAAGCAGAAAATCCACAACTTGCAAAAGAATGGAAACTTTGGTTTAGTGGTGAAATAGCTACGGATTTATTAGAAGATGAAAGTTTTTGGAGCTTTGATAAGCCACTAGCTACAAGAATATCTTCAGGTATTCTTATTAACAGACTAGCAAAACTTATTCCAAATATAATTGGAGGCTCCGCAGATCTTGCACCTTCAAACAAAACATATATGAAAGATATGGGAGATTTCTCAGCGCAAGATAGATCAGGAGCAAATCTACATTTTGGCGTACGTGAACATGCAATGGCAGGTATTGCTAATGGTATATATCTTCATGGTGGTTTAAAAGTATTTGTATCAACATTCTTCGTATTTAGCGATTATATGAAGGGCGCAATGAGACTTAGTGCTATAATGAAATTACCAATAGCTTATGTGTTAACTCATGATAGCATCGGAGTTGGAGAAGATGGCCCTACACATGAACCAATAGAACAACTAGCAGCTTTAAGAGCTACTCCTAACATGACTGTGTTTAGACCAGCAGATTCAAGAGAAGCAGCAGCAGGTTGGTATTATACTGTAGCAGAGGCTAAAGGACCAGTATCTCTTATATTAACAAGGCAGACATTGCCATTATATGAGGGTTCAGGAAAAGCAGCTCTTAAGGGTGGGTACATACTTAAGGAAAGCGCAAAAGAAACACCTGACGTAATTTTAATAGCTTCAGGTTCAGAGGTTGAACTTATATACAAGGCAGCTGAAGAATTAATGGTCAAGGGAATAGCAGCAAGAGTTGTAAGTATGCCTTCATTTGAACTATTTGAGGCACAGAGCGCAGAATACAAAGAATCAGTTCTACCAAATAGTGTTAGAAAAAGAGTTGCTGTAGAAGCGGCTACTTCATTTGGATGGCACAAATATGTTGGACTTGATGGAGGCGTAATTTCAATTGATAGCTTTGGTGCATCAGGTAAAGCAGAAGTTTTATTTGAAGAGTTTGGATTTACAGTGAAGAATGTTGTTGATAAAGTATTGGAACTATAAGAGAACTGTTATAAGCCTTACCTAAACAATATATATAAAGTTTATTTACTAAAATTAATAAATTAGGAGGACTTTTGAGTGGATATTGAAATTAATGATGTGAAAAATGCTATCATCAGTGGTAAAACAGTACTTGGAATTGAACTTGGTTCAACACGAATTAAAGCAGTTCTGATTAGTGAAGATAATGTACCTATCGCTTCCGGTGGCCATGACTGGGAAAATAGATATGTTAACAATATTTGGAATTACAGTTTAGAGGATATTTGGGATGGTCTACAGGACAGTTATAAGAAGATGGCTGAAGATGTTAAACAACAATATGGAGTAACTATCCAGAAAATAGGAGCAATAGGTATTAGTGCTATGATGCATGGTTACATGGTTTTTAACAAAGATGGAGAACTTTTAGTGCCATTCCGAACATGGCGTAACACTACTACCCAAAAGGCTTCTGAAGAACTGACAGAATTGTTTAACTACCATATTCCTCAAAGATGGAGTAATGCTCATCTTTATCAGGCTATTTTAAATCAAGAAGAGCATGTAACTGATATTAGTTTTCAAACAACCTTAGCAGGCTATATCCATTGGAAACTGACAGGGAATAAGGTTTTAGGTATTGGTGATGCATCCGGTATGTTCCCTATTGATATAAATACGAAAAATTATAATACACATATGATTAAGCAGTTTGATGAATTGATCTCCTCCAAAAATTTATCATGGAAACTTGAGGATATTCTTCCGAGGGTTTTACTAGCAGGTGAAAATGCTGGTGTTCTTACACAAGAAGGATCAAAGCTTTTGGACGTCACAGGACAGTTGAAACCAGGTATTCCACTTTGTCCTCCAGAAGGTGATGCAGGAACAGGCATGGCAGCAACCAACAGCGTTGCAAAGCGTACGGGTAATGTTTCTGCCGGAACATCTGTTTTTGCAATGGTTGTACTTGAGAATGAATTATCAAAGGTATATCCGGAGATTGACCTTGTTACAACTCCTACCGGTAATCTGGTAGCTATGGTTCACTGTAATAACTGTACTTCAGATTTGAATGCATGGGTTGGATTGTTTAAAGAATTTGCAGAAGCATTAGGTGTAGAAGTTGATATGACAAAGTTGTTTGCAACTTTATATAATAAGGCACTTGAGGGCGATCCGGACTGTGGCGGCTTATTGGCTTATAATTATTTTTCTGGTGAACATATTACCAATTTTGAAGAAGGACGTCCATTGTTTGTACGTACACCAGAAAGTAATTTCAATTTGGCTAATTTTATGCGTGTTAATATATTCACATCATTAGGAGCACTAAAAACTGGTTTGGATATTCTTCTTAAACAAGAAGGAGTTCAAGTGGATGAAATCTTAGGTCATGGAGGTTTATTTAAGACGAAAACTGTAGGCCAAAGTATTCTGGCTGCCGCTATTAATGCTCCGGTTTCCGTTATGGAAACAGCAGGAGAGGGTGGAGCATGGGGAATCACATTGCTTGCATCCTATATGCTTAACAAAGCGGAGAATGAGACTTTAGAGAATTATCTAACGCAGAAAGTATTTGCAGGTGAAGCTGGTATAAAGGTGAAGCCTGATCCGAAGGATGTTCAAGGATTTGAAGAATTTATCAAACGTTATACTAAGGGACTTGCTATCGAAAGAGCAGCAGTAGATTCCCTCAGATAGAAATTTAGAAAAAAACAGATGAATGAAATAAATAAATAATGAGGTGATGGATTAGGTTTAATTCTTCACCTCTATTTTTAAGAAGGGAAGAGTGAATTATGAGTATAAAAAAAGACTTTGGAACAAGCGGTGGAAAAGCGGTATATCTTTACACAATTAAAAACAATGAAGGTATGGTTGCAGAGATTACTAATTATGGAGGGACAATAGTTTCTTTAAAAGTTCCAGATAATAAAGGCAAAATTGATGATGTAGTTTTAGGATGGGACAAACTGGAAGAGTATAAAAAGTATAAATATTTCTTTGGAGCAACAATAGGAAGGTTCGCAAATAGAATTGCAAATTCAACTTTTGATATTAATGGAGTTCAATATAAAGTACCTAAAAATGAAGGCGAAAATAGTTTGCATGGTGGAATAATAGGATTTGATAAAAAAGTTTGGAATGAAGAACCATCAGAAAATGATTCTGATCAAAGCATTGAATTTTCTTATCTAAGCGTCGATGGAGAAGAAGGATACCCTGGAAACCTTAATGTAAAAGTTAAGTTTTCAATTACAGATGATAATGAATTTAAAATAGAATATAATGCTATTTCAGATAAAGATACTATAGTAAATCTTACTAACCATTCTTATTTTAATTTAACAGGCCAAGGATCGGGAGACGTTTTAAAACATAAGATAATGATTAATGCTGATAAGTTCACGATTAATGATAAAAATTCTATTCCTACAGGCGAAATAGCATCTGTAGAAAACACTCCAATGGATCTTAGGGAACCTACTTATATTGGAGAGAACATATCCAGCAGTTATGAGCAAATCGTGTTTGCAAGTGGATTTGATCATAATTGGGTAATTAATGACACAGGTAATAAACTTAAAAAAGCTGCGCAGGTGTATGATGAGAAAAGCGGACGTATTATGGAAGTTTATACTACAAAACCTGGAGTGCAATTCTATTCAGCAAATTTTCTTAAAGGTGTAGAAAAAGGAAAAGGCGGTGCTACTTACGAAAAAAGAGCTGCTTTATGCCTAGAAACACAATATTTCCCTGATTGCGTTAATCATAAGAATTTCTACTCACCAATAATTAAAGCAGGAGAGAAGTACCAACATGAAACAATATATAAATTTTCAGTTAAAAAATAGGTAATATTTTTCAATCAAATTTTATAAATTTAGTCTAATTAAAAAGATAATTTTTGCTAAGAGCAGAAATTATCTTTTTTTTGATTTGCTCATGTTAAAAACAAATAGTTTAATCAGAGCAATTTTGTAAATACGAGAAATTATATATATAAGGATATAACCTATTCTTAGGAAATAACATTACTTATAATCGAAAATAATGGTATCATTATTGAAATGGGTTTAATTATATTTTGAGATGATACTTTGGAAGTATTGTTGTAGAAAATGATTAACCTTGGATTATGAGTATAAACAATGAAAATAATTAGCCGAAAATTATATTTGATACAAAGGTATATTAAAAAGTGAAAATATTTACTAAAAACATTGAAATTTTACTAAAAAAATGATAACCTATACATAATGAGATTTATAAAAATCAATATATTAAAAATAGGGGGGTCAAATTATGATTAACAAGTTAAAAGATATGTTTAAAAAAGTTTATGGTGAAGAGGGAGAAAAGGTTTTTTTTGCTCCAGGTAGAGTTAATTTAATAGGAGAACATACAGATTATAATGGAGGTAATGTTTTCCCATGTGCATTAACTTTTGGGACTTATGCTCTAACTAAAACAAGAAATGATAAAAAGATAAGATTTTATTCCGAAAATTTTGATGATCTAGGGATAATGGAAATAAATATAGATGAGATGGTATACAACAAAGATCACGATTGGGCAAATTATCCTAAGGGAGTAATTTGGGCTTTTGAAAAAAATGGTATGAAAATAGATAGTGGATTTGATATATTGTTTTATGGCAATATTCCAAATGGAGCAGGGTTATCATCTTCAGCATCTATAGAGGTACTTACTGGTGTTGTTCTTGCTGATTTATATAATTTTGATGTTAGTATGATTGATATTGTTAAACGGAGCCAACAGGCTGAAAATGAATTCGTAGGTGTAAATTGTGGCATTATGGATCAATTCGCTATAGGTATGGGTAAAAAAGATAATGCAATACTTTTGGATACAAACACATTAAAATATCAGTATTCAAGTATTAAACTTGATGGAGCATCTATAGTTATAGCAAATACGAATAAAAGGCGTGGACTTGCTGATTCTAAATATAATGAAAGAAGATCTGAGTGTGAAACTGCTCTTAAAGATTTACAAGTTGGACTTCACATAAATGCTCTTTGTGAACTAAATGAAGAAGAGTTCGAGAAAAATAGACATTTTATAAAAAATGAAGTTAATGCGCGACGTGCAAAACATGCTATTTATGAAAATCAAAGAACTTTAAAAGCTGTGAAAGCACTTGAAAATAAAGATATAGAATTATTTGGTAAATTAATGAATGCATCACATGTGTCATTAAGAGATGATTATGAAGTTACAGGAATAGAGCTTGATACATTAGTAGAGATTGCATGGAGAATGCCAGGGGTTGTTGGATCAAGGATGACTGGAGCAGGTTTTGGTGGGTGTAGTGTTAGCATCGTTAAAGATGAATTTGTAGATGATTTTATTGAAAATGTTGGAGAAGAGTATAAAAACAAAATAGGATACGCCGCAGAATTTTATGTAGCACAAATAGGTGATGGCGCAAGAAGATTATAAGAATATTGAAAATGATGATTAACAGCATTGAAAATGATGATTAACGCAAATGGAGGTTAAATATGGAAGCGAATATTTCTGTAGAGGTACAAAAGCTACTTTTTTATGCTTTGCAAAAGAATTTAATAAAATCAGAAGACCTAATTTATACAAAAAACAGGATATTAGAAGTTTTAGCAATAGATGAAATTTCTAGTATTGTAGTAGAAGATAAAGAGTATGGATTGCAACCAGCTTTAGATAATATAATTGACTGGGCTTATGATAATAAAAAAATAGATGACAATGGAATAGTTTCTAGAGATTTATTTGACACTAAGATAATGGCTTGCTTAATAGGAAGACCTTCTGAAATAATAAGTGAATTTGAAAGGCAATACGTACAAGATCCTAGTAAAGCAACGGATTATTACTATAATCTGTCTATTAATTCAAATTATATAAGATGGGATAGAGTGCAAAAAGATTTAAAGTGGAAATCTCATACTAAGTACGGTGATATTGATATTACTATTAATTTATCTAAACCTGAGAAGGATCCTAAGGCAATTGCTATGGCTAAGAATTTAAAAACAAGTACTTATCCATTATGTTTGCTTTGCAAAGAAAATGAGGGTTATGCAGGTCGAGTAAATCATCCAGCTAGGGGCAATCACAGAATCATCCCTATTGAATTAAATAAAGATAAATGGTTTATTCAATATTCTCCTTATGTTTATTATAATGAACATTGCATAGTTTTTAATGGCCAGCACGTGCCAATGAAAATATGTAAAGATACTTTTAGGAGGCTACTAGATTTTACTGGGAAATTCCCACATTATATTATAGGGTCGAATGCTGACCTTCCAATCGTGGGAGGATCAATACTAAGTCATGACCATTTTCAAGGTGGAAAATATGAATTTGCTATGGCAAAGGCAGAGACGACCGAAGAATTTAAGTTGGAGGGGTTTGAGGAAGCGCGACTTGGAAGAGTTAAATGGCCTATGAGCGTTGTTAGAATAAATAGTAATAATAAAGAAACTCTTATAAATTTAGCAGATTATATTTTAAATGCTTGGAAGAAGTATTCTGATATTGATTCTGATATAATGGCATTTACAGGTGATACTCCTCATAACACAATAACACCTATAGCTAGAATGCGAGGGGACCTTTATGAGTTAGATTTAGTTCTACGAAATAATAGAACATCGGAAGAGCACCCTGATGGGATTTTCCATCCTCATCAAGAATTACATCATATTAAGAAAGAAAATATTGGGCTTATAGAGGTTATGGGACTAGCTGTTTTACCAGCAAGACTTAAAACTGAGATAAAGGAACTTAGTTATTACTTATTAGATAAAAGTAAAATTCATGAACTGGATAATAATGTAGAACTTAAAAAACATAAAGAATGGGCATTATTAATATCTGAGAAATATTCGGATATAAATGAAACAAATGTAGATGAAATATTGAGAAAAGAAATAGGGTTGGTATTTTCAGAGGTTCTAGAACATTCTGGTGTATTTAAGACTGATGAAAATGGAATAAGAGGATTTAATAAATTCATAAATAGTTTATAAAAAATTAAGGGCGAGTGTGAAAATTATGGTTACAATAAAAGATATAGCAATTGCGTCAGCGGTATCGATTGCTACCGTGTCTAGGGTTTTAAACTTTGATGAAACATTAAATGTGACAGACGCCACAAAACAAAGAATATTTGAAATGGCGGAAAGCTTAAATTATGTTAAAAAGAAGGAAAGAAATAGTAAAAAAAGCGTTTATAAGCTTGCGATTGCAAATTGGTATACTGAAAAAGAAGAAATATTAGACCCATATTATTTATCTATAAGAATAGCTATAGAGAAAAAATGTGCGAGTAAAAATATAGAAGTAGTAAAATTATCGCCGCTTTCTACTATAAGTATAAAAAATGTGGATGGAGTTATAGCTATTGGAAAATTTGGAAGTAAAGAAGTGGAAAAATTAAAAACAGTATCTGAGCACATAGTGTTTGTTGACTCCTCACCTGCTTGCGAAGTTTATGATTCTGTAGTAAGTGATTTAAAGTACGCAACTATAGGCATTATAGATTACTTAGAAGGGCTAGGACATAAAAACATAGGATTTATTAGTGGCAAAGAATACATTAACGACGGCATGGAAGTTTTTGTTGATAGGCGTGAAAGAACTTATAAAGAAGAAATGATTGCTAGAGGATTATACGATGAGTCTAATTTATATATAGGTAAGTTTACGCCGCAAAGTGGATATGAGCTTATGAAGATGGCGATAGGAGAGAAAAAAGGCATTTCTGCATATATAATAACTAATGATTCAATGGCTATAGGTGCATACAAGGCTATAAATGAGGCAGGACTAGCAGTGCCTGTCGATCTAAGTCTGGTGTCATATAATGATAATATAACATCTCAATTTATAGTGCCATCACTCACTACAGTTAAAATACACACTGAATTTATGGGGGAAACCGCTGTAGATTTACTTATTGAAAGGCTAAAGCAGCAAAGAATAATAGCTAAAAAGATTGTTATACCGACGAAGCTTATAAAACGTGACAGTTGTAGGGCAGTAGAAAAAATATAACAAAAATAATCAAGAATACAGTAGTCAATTTATAATTTTGTATAAATTGACTACTATTATTTTTTGTTATAATGGTTATTACTTTTCAAATATAAACATACAATAACATGTATGGTTATATTTTTACGTCATTTTGAATAAATAAGTTTATATAGATTGTAACTATTGCAATGCAAAGCTTTTATAGAAAGTTACGTTTAGAAAGGATAGATGTTGATGTTTGCACAAATTATGGACTATCTATTAAAACATATTGATAAATATTATGAGGCTGTAAGAATTCATATTTATATTAGTGTGACGGCGATTTTAATAAGTATTGTAATAGCTGTACCATTAGGAATTTTATGTGCTAAATATATTAGGGCATCTGGGCCAATAATCAATTTGGTTAATTTATTTAGAGTGGTCCCCAGTCTTGCTATCTTAGTGCTAGTTATGCCGATTCTTGGAACTGGGTTCCTTCCGGCACTTGTGGCACTTGTTATTTTAGCGCTACCACCTATACTTATAAATACTTATTTAGGGATAAAGAATATTGATATTTTTATTATTGAAAGCGCCAAGGGGATGGGAATGGATTATAAAAAAATGCTTTTTAAAATTGAAATTCCGTTAGCTCTACCACTCATAATTACAGGAGTTAGAACTTCAGCGGTTGAGGTAATTGCAAGTGCAACTTTAGCATCTTACATAGGAGCTGGAGGACTTGGGGATTTTATATTCACAGGCATTGGCATGAATGATTTTAGAATATTAATTATTGGTGGAGCATCTGTTGCACTACTTTCGGTAATAGCGGAGATATTATTATTTATTTTGCAGCAAAAAATTACAAAATATCAAAGAGATTAAAATATAATATTACGGGAGTGAATAATAATGAATAAAAAATTTAAAAGCTTAGTTATAGTTTCTGTATTAACGACTTTAGTTATGGGTTCGATGTTAACTGGATGCTCTAAAAAAAGCACTACAACTTCGAATTCAAAAGTAGATTCGGTTGAAATTAAACCTACAATAAAAGTTGGGTCTAAAGATTTTACAGAATCTTTAATTTTAGCTGAACTTTATGCAATTGCTTTAGAAAAAGAAGGTTACACAGTTGATAGGAAATTTAATCTTAGTAGCGCGATAGTTCATACATCTCTTATAAATGAGGATATAGACTTTTATCCAGAATATACTGGTACAGGACTATTATCAATATTAAAGGAAGAACCGAAGTTTGATTCCAAAG
>Ga0209123_1004134_pt1 | contig 10194 bp, 10 predicted proteins | sample BarGraIncu00431A_FD_184500 | JGI IMG/M metagenome (GOLD analysis project Ga0209123, IMG submission 184500) | Arctic peat soil microbial communities from Barrow, Alaska, USA - Barrow Graham LP Incubations 004-31A (SPAdes) (version 2) | ecosystem: Environmental > Terrestrial > Soil > Wetlands >...
TGTATAAATACAATCTCCGTTCGACTTGCATGTGTTAGGCACGCCGCCAGCGTTCGTCCTGAGCCAGGATCAAACTCTCCAATAAATTATATTAGAGAACCTTGATGGCTCTTTAAAAAACTTGTTTGTTGTGGAGCGGGAAAAGAGATTCGAACTCTCGACCCTCGCCTTGGCAAGGCGATGCTCTACCGCTGAGCTATTCCCGCATACCAATTAATTGTACTCGCACATCTGGCTTATCTAAACCTTACTTACATTGTTTAGTTTTCAAAGAACACCTGGCCATTTACAAACAGCCTCTTCGTCCTTTCTCAGGAGCGAATATTAGTTTAACATATTTTTTATATAGTGTCAATATTTTCGTTTGTTTTGCGCCACCATTTCTGGCAACTCATTTATAATACCATACCGTAATAAATCATGTCAACATCTTTCTCTAAATTTATTCTAAACTATATTCCAAACGAACTAAAGATTCCTTCCCATAAGTATTTATAACGAAAGATTAGCTCATTTCGTAAGAAAATACATAAAGTATATGGTAGATTCTCTTACTAATTAAAAGGTTTTGTCTGAGTTTTCACGAAAGTATTGTCATATAAGGAAAATTCTTGTCTAAGGAGGTATTCTGATGAACAAACGCTATTACACTTGTCTATTTGGCGGTGAAGCAGGTTATGGGGTTATGAGTGCTGGCTCCATGGTTGCCAAAGGTGCCAATCGCAGTGGACTATGGTCTTTTGCAGTCAACGAGTATCCTTCCCTTATTAAGGGAGGACTCAATTCTTGCCTCGTACGTATTTCAGATCAGCCATTAACAGCATATGAAGAACCAATTGATTTTTTGGGGATATTTTCCCAAAAAGCTTTTGAGGGTCATATTCACCAACTAAGGCCTGGTGCTATTGTTCTTTATGATTCAACCACCGTCATTATTGATGAAAATAAAGTCCCAGCAGGAATAACACTCTACCCGCTTTCATTACTCGAATACATTCCTAAAGGTGGCCCGAAAATCATGGGTAATAGTGCAATGCTCGGGGCCTTTTGCGCTCTCACTGGTTATCCACCCGCTGTATTGGTTGAGGGAATGAAAGATGAATTTCATTCCGAGACCTTGCGGGAGCAAAACATTTCAATTCTAGAGACAGTCTATGCCCATGTGTTAAGCACCTTACCATCCAAAAAGATCTTCCCTCTTCATTTTAAAAAAGGTGCTCAGCCTAAAATGTTCATAAACGGCAATGAGTCCATTTCGTTGGCGGCCATTAAAGCAGGCTGTAAGCTTTCGGCTGGTTATCCCATGACACCAGGTTCAAGTGTTCTCACTTATTTAGTTGATTATGGGGCCGATTATGGGTTTGTCTTTAAACAAGCAGAAGATGAAATCGCAGCTATTAATATGTTAATCGGTGCTTCCTTTGCGGGTGTACGTTCCATTGGTTCAACGAGTGGCGGCGGTTTTGCTCTTATGGTAGAAGCGTTAGGTTTTGCTGCCCAAGCAGAAGTACCACTCGTAATGGTTAATGCTCAGCGTGGAGGCCCAAGTACTGGATTACCGACCAGAACGGCTCAAGCTGACTTAAACTTTGTTGTGCATGCTTCCCAAGGGGAGTTTCCCCGTATTGTTATGGCTCCTGGCGATATAGAAGAATGCTTTTACGAAACCTTTCGGGTTTTCAATCTCGCTGATAAATACCAAGTGCCTTGTATCATTTTAACTGATAAATTTTTAGCTGATTCCTCTGTGTCTCAGCCATTATTTGATACAGAAAATTTAACCATTGAGCGTGGAAAGCTTTTTGAACCACAAAACAAAACCTCTGATCAACCTTATCTACGCTATCAACTGAGTCCTGATGGTGTATCACCACGAGCCATCCCCGGGCAGATCGGTGGTCGACATATTGCCACCAGTTATACTCATGGAGAAGACGGCTTCTATAGTTCCGGAAACCATGAATATGCCCTCAACGAACCTGCTGTAGTCGTTGCTGGCACTGATAAATTATACAATAAACTATCCGCTATGGAAAAAGATATGCCAAGTATTAATGTATATGGTCCTGCTGAAGCTAACCTAACAATCATTGCTTGGGGATCAACCAAAGGTGCAATACTAGAAGCTATGGAACAAGCTGCTAGACAGGGAATCTTGGTAAACTTCCTGCAAGTACTCTATATTTCTCCTTTCCCAACTGTTGCTTTTGAATCATTCATTCAACATATGAATAAAACCCTCCTCATTGAAGGTAATAAAACGGGGCAACTGGGCAGTATCATTCGTGCTAATACGGGCTATAAAGCTGATCATTCTTTCTTTAAATATAATTCTAAGGCTTTTGTCCCCTCGGAAATCCTAGCTAAAATTAAGGAGGTGTTGTCATAATGGCCGCTTTTGATAGTAATGTAGATTATGTTCCTACCTGGTGCGCCGGATGTGGCGATTACGGTATTCTAAACGCCTGGAAAAAAGCAATGGCTTCACTTAATCTTGATCTCGAGCAAACAGTGTTGGTCGCGGGAATCGGCTGTTCCAGCAAAATTAGCCAATATGTAAATACATACCGAATTGAGACCTTACATGGACGTGCACTACCAGTAGCGACTGGCGTCAAATTAGCGAATCACCATTTGACCGTTATTGCCGAAGGCGGTGATGGGGACGGGATGGGGCTCGGCATGGGACACTTTGTTCATACCGCACGTCGCAACTTAGATATAACATACTTCATTCACAATAATCAAATTTACGGTCTCACCAAAGGACAGACTTCTCCAGCCAGTGATTTAGGAATGGTCACAAAATTCACTCCTCCTCCACTAGGCAATTTAGAGCGCCCAATTAATATCGTAAAAATGGCGTTGAGCGTTGGCGCTACTTTTGTGGCCCGGGCCTCGGTTGCTAATGTTGCTGAGCTTGCCGCCCTCATGGCACAAGCCATTCGGCATCCTGGATTTGCCGTCATTGATATTCTCCAACCTTGCGTTTCTTTTAATCACGTCAATACATACCAATGGTATCAGCAACGTGTGAAGCCTATTGAAGAAATGGCTGGCTATGATCCTGAAAATTTAGAAAAGGCCATATCCCTAGCAGGGTTATGGGGTGAACAGATACCTGTGGGATTATTCTATCGTGAAATACGTCCTACATTTAATGGTTCTCTGCCACAATTATCTCAGGAACCTCTAGCCAAGCAAGAAATCAACAACGTAGATATTACCAACATCATGAAAACATTCTGCTAATAAAATCCCTATTTGTCCAATATGACAAATAGGGATTTTTCTTTAAGAATTTACGGATAGGATGTGAATGAGACTTTTATTTATGGCTAAAATAACCACATCCCCACCGATAGAAAACAATAAAAAATCGAGAGATTAAAAATGTAATGGTTAGCGTATAAAAAGAAGTACGCCAGCTCCATTTTATGTATTGAATCAAGTCGGTATGTAACTCTACGAAATATTCGATGACCGTTATACCGGCACTGAACAGTATTGCATAAGAAACGATCGGCCAAAAACTGCGTTCTCGGATTACTTGGTTATATAAAATGCATAGGATGGGCAATATCCATAATTCAAACAATATACTGGTTTGATAATAATCCGGCAATAAACGGATAGGATATTGTATTAAATTAAAAGTAACAATTGGACTTCCAAACGTAAAATCCAAAAGCCCCGCAAATAGAAAAATAACAATCCAATCTTGGAAATAGCGCCAATCTACTGCAAAAATAAGTATCAGGCCACCACTTACTCCTGCTATTATACTAATGATTCCTTCTCGACCAAAATCCATTACTGCATACCCCCTGGAAAATAATAGGGATCTTCAGAATAGTGAATTGATATTATTGCATTTTCAGCTTATCTTGCCAACTATTCCTTCCCTTACTTTATTATTTCCAAAACTTTTACGACTATTAGACCAGTCTACTAATTTGATGCATTAAGACCAACATCATTATGATAAAATTCCACCTCAAAAGATATGATTTATCCATTGAGGGCGACATAAATTACCATGTATTAGCAGATTAATAAAGTGGATAATAACTATTAACTGTATATTCAGGTAATCAATTCATTACTCGATGCTACTACAATGAAATCCAGATAACTACAAACCTCAAATTTATTGTCCCTTGCTTATTTAAATATTTATTACATTTGCAGAACAAATCTGTATTTTTAGCAACACTCATTGTGAACACTTTATATAGAGGGAGAAGTAGGAATGAGCCAATACACCCCCCGTAGGCAAAGATTGAGCATCTCCAGATTTGATACCATGCAAATGCATACGCGGAATCCCTTGATAACCGTGTGGTGGGCAGCATCCTTTGCGGGTTTTGGACAGATGAAGGTCGGCAGTTATGTCAAAGGTTACCTGCTCGTACTCTTAGAAATTCTTATCAATATGGAAGCACACTTGAACCTAGCAATCGTATACTCCTTCACTGGACGTTTTGAACTAGCTAAAGAAGTTTTGGATCTCAGGTGGATTTTGGCCTATGTTGCCATTTACAGTTACGGCTTATGGGATTCTTACAACCTTACCATCAGCATGAATGCCCAGTCAATCCTCGCCTCCCGCGAAAAGGCCCCCATCGATGTATTTAAAATGATACCGTTTAGCATCAATTTTCTTGATAAGCGAACTCCTTGGGTTAGTATTTTTTGGAGCATGGTGTTGCCAGGACTGGGGCATCTGTATAGCTTGAGGATGGTCACTGGATATTTCTTGATTGGTTTCACATTAGTCAGCGCCTATTTATCTCACTTGTTAGAAGCTATACATTTTACCTTTTTAGGGCACTTTAGCCAAGCTACAGCAATACTTGATCCACAATGGCTATTATTCTTACCTTCTATTTACCTCTATGCAGTTCACGAATCATACTCATCATTGGTAGAGCTGAATAAAATTTTTGATATCGAACAGCGAGAATTTCTTCAAAAACGATATCAGAATTTCACCCTTGAACTTCCATTTTTCACAACAAAGGAGTCGACAGAAGTGTTAATAACGGCAATTTTTGACCATTCGTCATTCGTGGAGCTTGCTGTAACAGAGCTAGAAGATAAGGGTATTGAGAAAGAAAAAATATTAGCCATCCCTCTCGTCCAAGAAAACAATAAAGACTTTGCTATTTTAGATACCATCCACCGGGCCGACGGAATCAGCATTGTTGACACTGCTGGTGTGACTGGCACCATTGGCATGACATTGGGTGTTATCTATGGCTTTATTTGGACCTGGGGTCCAATTATTTGGGGTCTGCTTGGACTAGTGGGCGGAATCGCAGCAGGGCTAATTTTGGATTATCTATTGACCAAACGAAAACTCGGCACCCACCGCAAGGATAAATCACCTGAAGTTGTGTTAATCGTTAGCTGTGATAAGTTGCACAGTGATATGGTGGAGAAAGTTCTGCGCACTAACACTGCTTTGGGGGTCGGGATGGTAAAAGATTGATGGTATACACAACTTAATCTATGGATTGAATGTTGCAACTGAGTCAGTCTATCTTTATATAGCATCCTCAACCCCATCTTCTTCTGTTTCTCATTCAGCGATAAGAACAAAAGGTGTCAAGCTTAGGACAGTTAGAAAAACTGATTGCACCATATAGCAGCATTTAAGTTAACAGCTATTTTATCGATACAACCTTTTTAATCAGGTCTAATTTACAGAACTTATTTATTACTTTATCTAGTCTCTGACTCGCTATTAGAACATCTGGATGTGATCTTCCTTTCTTAAGTATCGTTAAGTACATTCTTTGTCGCAAATACTCGATCTTACAACATAGATTATCCACAATACATCACCCCTCCATTTTCTATTTTTAGTCGACGGACTAAAACCTACATCATTCTACATAGTTACTATGCAATAAGCATGCCATCCCTCTAGCTCATATATAACACGAATGACTTTACCCTTTTGAACCGATCAGGTAAACCGAACAGTACAAGATTGTACGCAACCGCACAATCAAAAAAAAGCCACCTCACCCCAAACTGCAAGGTAGGTAGCTCATAAATCAAAGCAACTTCAATCTTTTCAATTTGCCTTATGGAAAACTACATCAAAATAGCATGAGCAATTCTCGTCAGACTTCTTTCGTGGCGTTCATTTTCACGGTTCTGGCGTTCATTCCACTCCCGTTCGCTCTCATTTGGTCGTCGCTCTAATGCCTGTTCATGCCGTTCATTTTCAATGCGCTCAGCTTCATGACGATCTTGCTCTTGATCATATTGTTGCATCATGGAGACTGAATTTTTATGTAGCGATGAAGCTTCCATTACTGATGCGCCTAAGCCAATTTGTATTAAACTAACCATTAAATATATAATTGCTGTTTTAGTTAAATGTTTCATAAAAATAACCCCCCCTTGTCATCTAATATTCAATATATAAAGAATAACATAGAAATGTGACAAAATCATGACTAAATAGTATTTTACTATAACAAAATAAATAGAAAGTTTTAGCTAGCAATAAAGGGTACTACCAGTATTGTCACATAAAAAAATACCGCCAAACTCGAAAGTTGACGGTTAATATGATATAAGCATTAAAATTTTTTTACACTCCGCACATGTATGTATTTAAATTTCTTGTTAAATACATACTGAGGTTTATTACTAGAATGGGCGAACATTACGATGATACCTAAGGCAATTACCGTTCCAAAAATACTCCAATCATCAAACACGCTTGTCCCTCCCAATTAAAATATGCTTGTCTAATATATATTATTAAAAATCTGTATTATGACGTTAATGCAAAATTTTATTTCAAAGTCGTGCTATTTTCGAATCATGTTACATTGGATTTTTTTGCTATACATACCATCTTGTATATTATAAACTTCTCAAGAGAAAGCTCTTTATTATATGTATAACATTATACATATAATCCATTATATGTATAATGTTATGCAAATTTTGTCGGAATGGATTTTTCCTATTAAATATTTTTTTAGGGCAATTGATTAAATATCTTCACCAATAACCGCAGCATGCCTATACAACCGTTACCCTTCCATTTTACTATTCCATATTTTCCCGGTCATTTTCACACTAAAATAAGATATAATATAACAGAGATTCATGTTGTCTCGAATATAACGTAGAAAGGATATTTGCTAATGAAATGTAAAATATTTTTCATCTTTTTAATGTTAACAATGCTGCTGACCAGCATCGCTTTTGCTGCAATGCCTATCATTACCGCCGATAAACAGTATTTCGATGTTAATTCTGGTCTGCATGTACTCAGCGGCAATGTGCATATTGAGCATAATGGACGTATCATTACAGCTGGAGAAGCCAAAACCAACCTAGTTGAGATTTGGGGTTCAGGCGGGGTTGCCTTTACCCAAGATGACCTCTATTTTACTGGGAATACCGTTTACATCTTTTTTCCCAGCCACCAAGCTCTGATAAGCGATGGAGTCAATCTGTCTTGTCCAGGATTAAAAATTACTGCCAATAAAGTTGACTTCAATTGGGATACCAAAATCGCAACATTCAGCGGCAATGTCAGCATACTTCAAAACGGCAATTCATGGACCGCTGACACTGCTAATTATAATGTCATAACTCGCCTATTCGAGTAAGTTACAAAATCACCTATCTTTGGGCTGAGTTTGGCAGTTGATTATTGGTTTCGGGGAAAATAAAAAAAGTCGTCCTATTATAGACGGCTTTAATCAAACTCCATAAATTTAGATTTATAAGCTCTGAGTTTAGTGTAACCCAGCTTTTCTAACTCATCTAAATGGTAATATACAGACTTATTATTACAAATTCCTACACCCTCTTTAATTTCATGAATGGTTGGCGGATATTGACCACGGTAATGATGAATGAAGTTTAAAATAGCTTGTTGTTCTGATTCCATGCTTTCTCCTCCTAACTATTGTTCGTATTCATATCACATATTTATCATTTCAAGGTAAATATATATCAATTGTAAATAACTGTCAATTAATTAGTTTATTCCGTCAAAATATACAATTGTGTAGATTGTAAATATTCAATACTGATAGAATTGTTTATCAAATATCAAAATTCCCCACCCAGCAATATGTGCCGGACGGGGAATTTTTATATTAATTGATATCTAACCAATTACAATACCAATCAAACATGATCAATTTCATTTATCTAAATTGATCATGTTGCTGATTTTCTCGCCATTGGCGCTCATTCCAATCCTGAGCACTCTCACCATCGTGTCGACGCATTTCTTGTTCATGCCGTCTTTTTTCTTGCTCATGTCTGTCATCGAGTTGTACGATCCGCTGCGCCCCTTCATTATGTAATGGTGAAGCCTCGATTAATGATACACCTAGACCAGCTTGCATCATACCTACCATTGAAAATATGGCTATCTTTAGATATAGCAAGGGTTCAATATAATGGGATTGATGCATGGGAAGTAACTGGAACTTTGATACCGAAATCTAATGCTTTAACTATTAGTATCTATATGAAAGTTATTGATGAATCAGGGAATGGAAAATATTACACGGTAAATAGTCCTCATATTGGTTTAGTTAATTAAATGCTTTTCAGTATTTTTTATAAATTTTAATATATTAACAGCAATAGAGCCACTACCGATCACTTATGATTTGTAGTGGCTCTATGCATGCCCGATAATTACTGTTTAACTCTCGCCAATATATCAGACTTCAAAAACCATTTATCACGATGAGTTTTTCGTATTGGTGTCAATTTCCCTCTACGAACTAGATCATCTATATTTTGACGGGAGCAACTCAATAGCTCCGCTACTTCCATAGTAGTAATAACATTTTCATTGATAAATAATATTAATTCATCATCAGAATCAAAAGTGTATTTCATGCATTAACGCCCCCTAACTGCGAAAAATATCAAATAAGCAACAATAAAACCGCCTGATATCCATGACAATATTGTCATGTTATTAAAATTAACTGATGCCATCCACAGGATAAAAATAAACACCATTCCTTGATCAAGTCGCTTGATTTTATTATTCATATTTGCTACAATATGATTAATTGGATGGGGAGGAATTACCTCCCCTGAGATTTTAACGCTTTCTTTGCTGTCTGGGCTGAGAGCGTTTTTTCTTTTGCCTAGTAACTTCTTTATACCACTTGTATGTAGTGTATCCGATAATCACTAGGTCTTTTACCATATCCCAATCAATCACACTGTTTTTCACCTCCTTTCTATGTCTTAATTATATTATTTTACTTGCTCAACGTCAAGTATTATTTTATAATAATTACCTATTTTGTAATAATTTATTATATTAAAAATAGCCACCCATCGGTAGCTATCAAATATTTACACCTGGCGTAGTGCTGGATCTTTTTTTTATTATCGAAAAGGATTTTTAAACATGCAGATAGAAAAATAATAATTAACATATTAAACCGAAACGAGGTACTAAGCTATGGGCCCAAAACAAGTCATCCCATGCGCAATATGCGCCCATCCGCAAAACGTGGATACAGAAGAACTTTATTCTAAAATAGCTAAAGCTACAAAAATAACTATTGAGGAAGTACGTTCGGCCAATTATGAGTTCATTTGTTACGATTGCAGAATAACAGATGCCTATAAGAATGATTATTTTTTAGGCGAAAGAAAGTCTCATGCAGTATTAGCAAAAGAAGCGGCAGTTATCAATGGTTAATCCCCTCCCGACCATCGCACTGGCTATTTTCATGCAAAAAAATAGCCACCACATAATCCAAACATACATTAACCGGAGCGTTGCATACAATACCATACACACCGACAGCACTAGCAAGAAGATACATAACCGGCTATCATCAACTGCCCCCATAGGTATGTTATTGCTATAAAGGTGCAAGGTTTATACCTCTAAAAGTATATAAAAAAATAGAACCTAGCGTGGTAACTGACGCCACATGGGAGAAAAAATCTCCGGGTAACGTCCCTCCGCTAGGATCTAGTATTAATATATTTAAATTATTATAATATGTCAATAAAATTTTAATATATCCACAAACAAGAAAATCACCCGCCTTTTGGTATATTATGAACTGCCCCCTGTCAAGTAGACAGATGAAAAAATAAAAATATCTGACACCAATCAATTATGGTTGGTGTCATTTTTTATGCTACTGAACGAATGTATTG
>Ga0209123_1004135_pt1 | contig 10191 bp, 7 predicted proteins | sample BarGraIncu00431A_FD_184500 | JGI IMG/M metagenome (GOLD analysis project Ga0209123, IMG submission 184500) | Arctic peat soil microbial communities from Barrow, Alaska, USA - Barrow Graham LP Incubations 004-31A (SPAdes) (version 2) | ecosystem: Environmental > Terrestrial > Soil > Wetlands >...
TCTATCAAATCAGCGGAAGATAAGTACAGGTCTTCATATCCCTCATTGAAAAAGTAAAAAATCCGCGAGTGTTCCAGATACCGTCCTGTAATCGAACGAACCGTAATATTATCGGACAGGCCCTCCACCCCAGGGCGAAGGCAGCAAATCCCGCGTACGATAAGATCAATCTGTACTCCGGACTGGGAAGCCTCATATAAAAGTTCAATCATCGCCCCGTCCACAAGGGAGTTTATTTTTGCTATAATCGACGCCTTTTTCCCTTCCCTGGCATTTAAAATCTCCCTGCGGATTTTCTTTTCAAGAAAACCCCGCAGCCATAAAGGAGCGGGAATCAGCCTGCGCCACTCCGGCGGCTCTGCATATCCGGACAGCATGTTGAAAAACTCGGAAGCATCCACGCCAAAGGTCTCTGAACAGGTAAACAGGCCCAGATCCGTATAGATCGAAGCAGTAATATCATTATAGTTTCCGGTTCCAAGATGCAGATACCTGCGGATACCGTCATCGTCACTTCTGACTACCAAAGTGATCTTACTGTGTGTTTTCAGGCCGACGAGTCCATATATGACATGACACCCCGCTTTTTCAAGCATTTTCGCCCAGTTTATATTGTTTTCTTCATCAAACCTGGCCTTTAATTCAACAAGTACCATAACCTGCTTACCGTTTTGTGCAGCTTCCGCAAGATACTGGATAATCGGTGAACTGCTGCTGACGCGGTAAAGCGTCTGCTTAATGGCAAGGACTTTGGGATCCTGTGATGCTTCATGGACGAATTCAACCACTGGGTCAAAGGACTCGTAAGGATGGTGGACAAGTCTGTCTTTCTGTCTGATCTGATCGAAAATATTGCCTTCATCGAACATACTCGGCATTTGTGCCTTGTACGGAGGATAACAAAGATCCGGGAAATCGGATGAAATTAAATTATACAGCTTCATCAGAAAAGTCAGGTCCAGTGAACCATTCACGCTGAAAATATCATTCTCTCCGATTTGAAGTGAATCCGTCAGCCATGATAATAGTCTGGGGTCAATGTGTTCATCAACCTCAAGCCGGATAATTTCACCCCATTGACGCATGCGAATCTGCTCTTCAATTACTTTTAAAAGGTCTTCTGCTTCATCCTCATCAATATCCAGGTCTGCGTTTCTCATAATCCGGTAATACCCTGTGGCAAGTACCGTTGAGCCTGTAAAAAGAATATCAAGATTTGCACAGATGATCTGTTCGATCGGAAGAAAACCCACAGCATCAGGAAGTTTGACTTTGAAGAGCCGGGGTACCACGGAGGGTACCTGCAGCGTTGCAAACTGATAATTTCCCGTGTCTTCCCTTTCTTCCGGATTCGCTTTGGAAAATGCATCGTGATTCGTATCAATCAGGACACAAAGGTTAAGCCGGCGATTATAAATCAAAGGAAAAGGCCGGGAGGCATCAACTGCCATTGGTGTCAGAATAGGATAAAGAGTAGACCGGAAGTATTCATCCGCCTGTTCCCTTCCCTGCTCACTCAGTTCTGCATAATCCAGAATGTGAATTCCACGGGTCCATAATGTCGGGATCAGGGAACGTGCATATGTTGAATACTGAAGTGCCATACTGTGTCTTATTTTCTGCGAGATTCTCCCGAGTTGTTCTGTCGGTGTCAGTCCGGAGAAATCCTTGATCGTATACTGTGCATTTACCATGTCTTTTAGGGACGCAACCCGTACAACATAGAATTCATCAAGGTTGGAAGCCGTAATCGAAAGAAACTTCGCACGTTCCAGAAGAGGATTCTTGGTGTCCCTGGCTTCCGATAGAATTCTGTCATTAAACTCAAGCCAGCTTAGTTCGCGGTTATAGAACCGGTTTGCATCGGCTAAAATACCGGCATTGTCGGAGATCATATGCAGGGTCTCCTGACGTGCTGCCTTGGATGACTTTTTAACCTTGGATTTTTTTGTAGTCATAATGCCTGCCTCCTCGGTTTTAGTGCGGGTGTGGCTCCAAATACCTGTTTGTACAAATCCGTTTTGTTCCCAAAAGCCCAGAGTTCATAAGTCAGATCTTCATTACAGTCGAAATTTATACTCAGGGAATCCGGAAGGCTGACAATCGACACATTCTTAATCTTCTGTTTGTGCGATGCATCCATTGCATCCGCCATACGGAGAATCGCAGTCAGCTTGGAGACTGTTGTTCTCTGGTCGGGTGGAAGGTATTGAAAGTACCGGTCACTGAACAAGTCGGACTGTGTGTAAAACCTTGCCGTATAGGCAATGATTTCGCGTTCCTCCCTGTTGAGTCCGATTATTTCCGTCGTATGGATAATCTGATAAGAACGCGAACTGTGGTTGGTTACATGAATATATTTGCCGACTTCGTGCATAATTGCAGCAAGCTGCAAGAGAAGCCTGTCCCTGTCACTCATACCGTGCTGGCGTCTTGTACTGTCAAAAACAGCCAGTGCATGCTTTTCCACCTGCTCGGAGTGTTTTTTATCATACCGGTAACGTTTGCTGATGTGACGAACAGCAGAAATCGTGTCATTTACGGGATCCATTTTCAACTCAAAGGTTGTTTTTGCCCATGCATACTCATACATGACCCCATCACAAAGAGAGGCGGCCGGCATGTGGATTCCATCAAGACCTGTATATTCCAGGTTCTTTTTGATAATAAGGGCTGTCGGTAAAAGAAGACCTGCCGTTGCAGAGGGAATGTTTTTGGATAGGATAAGGTCATCGGCCTTCGTCTTCAGAAGATACTCAAATGTCTCAAGAAAACGCTTCTTCGGCAGGAAGCAGTATTCGCGCGGTGATAAGCCGCTTAATCCCTTGATAAACCCGATATCACTTCCAAAAGCAATCATATTCTGGAAACTTATGCCTTTGGGTTCGACTGCGTGGTAATCTTCCAGGTCATGTGAGATGAATTCTTCCAGAACACTGGCATAATGTGCAGTCTGCCGTTCAAGATCCGAAAGCAGTTCACTGACACGCAGAGACCCCAAAAGCATATTCTGGCTGAATACAAATTCAGACTTATCATATACCGTAGACTGAATGCTGCCCGCGCCGATATCGAGGATCAGCGTTCCGTTCTGGATAATCTTTTCAATCCCGTTCATCAGTTCTTTGACGGCAAGGTTATGGTAATACCTCTCCTGCGCATTATCAAGGATTCTGACGGCAAGCCCCGTGCGAAGTCTTATCTGTTCAACAACAAAATCCCTGTTTTTCGCTTCGCGAAAAGCACTTGTCGCAACACAGATCGATTCGTTTATTCTGAATTCCTTCATTTTGAGGACAAATCCTGCCAGAATTTCACAAAGCTCGGCAATCTGCTCTGTCGAAATCAATCCGCGTCGATATGTCTCAGCTCCCAGTGAAAAAAATCTTCTGACCGATTCAATTTCCTTCGGGCTTTCCCTGGCTGCAAGTTCAAAAATTTTGAGACGTATCGAAAGCGAGCCCACATCTATAATGGCTAATGTCTGTTTTTTGGCCATATCGGTTTATACTCCCTCAACGCACTTGAATTATGTCAAACTATTTTAATTATACAACGGGAATCACTATCCTGAAACGTTCTTTTGTACTTGCAGGAATAATTCTGCAGATATCTGTGTGCATATGGACTTCACGGCCATATGCACAGTCATTCATAACGTCTGATATAATGAATCTGATAATATAAGAAAAACCTGTACAGGAGGCTTTACTATGAGTGATTTATCGGCTCCGTCTTTCCCTTCACCCTTTACCGGCGAAAATATACGGGCTTCGCAGGAAGCCATGGAAGGGCGTCTGACCGACTTGCTGGAGGAACTCTCACAGCAGGAGGATTCCCGTTTTTCGAAAGTGCGTTCACGTCAGGACTCCTTTACGGAGCATGTGGAAATCGTCATGTACAGGCACACCAACGGCTCCGGAAGGCTTTTCGGCGGTGCCCTGATGCAAATGATAGACACGGTAGGTGCCATTTGCGCCCGCCGACATGCAGGTACGGAAGTGACTACCGTCGCAATAGATAATTTATCCTTTAAGGCACCTGCGCAGCTCAATTCCACCATTCTTCTCACAGCAGAAATAGAACGCGTCGGAAGGACTTCGATGAAAGTTAAAGTAACTACCTACGTTGAGGAGCTAAACGGTACAAGGGAGGAAATTAACGTGGCACATCTCACCTTTGTCGCGATCGACCGGTACAACCGTAAGACTCCGGTCCCGAGGCTGAAGGAACAGGAAGGAATGTGATACTGTTTATTTATAGTCATTGTCTATATTCTTTGCCCCAAATTTCCCATTGTGTTAAAGCAGGGAACGGGGAAGGATCGGTATTGTCCTTCTGCAAATTTTTCAGTTTTACCCAACTGGCAACACGTTTGGGAAAGCAGAACGACTGTATCTCTTTTGTTCTCGTAAAATGCAAATATTCAAAACTTCCGTCGGAAAACAGCAAGGTTCCCTTTTCCCAATAATTATCATGGGGAAAATCTGCGCGCAGAAGTATTTTTGCCTTTTCAACCTCAACTTGTCTGCCAAACTCTATCATGATTTCTGCATAAGGATTCTCATTGTCTCCCCAGCTCTGATATGGTCCAGGAACCGTGACTTGCATTCTCACAAATTCCGTCAATTGTATTGCGAGCTGCAAACACGGATTCATCACGTGTCTCGACACTTGCCGAGCAATGCGGATAGTACATCGAGTGCCCTCTGGAATCATACGGGTTCCGGCTTAGATTTGTGATTTCAGAAGAAATCGTCGGTGAAATTACACCGACTGTGATACAGCCGGGTTTTCCTGTGAATGCCAGAGGAGGATATGCATCATGTTGTTCCCCGGTTGGAACAGTAAAATCCATCCGGTCTGCTGTCAGCCATATTTTGGAAGAGTTGATGTGGTCATCCAAACTAATTTCAAGCATGACTGGCCATCTATCTGTCCAGATAACAATCGAACCCCCTGCTTGATAAGGCTTATCAGGCTGCATTTCAACAATATCCTCAGCCTCTGCTGACTGGATCATCATTCCTCTGCCATCCAGAATGACTGTGCGAATCAATATAGTCATCCTGTAGCCTCCATCAAAGCAATGCAGGGAGTATATACTCCCTGCATTCAAATATTATATCTCCGTCAAAATTTGTGAATATACCGTTATTTTGAAACACAAATCCTATCTTTTCCATTACTTTCCCGGAAGCCGAACAGTTCCCCCCTGTTTTTTTCAGAACAAAACCCGCGGGCGCACGCGGGATGCGATACTGTTTGGGCGCCCGCGAAGCGCGGCGCCCTTCGTGGGATGTGATACTGTTTATGCGAGCGCTTTAGCGCGGCGCAAGCCGTGCGTCAAGCGAGCATAAATAGTATCACATCCCCGGCATGATAATATCTTCCGGATTTTTCCCGGGCGGTATCATAGGGTAAACCAGCTCCTGCGCATCAAGAATGACATGGAACACGTATGGCTCTTCGGTGGCGAGCATTTTGGAAAGGTTTGCATGGAATTCCTGTGCATCCGCAGCCCTGCCCCCTGCCAGTCCGTATGCATCCGCAATCTGGATGAAGTTCGGATTGTTGTCGAGAATTGAATGACTGTATCTTTTCCCGAAGAAAAGTTCCTGCCACTGCCTTACCATGCCAAGCTGCTGGTTATCCATGATAACAACTTTGACATTGAGGCCCAAATTTTTGAGTGTTCCGAACTCCTGTATGGTCATCTGAATTCCGCCGTCCCCTACAAAAAGGACGACCGGACGGTCGGGCGCTGCAATGGCGGCTCCAATGGCTGCGGGCAGGCCGAACCCCATCGTGCCCAGGCCTCCTGAAGTCAGGAAAGACCGGGGCGACTCTATATTGAAGTACTGCGATGCAAACATCTGATGCTGGCCGACATCCGTCACAAGAATCGGATTCCTGCCTTTATATGCTTCGGATATTTCATGTACCACAGCCTCCGGCAGGAGTTTATCGTTGAGGGCTACCAGTTCACTGGTAATTTCATGGAAGCGCTCAGCTTTTGCCTGCATTTTGGAAATCCATTCGGACCATGCCGACACAAAGTCATAATCAGGAAGATGACGAAGTACATGTGAAAAAAAGTTTGCCGCATCATCTTCAATCTCAACAGTGGGGCGGATATTTTTGCCGATTTCAGCAGGGTCAATATCGACATGAATGATCGACCGGTCTTTGTTCATATTGTATTTATCCGGATCACCAATGATTCTGTCCGAAAAACGGCAGCCCACTGCGAGCAGCAGGTCACAGTTGCCGATAGCCGAATTTGCCTGCGGGGTGCCGTGCATCCCGACCATACCAAGATACTGCGGATGATCTTCCGCAATGGCTCCCTTTGCCATCATTGATGTTGCAACAGGTATTCCTGTCACTTCAGCAAACTGCTGCATCAGGGCACTTGCACCTTCTGAGATAATAACGCCTCCGCCTAAAAGAAGAAGCGGGCGTTTTGATTTCTCAAGTGCATCATAAACGGACATAACCTGTGTATCAATCTTTTTTCTCGGCGGGCGGTGACGCATGACGCTTACACCGGATGATGTGTTCTCCGGAATCTGTGCAGCCAGGATATCCTTAGGTACGTTTACAAGGACCGGGCCCGGCCTGCCGTCCGTTGTAAGATTCCATGCTTCTTCCAGAGTCGGGAGAAGTTCGGCGGGATCCATGACCAGGTAGTTATATTTGGTAATTGGCTGCGTTATACCTGTTATATCCGCTTCCTGGAAAGCATCCTTACCCGTGCAGTTGCGGGCGACAGCACCCGTTATCGCAAAAATCGGTACGGAATCCAAAAAAGCATCGGCAATTCCAGTTACAAGATTTGTCGCTCCGGGACCGGACGTGGCTATTACAACACCGGGTCTCCCGGTAACCTTGGCAAAGCCTTCAGCAGCATGGATGGCTCCCTGCTCATGCCTGGTCAGTACATGAGGGAAATCAGCCTGATAAAGGGCATCATAAAGAACCAGAATCGGGCCTCCCGGATATCCGAAAGCCGGGTTAACACCCTTCCCTTCCAAAAAAGCTACAATTGTTTGTGCACCATTCATTCTCATCACCTGATTCCTATCCTAAGGCAGGGCATTGTCCTGCCTTTGCCGGGTGTCTGCTCATATACAAAAATCGTATTTTACTTTATCCTGCAGACCTTGACGTGATTCATGCTGGCACCGTTTGCCGCTGAATCTGCAAGATCCTCATAACGGGCGAGTATACCTGAAAGCTGACGCTCCGGTATTGCCGCCGGTTTTCTTTGTTCCAATACCAGTTTGTCCACATTGAGTGTCAGGGTCCGTGCAGGAATATTGATCGTAATCATATCTCCGTCCTCGACATAAGCGAGAGGTCCTCCGACAGCCGCTTCCGGACATACATGTCCGACAGATGAACCGCGCGTGGCGCCGGAGAATCGCCCGTCCGTAATAAGGGCAACACTGGTATCAAGTCCCATACCTGCTACAGCAGAGGTGGGCGTCAGCATTTCACGCATTCCGGGGCCGCCTTTGGGGCCTTCAAATCGAATGACAATAACGTCTCCTGCGACAATTTCCCCTGCAAAAATCGCCTTTGTTGCGTCTTCTTCAGAATTATATACGCGGGCCGGTCCCGAGTGCACCATCATTTCCGGGAGTACGGCACCTTTTTTGACAATGGCACATTCCGGGGCAAGGTTTCCCCTGAGAACGGCAAGTCCGCCGTCTTTTGCTACCGGTGTCTCAAACGATGCGATTACGTCACCGTCCGCACCCGGGTTACCTTTGATGCGTTCTGCGATTGTATTGTCAACGGACGGATTCCCGACTGCAAGAAGTCCTGTCTTTGCGAGTTCCGCCAATACGCTGGTAATCCCTCCGACCTGATTTAAATCCGTGATGAATACGGCACTGGCCGGATTCAGCTTGCTGAGCTGCGGTGTAGTATCGGTAACGCGGGAAATGTCATCCATCGTAAGTTCATATCCTGCTTCCCTGGAGATAGCCAGAAGATGCAGGACACTGTTGGTAGAACCGCCGAGTGCCATATCAACACGAAGGGCATTAAAAATCGCATCTTTTGTCATAATGTCCCTGGCTGTCTTACCTTCCTCCAGAAGAGTCATGATTTTCATGCCTGTCTCTTTGGCAAGGCGCCGCCTCGCAGAAAAAACCGCAGGTATGGTACCGTTTCCGGGAAGAGCCATACCAAGGGCTTCCGTAATACAATTCATCGTGTTTGCCGTGTACATGCCGGAACAGCTTCCGCATGTCGGGCAGCACGCCATTTCCATTTCGGAAAGTTCATCGGATGTCATTTTACCTGCAGCATATTTTCCGGACGCTTCAAACATATCGGACAAACCGATTCGTTTACCGTTATAGTTTCCGGGAAGCATAGGACCGCCCGAAATAAATATTGCCGGAATATTCAGGCGGGCTGCAGCCATAAGCATACCTGGAACTACTTTGTCGCAGCTCGGAATAAATACAACTGCATCCAAAGGATGTGCCATCAGCACGAGCTCACAGGAATCTGCAATCACATCGCGGCTGACCAGTGAGTATTTCATACCGGCATGATTCATCGCCGTACCGTCACAGACTCCGATCGCCGGGAACTCGAAAGGTACACCTCCCGACATGCGGATACCGTCCTTGACACATTGGGCGAGTTCACGAAGATGCATATGACCGGGGATCAGCTCGGAAAAGGAATTAACTACACCGATCATAGGGCGTTTGAGTTCTTCAGGAGTCAGCCCCAATGCATAGAAAAGCGACCTGTGCGCCGCGCGGCTCGGGTCTTTTGTCATTTGTCCGCTACGTTCATTATTCATAATATCACCTGCACTTCTTCAATAAGTTGCTTTCCGACAGCCAGTCCGTGCCTTATAAAATCGACTCAATAACCTTTGCCGTCATTTCCCTGGTGCCCAGTACTACTGCATCGGCAGTGTATGCAATGTCAATTGTCCTGTATCCTTCTGAAAGGACTTTGGCAACAGCCGCCTCTATCGCATCCGCCTCTTTATTCAGGGAGAACGACCACCGCAGCATCATTGCCGCAGAGAGGATCGTCGCCAGCGGATTGGCCTTGTTCTGCCCGGCAATGTCGGGAGCTGTGCCGTGTACGGGCTCATACATACCGGGTTTGCCGGGTACGCCGAGGGATGCGGAAGGAAGCATGCCAATGGACCCTGTAATCATTCCTGCCTCGTCCGAGATAATATCACCGAACATATTTGTAGTAATCATAACATCAAAAGCACCCGGATGTCTTACAAGCTGCATGGATGCATTATCCACATACATATACGATAGTTCGATCTGCGGATATTCTTTGGAAACACGGTCCGTAACTTCCCGCCAAAGCCTTGAGCTTTCAAGAATATTTGCCTTATCTACGCTGACAACTTTTTTCTTTCTTCCCATTGCCAGTTCAAATCCGACACGGACGATGCGCTCGATCTCCATCTCGCTGTAGCTCTCCGTATCATAAGCTTCCCGGCCTTTTTCTATTCCGTCAGGCGATTTGCCGCCGTCTCTTCTGCCGCGTTCCCCAAAATAAATTCCGCCAGTCAGCTCGCGTACAATCATTATATCAATACCATCCGCTACAAAGCGGTCCTTAAGGGGACAGGCATCGGACAATTCTTTGTGAAGCACGGCAGGCCGAAGGTTGGCAAACAGGCCAAGGCCGGCGCGAAGTCCCAGAAGCGCCTGTTCCGGGCGCTGGCTTCCAGGCAGGTCATCCCACTTTGGCCCCCCGACTGCACCAAGAAGGACGGCATCGCTTTTTCTGCATGCTGCAAGTGTGGATGCAGGAAGAGCCTCGCCCGTTGCATCTATTGCACTGCCGCCTGCAAGCAATTCTTCAAAATGAAAAGTATGCCCGTATTTCTGCGCGATCACATCCAGCACTTCACAGGTTTTGTTTGTGACTTCCGGTCCGATACCGTCTCCCGGGATTACCGCTATGTTAAAAGATGCCATTTCCTTATGTCCTCCTGTAGGATTACTTTTGTGCAATGTAGCCGACCAATCCGTCCGCCTCGATAATTTTCCTGATAAATTCCGGGAAAGGCTTGGCCGTGAAGGACTGCCCTGTTGTAAGGTCATGGATCCTGCCTGTTTCAAAATCAATTTCAATACTGTCACCGTCGCCTATCGCTTCCGATGCCTCTTTTGACTCCATAAT
>Ga0209123_1004136_pt1 | contig 10190 bp, 8 predicted proteins | sample BarGraIncu00431A_FD_184500 | JGI IMG/M metagenome (GOLD analysis project Ga0209123, IMG submission 184500) | Arctic peat soil microbial communities from Barrow, Alaska, USA - Barrow Graham LP Incubations 004-31A (SPAdes) (version 2) | ecosystem: Environmental > Terrestrial > Soil > Wetlands >...
TAAAAGGAAACAATGCTCAAGCAATTCAAGAATTGAACCAAGCGGTTCTACTCGACCCGAAAAACTTTGACGGATATTACAATCTTGGACTCGTGATGCTGAGAGATAAAAGATATAACGAAGCACTTACAAATTTCCAGAAAGCCACAGAACTATCGCCGAAAGACTATAAAGCAATTCTGCAAAAAGGCGTAACCTATCGGAATATGAAAATGTACAAAGAAGCAACAGTTGCCTTGGGACAAGCGGACAAATTGTTGCCAGGAAGCGCAGATATTATTTATGAAACCGGACAAGTAGCAGAAGCTCAAGGTGACAAAGCGGCTGCGGCCGATATGTACAAACAAGCGCTTTCGTATGATCCCCTGTTTAAAGAAGCTGTAACAGCCCTTGCACGGGTATCAAAATAATAAAAAGGAGGGATTACCTTGAAGAAAAAGAATACCTACTGGAGTATGTTTGCGACGTTCGTTGTAGTTACAGGTATTTTTATCGCCTTGTTTCTAATTCGTGTCAATCCGATGGCCCTTGTAGCAAAAACAATGAATCCAAATGCCGCTCCGTCATTTGCCTATATGATCTATGGAGGATTCGGAGATGACGCCTTAAATAAACCGATGGATGTCGCAGAAATCAATAACTTCGTCTATGTGACGGATACCAATAATAAACGGGTTCAAGTCTTCGATATTTCAGGGACGCCAATCTTTAAGTTTGGTAAAGAGGGAGAAGGCCCCGGACAGTTTAAGTTTCCTTACGGAGTTGCGGGGGATAGCCAAGGTCAAGTTTATGTTTCGGATTTATACAATGGCTGTATCTCCGTCTTTGACAGCAAAGGGAAATTCATAAAGTATTTTGGTGAGAAGGATCCCAAGGAAACAATCATCGAAGCACCGGGGATTTTGAGAATTTCTGGAGACAAACTTTATTGTACAGATATCAAGAAAAGTAAAGTGCTGATCTTCGATATGACAGGAAAGCTTCTCAAGGAAATTGGGGGACAAGGCCAGGAGAACGGACAATTCCAAGCGCCTAATGCGCTGACAGTGGATAAAGACGGTACTCTGTACGTCGTGGATACGGGGAATCAAAAAGTGCAGGTTTTTGATAAGGATGGCAAATATGTTCGCTTTATTAACGGAACCACAGATCCCGCTGGTAATTCTGTCTTCGTTAACCCACGAGGGGTAGGAATTGACTCTCGAGGTATCCTCTATGCTGTAAGTAATCTTACCCATTACGTTTATGGGTTTGATCTCAATGATAAAACTGGGAAATCACTTTTCGCGTTTGGTGGTAATGGGGAATCCAATACACAGTTTTCGTTACCCAATGGGCTCTACGTTGACGCTAATGACAATATTTTCATTACCGATACGTCAAACCAGAGAGTTGCTGTGTATAAGTAATATGGATTCAAGGCAAAATCATTAAGGGGGTGGTACTATAGCTTAGGCTAGGCTAGGCTAGGTATGATAAGGCTTATCGTAAAGAGAAGTGTCTCCAAAAGTAGTCGTTAGAACTACAAATAGTCGTTAGAAGTAGAAGAAGGTCGTTAGAAGTAGGAGGAGGAAAATTAGATGAAGAAAAGTTTTCTTATTAAAGTACTCGGACTCACCATGGCTTTGTCTTTGACAATGGTCGGTGCAGCGTTCGCTACAGGTGCAGCGGATGTTCCTGGTGGCACTCTCACGTCAACATTTGCTACAGGTGACGCTTCATTTGACAATGGCATTGTTAATGCTAACAAATCCGGTGTAGGTGTCGGTACTCAAACCCCAACTGCTGTAGTTAAGGCTAAGCCTGTACAAAGAACTCACGGAGAATACCAAAACAACACCAACTCATGCGCAAGCTGTCACCAAACGCATACAGCGGCAGCAGAAAACTTACTTTTTAAAGACGGCGTGTATACAACCTGCACAGCATGTCATGATGGTACACTTGGTCTGTTAAACGTCTTCACAGGTTCTTCAGCTGGTACATTTGCCGGCACAGCAGCTGGCGGTGCATCAATGCATTTACCAACTGGTGTTTTAGCAACAAAAGCAGCCCCTGGTGGTAATGCGTCCGGAACTGGAGCTTGGGCAGCAGACTTCACATGCGCAAGCTGTCACTCTCCACACGGTTCATACAGTGACCGTCTCCTCAACTACAACCCAAATGGTATTGCTACTACACCTTATTATTTCCAATCAATAACTGGAGCCCTAACTGATAAAGATGGACTTGCCACTGGTAAAACAGTTAGCGACTTAACAGTTACAACTACGGAAGCTATCAAAAGTGGTGGACTACAAGTAACAGGTCCAATCGTTACTGCTCTTCCAGCCACAGTAGATGTCCTTTCTCCTGACTTCTTAATCTACACAACAACTGCAGATTTAGCAGGAATCACCATCGCCGCTACCCCTGCTGAAGTCACTCTCAATAACGGCAAAGAACTTACTGGAACTAAAGTCGTTGTAGTAATGAAGAAAACTTCATCCGGTACACCTGCAGTTTATTCTTATGTTCGTGATACGACTCCTTGGATCAACGATTCTGCAACAATTTCTAGAGGAGCTTTTACTTGGTTTGCTAACAATGTCAACAATGACTTTGTTAACAATAAAATCAAGGCTGGTATCACACTTGAACTTGGTTGGGCTTATGGTAAAAACACGGTTACAGCAACTGATACTATTGCACTAGTTAAATTTGCTAGCGTTGCGCGTGCAGTTGTAGTTAAATTTAATTTGTTACCTCAAGTACCTCCTGCAACCTTTAATGGCTTACCTGTCCTAAAAGTTAACCAAACAACTTACGACACAGCTGGGTTCGGAGTACCAGTCTCTACCTTCTGTGCTTCTTGCCACACGGATTACCTTGCTAAATCCGGAACCGAATCAGGTACATGGTCTAAAGCATTCCGTCACAGCACGACAAGTGACTCCTATACCTGCTTAAAGTGTCACTTTGCGCATGGTACTGACGTCAATGTTATGCTCGATGCTAAAGATAAATCAGTCGCTTCCTTAGTAGCTGATGGTACCTATGCAACCGTTGCAGCTGCACAAGCTTACATGCTTGATACAAATGCTTCTTCAGCTCTCAAACGTTACACTGGCATGTCAGTTTGCTGGAAGTGCCATACTTCCTCACATTCTGGAGACATGATCAATAACACGTTTGTTAGTGGTGGCGTAGCTACTACTTCAGAATTCAACACACAATCAACCAAAGCTCTTCCTAATGGTTGGGTAGGCGCAACTAATCCTATCGACCCTAATGGAACAGTAGTTCAACCTTAGTCTTAAACTCTCCATGATTAGGGTGATCTCCTATGGGGAAAGCCCTAATCTAACAGAAACCACCTGCCTAGCGCAGGTGGTTTCACTAGAGTAACCAAACTGAATTTCAGTGGTATCTGCTAATTGAGTGAATCAATTACATGAAGGGGATGTGTCATGGATACACTAAGTTGAAAGTACACTAGTTCTACGCGGTCTACTCATGGAAATTGATTGACCGTTGCTGGGGAAGTAGGTTGAAACGATGTTATTTGTTAAATTAACCCAATTTGCCCAGAAACTAATTTCTAAGAGCAGACGTTTATATGCTGTAATATTATTGGTTTTATTAGCAGTTATTGGAATTGGTGGAACCTGGTGGTATGTGCATTCTGGCCCCTCGGTGACTCCATTAACGGTGGAACCGGTGAAAGTAGGTCAACCACATTACCTTTTTACAATCAATGGGAAAAGTAAAATGACAGATGTCATTAATCCAGATAAAGCACTCTTGGGACCGTTAGCCGTCAGTGTCTCTTCTGACAGAGTCTTTGTGGCTGATACTGGACACTCACAGGTGCAGGTGTATAGCCGGGATGGTTCATGGATCGCGTCTTGGGGGAAGGGTACATTAAATTATCCCTTTGCACTCACTTATAGTAATAAAAAGCTTTATGTCGCTGATCCAAACTTAATGAAATTATTGATTTACGATGATAATGGAACGTTACAAAAACCGCTTATAGATAAACAAAGATTACAATTAACCAGTGGTCAACAAGGGGAAATCATTCGCCCTACGGCGGTACAGGTTGGAGTAGATAACCTGATTTATGTTACCGATGTAGGCAATCAAGTGGTCTTGGTGATGGACTCAAGTGGCAAAATCTTACGCTACTTCGGTGGGTTTGGGACAACAAATGGACAGTTACAATATCCTAACGCTATATACGTTGGGAAGACCGGCAAGGTTTACGTGTCAGACACCAATAACGCCCGGATTCAGATCTTCGATCAAAAGGGACAGTTCCTGTACAAGATCACAGGATCTCAGGGGAAAAGCGGCATACTAACGCTTCCGAGAGGTTTAGCAGTCACCGATAAAGGAACGATTCTTGTCGTCGATGTCTTTACACATAGCGTACGAGCTTATGATGATGCAGGCTTTGAAGCCTGGAGTTTGGGAGGCTATGGTAGCAACCCTGGACAGTTCAACTTTCCTAATGGGCTCTGTGTTGATTCCGAAGGAAAAATTTATGTGACTGATCGTGAAAATAACAGAGTACAGGTTTTCGGCTACTAACGATGTAAGAACACAATCCTGTGCAATATTTCTGAAAAAATAGATTGGGATAATACAACCGGTTCAAAATAAAGAAGGTGCCCGACCACGACAATTTATTAGGAAGGTGGGGTAAATGATGAGTATCTTCTCAAAACGCATTCTTCTGTCACTCTTGTTTGGCGTTAGCTTGTGCCTGGCTCTTTTCTTGCCGGATCAAGTGGGTAGAGCAATAGCTGTGACTCAGGACATCAACAATGTCTCAGTTGAGATAACAAAGGTAGAAAACAGCCCAGGAAACAGCAAGGTACAACTGCGATGGGATGCAGTGCCTCCGACTGATGGTGGAAGTATCCGCTATTATATCGAAAAGAGTACAGATGGAGGGTCAACGTTTACCTCTGTGCCGGAGGGCTGGGATCACACTGCATTAACTTGGACTGATAGTAGTGTGCAAAATTTTACGAATGTCATCTATCATGTCAAGAGTGAAGAAACAGGGGGAACGGCTACCAGCACCACTTCCAGCAGTGCTATTAAGGCTTTCCCACCGAATATTAATGTTCATGACAACTATATGAACAATACGAATCTCTGTAGTAAATGTCATTCCACGCATACCGCGAAAGCAGTCAAGCTGCTTAATCAACCGTCGGCCTCTGCCTTATGTCTTACCTGTCACGAAGGATCAACTAATTCCAAATATGATGTTAGTAATGGTAATACTATGACAGCGGGTGGCAATATGCCTTCACTAGGCGGAGCATTTAAAGATGTGTCTGCCCATAAAGATATGAATGGCAACCCTATGGAGTGTACAGATTGTCACGGGTCACATGGGACTGATAGCTACCGCATGTTGAAAAGTCCGACAATCGTGGTAGCAGGTGCATCGGCTAGTAATCCTAGTGCAGGTGAGACAGGCGTTTATTTTTCCGGCGTGGAAAGCTTTTGCCAAACTTGTCACCCTGATTCTAAATACACATCCGATGCGAGTGGCAAGAGCGGCCATACTTCTGAGATTGCTTTAACTTTGGGCGCAGCGTGCCTTGAGTGCCACTTTTCCCATGGCTCAGCGTTAGCCAAATTACTGAGACAGGCACCGACGCCAACACCGACTCCGACTCCGACACCAACTCCGACACCGACTCCGACACCAACTCCGACACCAACTCCGACACCAACTCCGACACCAACTCCGACGCCAACGCCAACTCCGACTCCGACTCCAACACCAACTCCGACACCGACGCCGACTCCATGAGATATACCCGGTAAAACAATCTAGTAGTCCTTCACAGCTGACTTTTAGACGGTTAGTCTAGCTATAATCTGTGTTTTGAGCGTGTGCTTAAAAGCATCTTCAAAAAGCCTCTCCCAGTCTGAATGAGAGAGGCGTTTTTTGTCGAAAATGTACTAACGAAAACACTTTACACAATCTATTTTCTTGAGTAAAATGTTAACGTGGAATATTCTTACTTATTAAATATGTGAAAAAAAAGACAAAAGGGAGGATGGGAATTAAGTGAACCGAAAACTGATTAAGGCACTTATCTTACTTTCAATAATGACCATTGTTACTATTTCCGGATGTGCTAAAGTGAAGCCCGCAGAAGCTCCAGTAGATGTCCTCCGGACACTTCCGCCCCATACCGGTAGTTTAATCGATCAAGTCAGATTAAGTAACCATAACAAAATGTTTACGACGTTGATTCAGGAGAAAGAGGCTTCTCCAAGTTTCGCGTATAGTGACGAATGTCTCAAATGCCACTCCGAAATAGCGATACTATCTGATAAAAATGCCAAAATGACCGACTTCTTTACGGGTGGAAAATACGCCAATCAAAAAGAAGGAATAACCTGTCTTGTCTGCCATAAAATGGGCGGAGAGAAAATGGTTAGTCTCAACAACACGGGTTGGCAAACCTGCAATGGTTGTCACACGAATGGGACACCAACGCTAGGTAAGGTTGTCAAATACCCTCAGAAAGAAATGATTGAAGGCATCGGAGTCGGGGCTGTACCCTCCAAACCATCTTATAAATGGGCCTCTATGAATGATACTTTTAGTTGTGTAGATTGTCACGTTACCAATGGTCTGAAACATGATTTTATGGTCCCGGGAGTTACTGCAACCTACGACGAGTTAGGGGTAACACGTACTGGTACCGTGCTTGACTATGAGGCCTTTAAAACGACGTTTAATCAAGAAAAATGTATTACTTGCCACTATGATCCAACCGAGACCATCGACAAAACGAAACAGCATCAAGAAGAGATCACGACAAAGCTGAATAGCTTAAAGCCTAAATTTGACAGCTGGAACTTAAAAGTAGCCACTATGAACCCAAAAGATCCCAATGTACAACTGTTCAATAATGCCCAGACATATTATACGTATGTGACAGCTGATGCTTCAAAAGGCGCTCACAATTTTGCCTTTGCAAAAGCTTTGTTAGAGCAAGCAGAAGTCGAGATCAATAAGTTAAAATAATTTGTTTGTGTCTACAAATGCGACTTTGTGTTCTATCCTATATTGCTGAAGAGGGGAAGGCATGGCAAATGATGAAATTAAGTGATCTCAGCCTTAGTCGGCGACTGGCTCTAAAGACAGGCGCCTGGGTGGCAGCGGCCTTAGTAATTGGGCTCCCACCTGCTCGAATATTAAAAGCTGCCTCTGGAGAGCCTGCTTCCCAACCAGTCAAGAAAAAACAACTTGGTTTTCTATATGACGAAAATAAATGTATTGAATGTTGGGCTTGCGCGATGGCTTGCAAGAAAGCTAATAATTGGGAGGAAGGGGTTCACTGGCGTAAAGTTTTTAGCAGTGACAATCACTCTCTGTCAATGAGCTGTAATCATTGTGCTGATCCCGCTTGTCTAAAAGTTTGTCCCGTGAAGGCTTATACGAAACGAGAGAAAGATGGAATCGTCATCCACAACCCGAAAAAATGTGTCGGGTGCGGATATTGCCTTTATGCATGCCCTTATCATGCACCTCAATTTGGTGAGACGTCAGGAGCCATCAGTAAATGTAGCTTCTGCTATCAACGTCAAGATCAAGGATGGGACCCAGTCTGCGTGAGTGCTTGTCCAGTTAAAGCGTTGCGTTATGGCGATGTAGAGGTGTTGAGGAAGGAAGCCGGAGCCAATGCTGGGACGATTAAAGGCTTGCCATCTCCGAACATAACCAAACCATCATTAGTGATGATTGCTAAGAAATAAGGTGTGGTCATCCCGAACATTATGTCGCCTAATTATATTTGCATTCCTCCAAACTTGAAATTTGGAATTCAAGGCACGGGTGGAGTACAATGTAGTTAGGCCTATGATAGATTCAATATTAGGAGGGTTGACTTGATGGAGGAAAATTCTAAGGATTTGAGTGAACGAGTGTGGAGGGCCTTTAGTTCTATGAAGTTAGGACTAGCTCTATTGGGAATTATTGCGCTTGTTTCGGCAATAGGGACCGTGATTCCTCAGGAAGCAATGGACCCAGAAAAAGCGAAAGCTGTCTCTGGATTGTGGCAAACAATGGGGATGACACATCTATATAGTTCAATATGGTTTCGTTTGTTGCTGGGGCTATTATGTATTAATCTGGTCGTGTGTAGTATTCAACGAGTGAAGAGTATTTATCGACGGACGTTTAAACTGACACCCCCGATCAATCTTGCCCAGGTTTCACAGAAAAATAGGTTGGTGGTTCAAGGCGAGTTAGTGTCACTGCGGGAATCAGTGCAGGAAGTCCTGATACAAAAGGGATTTCGTTTCACGCTGAAAGAAGAGGCTGAGCATTGGAGCTTTATCGCCATAAAACGCCGCATGGGCAACTGGGGTTCCTTAATTACGCATCTTTCGTTTGTGGTATTAATCATTGGAGCTTTAGTCGGATCGCTACTAGGCTTCAAAGGTTATTTTATGGAAGGAACCGGAACGACCACGCCGATTCAATCCATTCAGATCTCTAAAGGGTCGATCTCCGAGACGTTTAGTGTTCGCATCAATTCCGCGGAGGATCGGTTTTTGGCGAATGGTGAACGAGATAATTGGTACACAGACATGAGCATTTTAGAAAATCAAAAAGAAGTGGCAAGGAAGACAATTTCAGTCAATCATCCGCTTGAATATAAGGGCGTTACGTTTTATCAAGCGAGCTTTTCCAATGGTGCACTTTTCACGGCCGATATAAAGGGTCAAAAAATGCCGGTTGCATTGCAAGATCAGGGACAAAGCTATTATCAAGCTCCGGGGACTGACCTTTATCTCGTAACAGCCCTTACCGGCAGTCCGTCACAGAAACCAGACGTTCTTTATCAGGTATTCAAAGGCACCGGAGAAAAGCCCATCCAAACCGGACAGCTCAAGATTGGTGAAACCATCGATGTGCAAGGAGCCTATAGTTTAACCTATGATGGCTTAGGCGGATTTACCGGGTTACAAGTCAAGAAGGATCCCGGCGTCGTTGTTATTTGGTTGGGCTGTGCGTTATTACTATGTGGTTTATTACTGGCCTTTTACTGGCAACCCGTTGTGATCTCAGGGATGATTCAAGCAGACAACGGCAAACGAGCCAATTTGACGGTCGGTGCATTAGCGGGCAAAATGCCAGATAGTGCGCGTAAAGCTCTAGAAGAATTTGTGAGTTCAGTCACAAAAATGATAAGATAACTTAGGGGGTATACGGAATGTTAGCAAGTCTCGAAGTCGTCATGTTTTATAGTTTACTGTTCGCAGTCACCTTAGGTATGCTGTTATACATGATTTGGTTAGGGTCTAAAAACGAACTCGTAGGCCGTGTAGCAACTAGTCTTACGATCATCGCTGTGATTGCCAACCTGACTGCCATTATTTTAAGAATGATCACATCAGGGCATCCACCACTTTCCAACGGTTATGAATTTCTCTTAACGTTTGTTGGAGGGATTTTAGTCGTTTATCTGTTTGCTGAGTTTCGCTATAAGCTAAAGGCACTCGGCGCTTTTGTTATGCCCATTGCTTTCTTACTTTTAATGTTCATTATTATGTCAATGGGTCCTGAGGAGCGAATTGCTCAAGCGGTTCCACCGGCCCTCAAGAGCCAATGGCTCACCTTTCACGTTCTAACGGCCATGTTTGCCTACGGTGCTTTTGCCGTATCGTTTGGTTTAGGAATTATGTATTTGCTTAAATTGAGCAAAGATGACAGTGGAAAAAAATCAAAGTCACAGGGCATTACTTCCCGTTTCCCATCGCTAGAAGTGTTGGATGAACTAGCCTATAAGGTCGTGGGATTTGCGTTTCCGCTTTTGACACTCTGCATTATTACGGGTGCAATATGGGCGAATTATGCTTGGGGAACTTATTGGTCATGGGACCCGAAAGAAACATGGTCTTTGATTACTTGGATTCTTTATGCAGGTTACTTACATGCTCGGTTAATGTATGGCTGGAAAGGGAAAAGGGCAGCATGGATGGCTGTGTTTGGATTTGTGGCCGTGTTGTTTACGTTCTTCGGAGTCAACTACTTGTTACCAGGACTGCATTCTTACGCTTCTAAATAACGTCAATATGGAGAAGGTGACAATCAATGCAGTATTATCCCATATTTATGGATTTAATGGCCCAGCCTGTATTAGTCGTCGGAGGAGGGGCTG
>Ga0209123_1004138_pt1 | contig 10185 bp, 4 predicted proteins | sample BarGraIncu00431A_FD_184500 | JGI IMG/M metagenome (GOLD analysis project Ga0209123, IMG submission 184500) | Arctic peat soil microbial communities from Barrow, Alaska, USA - Barrow Graham LP Incubations 004-31A (SPAdes) (version 2) | ecosystem: Environmental > Terrestrial > Soil > Wetlands >...
TGCAGAAAGGCATAGTGCCATCATTAAAAGTTTAATTTTGGTTTTCATGATTTTTTCTAAATAACACATTTTTTTACATCTCAGAAGCCACAATAAATTGCTAAAAAATAATTTTTAGCCTATCTTCACCATTTGAAATTATATAAACTCCATTAGCATTTACAATAAAGTCAACAGAGCTATTTACAGCTATTTTTTTAGCTACCAATTTACCTAATGAATCGTAGAGAGATACAAGACCATCTACATTTCCAACCTTAATTTGATTAGCACCTCTAACAAGAACTGTGATATTACTCTTTTTATTTTCCACAGCAGTGGTTATGCCAGTAGTTGGCACACCATCAATATAATTAGTGATATTATAAACATTGGTATTCAATTGCTTTATATATTTAAGAAAATCTAAGTAAGGGGTGAATGTTGGTGACACTATGCCTTTGTTTGTTAAATTTGGAGAATTATCTATAAGAGCATCGCCATATTTAAAGTGCAACCAACCTACACAATTTAGTGTTTTCAATAATTTGATACAATAGTTCTGATAAAAACAACCTCTGTCACTTTGATTACCCACAAACCAACCTCCACCATCTTTATTATCTTGTTTTATACCATTATAACAGGCATCATCTCCTTTAGTATAAAACTCCGTGACCATAAAAGGCTTATCGTTTGTCCATAATCTCAGATCATTAATATTCACAAGATCAGGATCCCAACACCCATAAAGATTAATAGAGACTACGTCGCAGTATTTAGCACATGCCCTGAGTGTAATCTTGTCATGTATGCCGGGATTAATTCGGCTTCCAAGAATTAAATGATTCGGATCATATTTCCGAATAGCTGCTGTTGTAACTCTATAAAAATAATTGGTTACCGAGTCTCTAAAAGCGTCTTTGTCGGCTTGATTAAGTGTTAAAATAGATACTCCACGCTGGATCAAAAAATTATTTGCATAAATATAAGCAGAAGTTGTTTTTGGGAATGCCATAAAAGCCTTAATATCAATACCATATACCCCTGGAGTAGAATTCGTACTATAAAACCCCAACTCATTATCAAGAAGATAGCCTAAGAAATAAATATCGTCTTTGTATAATGCAGCCTTCGTTTTGGCGATACTATCTATAAACGTCAAAAAAACAGGCTCCCACATCAGACACAGAGGGTTATCTATGTTTGTTCTGAACCAACTTGGGCGCTGCAGCGGATCCCACCCTAAATCTTGAACCATATAGAGTATATCGGTATATGACATTTTTTTCAAAAGTGTCGGATTAAGAAGATTCTTCTTTATATCCGATACCATTGACGTGGAGATACAGTTAAAGCTGTTATCTGCAATAAGATTGGCAGTTTCCAAACTCCAATTAGTCAAATTATTGGAGTAGACGGTAAAAAATTCGGGATTAGGAGTGTCCATTTTAACCTGTGTATCAACACCTTGAACACCATGAATGATATTCATTCCGTTATCTGGATCGATAAATACCCATCGTGAGCCTACTTTCCCAATCCGGAAAAAACCGGCTGTGCCATTTTTTGCCTTCGACGAATAATCGCCCGCCTTCCCGCCCCAACTATTTTCCGTTACCGGTACTTTATTAAGATCGGGTATACGATCAATTAGCAAGGTGTGAGTTGATGCGGTAGTCAACCAAGGACCAGTTAAAGAAGTCCTGTATTGAACGACAGTATCTGTGCTGTTTTTAAACACGCTATCAGTAGCAACTGAAATTTCTGTTTTACACAAAGCACAGCATAAAACAATCAACATTACAATAGAATTATATTTCTTCATCATTTTGAGCTTTAATAATTTCACAATAGTGGCTTCCTGTTTTATTTAGCACCAAATTAATTTTCGTAAAGTGCTTATCTCCTTTATGCAAGCATAAAAAACATATTCACCGAATATCAGACAGATACAGGAATTTAAATTCAACTATTTGCTTGTTATGGATAAGCAATTTCTACTAATTTGAGATTTGGTTGTTTAATCTATCAAAGTAGAATTAGTTGATTTAATCATCCCCGGTTGTGCTTTGCTTACTGATGGTTATTTACATTTAGCCAGTCCAATCCATGGCATAGAACATTATATCTTTGCCGCTATCCACAGGTTTGATGGAATTTAATTATTGTTAGTTTTTCTTTAAAAAAGGTGAATCAATTGAGCTAACTGTTCCTTTTCCCTGATTAATCAGAATCCTGACATCACTTGCATATGTGAGGTTGAAGCGGTAAGTTGAAAGTAGCTCATCACCAGCAACTTTACCTTTGTAAACCGTGATAAACTGGCCTCCGCCCGAAGTGAGCTGAATTTCAAATTCACACAAACTTCCTTTAGCCCATGCAATAGCAAGCTGGCTAATTTTTGTATTTTCTGCGAATGGAAGAGTCAGAAAATCACCCTGTTGGAATTTCCAAGGAGTCTGTTGACTGTTAGTTGTTTTTTTCTCTGCTTTCGTTGTCACAACCGTTAATTTTGATTTCAATCGAATATCTTTTGAAGAAGCTCCAATCATAATATCAAAGTCGCCGGGCTCAACAACCCATTTCATGTTCAAATTTAGCAACGCTAAGTCTTGGGGACGAATTTGCATTTCTACATGTTTCGTTTCGCCAACTTTCAAATTGACGCGTTCAAAACCTCGCAAGTTTTTTTCGTAGGTTGTAACGGTTGAAACTTTATCATGCGTATATAGCTGTACAACCTCATCTCCGTCCCTATTTCCGGTATTTTTCAAGTCGAAAGAAACTGAAACCGATTCTTTGTCCGTAATAATTGCGGGTTCTACTTTTAAATTGGAATATTCAAATGTTGTGTAGCTTAATCCAAAACCGAAATCATACAATGCGCCATTAATACCTGTTTGCGTTCCATTAAGACCCGGTTTTACTCCTCCATCAACGTTCGCAGCGGGTTTCGCAGGGAAATTGAAAGGAATTTGACCGGCTGATTTTGGTATGGTAACGGTCAGTTTTCCACCTGGGTTGTATTCTCCAAACAGTACTTCGTAAATAGCCTGACCTCCCTGAGCTCCCGGATACCAAGCTTCAATAATAGCAGGAATTTTTGCAGCGGCCCAGTTAATAGAGTTCGGTCGACCACTAATTATCACCAACACAACAGGCTTACCGGTTGCAAACACAGCTTGAAGAAGCGCATCTTGCCGTCCGGGCAGATCGATACTTGTACGTGAATGATTTTCGCCACAAGTGCGTAGCCCCTCGCCCAATACTACAACAGCCACATCGCTTTCGTTAGCAATACTTACCGCTTTATCAATTTGGGCTTGTTCTGTTGCCGAAATCGGTTCGGGCAAAATTTCCGATACAGGCCAGTTTTCGTCAACCAGTTCACAGCCTTTTTCGTATTTAATCTCGCATTTTCCGTTCAGATTATTTTTCAATCCATCCAAAACCGAAGTTACGTCCACCTTCAGCGGGCCGTAATGCCCAAGTGCATAAGACCGTTCATCGGCATTTGGTCCGATTACTGCAATTTTCTTTATTTTAGTAACATCTAGCGGAAGCAACTGCTTGTCATTTTTTAATAATACAATCGATTCGCGTGAAGCTTGTAAAGCTATTTTTTGGTTCTCAGGCGAATTTACTTCTTTGTCGGCAGCCGCCAAATCTATCTGATATGGATGGTCAAATAACCCAACAAGAAACTTTACTCTCAACACATCACGTACTCTTTCATTTAACGTTTCAATGCTTATTGATTTTTCTTTAAGCAATTCACGTAATGGCAACACATAGGTTTCGGGTGCGCTGAAAGTACATCTGACATTTAAACCTGCTTCGAAACTCTGCCTTACCGCCTCTTTCATATCATCGGCTGTATTGTGCTTAGTAAATAAATATTCCACCGAACCACTGTCCGAAACAATATAGCCTTTAAAGCCCATTTCTTTACGTAGTCGTTGTGTCAACCAATAATAACTACTTTCGATTGGAACGCCATCATAATCATTATAGGCACACATTATGCCCAATAAACCAGCACGTTTAATTACTTCGGCAAAAGGGACTACATGAATATTTTCCACTTCGCGGGGTGAGATTTGAGGATCGACCCTGGACATGCCTTCTCTGGCGCCCTTATTATTGCTATTAACAATAAAGTGTTTTGCTGTCGATGCTACTTGCCCATTTGTTTGCATCCCTTTTGTCATTTCCACTCCAAGCTCCGAAACCAAATACGGACACTCACCATACACTTCCTCCATGCGCCCCCAACGTTGGTCGCGAGCAACATCAAGAATGGGTGCATAAACATTTGTATATCCCAATAAACGACCTTCGCGACCTGTAATATATCCAATTTTATTAATTAGACTGCGATCCCAAGTATGTCCTTGCCCTAATTGGCAAGGAAAATTCGTGGCCTTAAATGCTTCAACGCCACGAATGCCTTCGTTAGTCATATCAGCCGGAATTCCCAGGCGGGTTTCTTCCACAAAAAACCGTTCCACTTCATTAATTGCCCATGCGTGCCTTGAAGCCGGCCAATTATAATTATTTTGCTCAATCGGTTTTCCCCATTGTTCAAAACCATTCAAATGTTCGTCAATAGCACCAACACCGTCTTTCCACAACATTGTTTTCCACCTTTCGGTTGGCAATGCATCGGCTAAAACCCGTTTGTATCCATATAGTGTAACCAACTGACAGGTTTTTTCATCAACTGTCATTTGAGACAATAAATCTTCTACCCGATCTTCAACTCTGGCTGTTGGATCTTCATAAACATCCTTCTTTCCATTTTTATTGAAGTCAATCCACCCTTTTTTGTATATCTTATTTTTCCCAACATCATATTTAGTTGGTAAACTACGATTGCTCTGAGCGGTCATCAAATTGGCAACGGCACAAAACAAAAAGCACACAATATAAACCTTATTTTTAAACATTTTCATTATGATTTTAAACAACTAATCTTGTAAATCTATTAACACTAGTATCCAGCATTTTGAACTAAATTCTGATTCAAATCCACCTGCGGTTGGGGAATTGGCAACCATATTTTAAAATCTGCGCTGTGGTCGGCCTTCCAATAACTTTGTGTAGAAGTAATACCATCCTTTAGATTCTTAGTTCCTTCAAGTGGGAGTCCGTTGATATATTCCGTTGTTTTTCCAAACCGGACTAAGTCAATTCGTCTTTTTGACTCGAAGCACAATTCTCTCGCACGCTCTTCAAGCAGTTCTTGCACAAAATCGGTTCTTGTATAGGCAGTGCGCAAAGCAGCTGGATTGGTTGTGATTCTGGCTCGTATGATATCAAATTGTGCTCTGGCAGTTGGCTCATCGTTTGAAAAATACAACGCTTCGGCATATTGTAAATACACATCAGCAAGTCGCATCAATGGATGATTAGTTGTACATAGATTGATTGCAAGTGTTCGAGAAGCCGGGTCTACACATCGAAACTTACCTGTACACCAATCCGCATCACTAGTCGACGTTGGCTTAGAGGGGGATGGTACAAAATAATTGTTGGCATCAATTGTTTCTATTGTTTTTGTTGCTGGATAGTTTCCTGTGATAAACATATCTCTGCGGATATCGGCTGAAACGGTACTCGTTTCATAGCTTTTATATAGTTTCATCGTAGGGAAAACCCGTTGATAGCTCCCGCCATATAAATAACCGGAAGGAGAAAATAAATAATAAATCAAATTGCCTTTAGAAGTATTAGCTGAAAACTCAGACATTAACAAACACTCTTTGTATTGAGTTGATTTTGACATTTCGTGAAAAAGTTTGGGATAATCTGCTTTTGGAACCAAAATATAAGGTCCGTCATTAATCACGCTTGCAAGTATATCTCTTGCTTTTACACTATACGAAGGGGCATCTACCCAACTGAAATCATTTAGCGGACACTGTGCCAACAAGCTTTTACCCACATCATATCGCTTGCAACTTGCCAGATAATTATAGGTTTCTCCGAGATAAGCTCCGGCAGTCCATTTATTAGCACTGGCATTACCGAGTCGACCTGTAGCGGTCAAACTGTCGGATGCATAGGTTAAATCATCAATAATAAAACCATAGACTTCTTGCAAGCTGTTTCGAGGTGCTTTTGGATCGGGAGTAGAACTATTGGCAATAGGTACTCCGCCAAACAACTTAGCTAAGTGCAAATAATAAAATGCGCGTAAAAACCGGGCTTCTCCTGTATACTGTTTTTTTTGCGTAGATGTCAGTGTTGATGAATTGATATGATCCAACAAGTAATTACATCTGGAAATTCCTGCATAGAAAGCATTCCAAAAACAATTTATTTCCGATTGACTAGTCAGGTACGACCCTCTCACCATATCTTGACCTGTGTAAAAAGTTGGAGTAGCAATTGCAATATCGCTACAACCATCCAAAAAATAATACAGTCCATAATTATAAGTCCCTGATTGAACTTGTCCAAAATTCGGTATGGATGGCGTATTTATGGCTTCATAACAACCTACTAATGCTGCTTTGAAATCAGCATCAGTTTTATAGAAGTCATCCATTGCAATTGTTGACTTAGGTAATTTATCCAAAAAACTGTCAACACATGACTGTAATCCAAAAACAGAGAATAGAATTACTATGATTTTTAATTTTAATGACATAATATTTTGATTTAGAAGTTAATGTTTAAGCCCATAGTAATATTCCTGGTTCTAGGGAATGCAGTCTGATCCATCCCTTTCAAAAAGGCCACAGGAGAACTTACATCTGGATCCAACCCGGTATACTTTGTCAAAACAAAGACATTGTCCATCAATACATACAATCTCGCTTTAGAGATTCCCAATTTCGCCATGAGTTTTTTATTTAAAGTATAACCTAACACAATGTTTTTAAGCCTGATATATGAACCATCTTCCACATAATTTGAGGTTAAGTAATTATAACTGGTAGTATGGTTAAGCAATGCAGCATAGGTATTGGATGCATTTTCAGGAGTCCATCTATTTTGCCACGAATCTACTGAGATATTCCAATTAGAATTGCTAGCACTAGGTTCAACTCCTGCTCTAAAAGCGTTCAATATTTTACCGCCGTAACTTCCTTCGATAAAAAAACTAAAATCGAAATCGTAAATTTTAAAATCGTTACTCAAACCGAAATTAAACAAGGGTTCACTATTACCTAATACTTGTTTATCAGCATTTGTAATTACATTATCGCCGGTAAAATCTTTTAATTTCCGATCACCCGGATAAACCTGACCTGTACCAAAATTGACAACACCGGGCTTTAATGTATATGAGTAATTTTTCTGGTTTAGAGATGTTATGGTAGATGGATCTACTACAGCTCCAGTATTATCCTTGCAAACAAAATCTGATAGTTGATAATTGCCATCTGCTACGTAGCCGTATATTGTACCAATAGGCTGACCAACTATAACCCGCCCAACCTCAGTTCCGTTACCATTAGAAAAGCTACCATTATTAACGGTTACTGAAAAGAAGGAATCACCGCCCAACTCCAAAACCTTACTCCTATTGGCATCTACATTAAGGGTGGAAGACCATGTGAAATTTTTCTTTTCAATATTTCGAGTTACAAGAGACACTTCAATTCCCATATTGGACATCATTCCAATATTCATCCATTGTTTCGCAACTCCTGTCTGACCTGGAGTAAATGCATTGAGCAACATATTGCGGGTATCTTTGGAGTAAATATCAGCTACAACGCTTACTCTGTTGTTGAATAAACCCAAATCCAACCCTCCATTATATTGATCGGTCGTCTCCCATCTCAGGTCTTTATTACCAGGAGCAGACATAGCTAAACCAGTAAGAGTAACACCGTTTGAGCCATAATAATCCGGGCTAACTTGTGCTAGGTAAAGATATGCAGGTATCCTATCGTTACCTGTAGTACCGGCGCTGGCTCTGAATTTTAAATTTGAAATAAAGCTGAGCGGCTTCATAAATGATTCATCACTTGCCCGCCAGGCTAAAGAAACAGATGGAAAGTAACCGGTTCGGACTGCAGGTGCAAAATTAGATGACGCATCTGCGCGCAAATTTGCAGTCAGATAATATCTACCTAAATAGGTATATGACAAACGGCTAAATAAAGAAGCTCTTGTTGTTTCATTAAAATTGGTTGAGGGTTTCTGCGGTGTTATTCCCTTACTTAAATCGAAAACACCCGTTGACTGATTATCAAACCCTTGAGTAACCTCAGAAAAACTTTCAAAGATGTAAGAATTCATTTCTGCTCCCAGCAGAGCACTAATCTGATGATTTTTCAAAAAGGTTTTATTATAATTTGCTGTTGCAGTTAAGGTAAAAGCATCAGAACTTGTAGTGCTTATACCGCCACGACCATTAACCGAATTGCCATAGTTAGTATTTGTGCTATAAAATTCACTAAGTTTTGAAGCCGTATTGCTTGTCGTTCCGTTTAATTTTAGTTCTAATCCGGTAATTGGCAAATAACTGACATACGCCCCTGTTAGCAAACGATCTGAAACATTCTGTTTATAAGCTTCAGTGCTTACCATGGATGCTAAGGGGATAAATACTCCTCCAAATGTTTGGCCTAGTTCAGCTGTGCTGAAAATATTTACTGGTCGTTGAAGGTACATCAGTTGAACCAAACCGGTAAAACCTCCCGATCCACTTGTACCTCCATTACTCATTGCTCCGTCGCTTGCTACCCGTCCAATTGTAACTGATGCACCCATTTTCAATTTCTTGGTAATTTCGTGATCCACTTTTATTCTTCCCGAATACCTTTTGAATCCGTTGGATAGCATAACCCCATCCTGATTATAATATCCAATACTTGACGAAATGCGTGTTTTGTTCAACAAAACTGAATTCAACGAAATATCATAATTTTGTGAAGTACCTATTTTTGTAATCTCATTCTGCCAATCATATGCAGTTAAGTTATTCTTTACTATATCAATAGGCACAATACCATTTCCATCTCCATAATCTTTACCCCAAACAGTGGTAGCATCTGTGCCACCACGCGCGAATCTATATTTGACATAATCTTGCGCATTAAGCATGTTCAACGTCTTGCTAATTTGACTGACGCCATAAGCGAAATTAAATGTCACATCCGTTTTTTGTGTATTTTTTGCACTTTTGGTGGTTACAATGATTACTCCATTGGCACCACGAGCCCCATAAATAGCAGTAGCCGAGGCGTCTTTTAGAATATCTATAGACTCAATATCACTTGGGTTAAGGGACGACAAAGGGTTATATGTATTCTGGCCTCCTCCCATTGTTGATGTAGCTACTTCTGATGAATTGATGTCTATTTGCATGCCATCAATAATGTACAACGGAGTAGAGCCAGCATATAGCGTGTTTTGCCCTCTGATAATTATATCAACTCCCGCACCTGCTTCACCAGATTGTGTATTCACTTTCACACCGGCAACACGTCCTTGCAATGCAGTTGAAAAATTGGTGGCACCCGTCTTAGCGAGTGTCTCAGAATTTACAGCCGAAATTGAACCTGTCAAATCTTTTCGCTTTGACGATCCATATCCAATCGCAACCACTTCATCCAACATGCGAGTATTTGTTTTTAGACTGATTTTATAGGGCTTCTGCTCAGAAATAACTATATTCTGAGATTCATAACCGATATAATTTACAGTTAAAATAGCCCCTTTTTTACATGCTATACTGAAATTTCCACTAACATCTGTAATAGTACCACTACCATCCTTTATTGCAACGGTTGCACCAATTAAGGCTTCATTGTTTTCATCAACAACAGAACCTGTTATTTTAAGAGAGGCACTGCTATTTCCAGCGTTTTGACCAAAAGCCAAAGAGCCAAAGAGCGTGTTAAGAGCCACAAATAGGAACAGTAAAAATTGTTTTGTTTTCATACGTATTATATTTATTTTTTCGGTTTAACTTTATGTACAATCTCAGTTTCGCTAAATTCTCTATTTGAATTTTCCTGTAGCCTATTGGACTAGAATACGTCTGGAATACTTCAAATACATTTCTTTCGAAATTCCCCTTGGATTCCCAACTGGTCTATCGACAAATTTTTGTTTATCTGACACCCAACTCCATTCAAAATCCAAGAGCTTTTGGTTCGTCAGTTTCTCATCAAATGGTTTTTTGCTGATCAACGACTCATTGATGTCATTTATAAAAATGCTCCATCTCGTTTTGTA
>Ga0209123_1004139_pt1 | contig 10184 bp, 11 predicted proteins | sample BarGraIncu00431A_FD_184500 | JGI IMG/M metagenome (GOLD analysis project Ga0209123, IMG submission 184500) | Arctic peat soil microbial communities from Barrow, Alaska, USA - Barrow Graham LP Incubations 004-31A (SPAdes) (version 2) | ecosystem: Environmental > Terrestrial > Soil > Wetlands >...
CGGCCCACCCCGCCGTGGCGCAACACATCCATATCGTCGATGCTGTCCGCCCCTGCGACCATCCCCGCGACAAGCGCCGGGACCTTGAGGTGTGCGTTCACACCCCCGATCGCCTTCAAGGTCAGGGTGTCGGCGACCAGGTCGGCAAGGCCCGCCCGCTGCGCCAGGGCCATCGTCGGGGCCAAACCTGCACACGACACGAGATTGGGGTCATCGAAGGTCGCGGAGATGGCTGGGAAACTATGCGAAACTCTCATCTAACGGGTGCCCTTTTGTTCGGATGAAAACGACTGTCGCTAGCCGTATTCTCCCTGGCCAGAAGGGTATTCGTGTGTTACGACCCGCTGCCGTGACCAACTTCACCGGTGGATCGAGGCTAACGCCGCGCGTGGGCGATTGTCGTCAGGTACGGCAGCTTCGTAGGCCGCCAGAACCTCTTCTGCGCTCGCGAGAGCGAATCGCGTTACCTCGCGTAGCTCGTCGAGGCTGAGTTCAAAGTAATCTCCCGGATCGAGTTGTCCCCTACTGTGCACCCAATCCCACCACCGCCGCTGGGCAAGTGCTCGATCAATATAGCGCCTTTCCATCCTCGCGTTTTTTCGTTCTTCCCCAGCGCAATCACAGGATCACTCGATAGGATTGGACCGTGCCCCAGATTCGTTAACTGGATCAGACAAATGTCCCGCGTCACCACTCACCGACGAGCGGATAGCAGGAACACCGACCTGATTTAGGACTACTTGCCGAATCAACGAATCGCGAGTCCACGGATCTTTAATGGTGTCTGCGGCATATAGCGCCAATTCAAAGTTGGTGGCACTGTCTTGACTTGCGCGGAGCTCAACCACTCGGGCCTCTGCGCTGTCATGCGCGTCCCTGGCAGCCCTATTCGAGAATAGCGAGAGCACCTCAGAAAGTGCTCCAATCGCCGCAATGACGATGCCGCTGGTCACCACCCCGAAGATAAGCATCCAGATCCCGAACGCCAAGGGAATTAGCCCTACGATCAGCGTTATAAGGGCCACGAGTCGATAGATCCCCCGAATCCTGAGCGTACCCTTAATCTCACTTTCCAGTAGCTCTTCCTTGCGGGCAGCACTGGTCCTTAGTCTGCCCAGAACATCGTTGAGCTCTGGCTTTCTCTCGTCGCGATCACGCTCTGGGGCATCTGCTTCCGACACCGCAGGGCGCAGTTCGCGAGGCGACTCACCCAGCGCGGCTTGCGCACTCAGGAAGAGTGAGTCTCGACGAAACAGTCGATTGATCCCCAACGCAGCGACGATGCCCGAGATACCGAGGCCAAGCGTGGATATCCAATCCATCCAGGGAATTGTGTCTAGGAGCACGCCCAGATGCTAGCGCTAACCAGCCATGCCTCGCTACATGTGAACGCCCAATATCCAGCATGCGGAGAGCCGACGGGTCGACAGCTGCGGCCGCCCACGGCTGCACCGCGACAAAGATGCGATCGATCAGATCCCCATATGGCGGACGCCAACATCCACATCTGCCGCGACGAGTGCGTTCTTGTCCGGGTGAGGATCCGGCTACGGACGCGAAGACCTGACTGCGATGCGTCCGGTCATCGTTGGTCCACCGAACATCCTTCGTACGTGTGGATGAGGCCGGTGTTGAACAGCGCTCACTTGCTCCCCTAACCGCTGGCAACCACGGCTGCCATTGGCGATCGCAGGCTCAAGCAGTCGTTATTGGTAGCATCTCCGGATGGAGCCGAACGGGAGCATTGTCGCCCAGGCGTGGATCACTCTGGATCGGTTCGCGGAGCGTGCCGCACGGATCATGCGGACGGGAATCGCAAGGCGAGACGACCTCGACACTCTCGGTAACCTGGTACACATCCGAGTCAACCCGCTGGATCCGTCCAAGTTTCAGATCCGCCACGATCGACCCGAGGAAGCGCAGATCGTCCATGCGGCCGCGCTGCTCCGTCCCCTGATTCTCACGGGTGACCCTGTCTTTCACGGCAAGGTGATGAGAGCCCTGGGCGTTCTCGCCGTAGATGCGACCGAGCAGTGGCGGACGCTCGTGACTAATGAGCGAGAAGCCTGGAAACAGATCACGACCCGCGCGCGCTGGGACGTGCAAGTGGGAGCAGCCAACGGCGAATGGCAGACCGAGACCCGCTCAGACAGAGCGATCGCGATGGACTGGTTGTACGCCGATGTAGTTCATGCCGATGCTCAGCGGCAGGATGCCATCAAACACATCCCGGAGGAGGAACGGCTGATGGCAGGTCTGCTCCTCGTTCGGGATGGGGTTGTCTACACGCGCAGCTCGCTGAATCTGATCAGAGCCCTCGAGAAAGCCGGGTCCCTATCTCCACGTCCCGACCCCAAGCACTAGCGAGTGTCAATTGATGGTCTACTGGCACTCGCGGAGGCTACGTCGACCTGCCACAAACACGGTCTTCGTCGTTCCGTAGCAGGTTCCGCAATCGGGACAGCGGACGTTCGACAAGACACGACCGCACATGCCGATGACAGGGCTACTCGCAAAGACCAGGAACGAAGTACCCTGCCCGCCCACGGATCGAACGTCCGTCAGTGACTGGAGACCCTTGAATAGGTCCACGACAACCTACCGCGACAAACTTCCCGCCAACCTCGAAGACGAGATCCGCAACGCCAAGGGTTGGCCGCGGGGGGAACGTCGTGACTCTATGGCCGGTTCTTCTTGCGTTTCGCGACACGGTCCGCTGCTCTGCGACTGCGCGTCATCTGCGCCCGTGTCTCCATGTCGCCGAGCGGTCGAAGCAACGCGACCATCTCGGCAAGGATCTCCGGCGCTACCTCGGTCTGCCCCGAGTCGTATGACGCGCCAATGAGCTCGCCGGATGGTTCGTCGTACACAAATGCGGCCCCGCGCCCGAAGCCAAATTGGTGCTTCTTCGCCAGCATGTAGGCGTGGGCGTGTTGGGCGACCTCTTGAACGTCCATCGCCTCGGGTCGAGTCATCCACACGAGCAGCCACGCGTCCCGCGTGTTGCGCCCCCAAGGGATGGCGATGCTCCTCGGTTTGCCGTTCGGAGCGGGGCTGCGGATTAGCTCGAACGGGTAGGCGGCCAGTTGTCGCTGGGCGTCCGAGGAGCCCTCAAGCAGTGTCGCCCCAATGCTCATCCACCCGAAGATCTCATTCTCAGTCAGCCAGTCGATGAGCGGGGTGAGCGGAGAGGCAACCATGCGCGGTTTGGGCGCGACGGTATCGACCTGCACGCCCGCGGGCGGGTGGCGCGAGTAGTACCACGCGTCCAGTTCATCGGTTTGGCTCGTGACAAGAGCCGGAGACTGCTCCATGTGGCGGCGCAGGTCGGCGATCCTGGGCTTACCCAGCCAAGGCATCTCGCGCGCAATCTCTGCTGGATCCGCTTCGACGTAGAGTCCCATCCGGAAGAAGAGCAGAAACAGGTCCAACTCGTCGACAGCCATGAACATCTCTGTTGCCCGCGGCTCCGTCCGGCGACGGACGTACAGCAAGAACTCGGCAGGACGGTCGACCAGCTCGGCGATGAGGCCGAGATCGTTGAGAGAGACTGTCCAAGGAATATTGTCAGGCGAGAGGAGTTCCGCCCCGACCAACTTGGCGGTTGCCGTGGCGATGCCTGGCATGTCGTCGAGACTCGTGACCACAGAGTGGATTTCTCGGACGTCGGCCAGATCCAGCCAAGTTCCGTCACGAAGACGCAGACCACGATCGACGCTGATTCGTTGCTTCATTCGCCCGGCCTGATCTGCCCCCTTTGTGATTGCGGCCGCAAGATTGCGGCGTAGCGGGTTCAATTCGCCTGATCGTGAGCGTTCGCTGAGCGGGATGGCCTTATCTTCGACGATGAACGCGACGTCGTCGCGGATGAACAGGTGATCACCCTCAACAAGCTTCGTATAGCCAGTGGGATCGCCACTGGCCTCGGCTTCATTCGCGGGCACGAAGTACTCGATGCCGTGATACCCGGAGATCCCAGGAATCAGCTTCCCGAACAGGTCGGCGACACGTCCCTCGAGGAACTTCCCCCTGTGAGCCGCGTACGTCTCCCAATGAGCCGAGGCCTTCAGAGCGTCTTCGAGCCCGGCCTTCACGGCATCAGCGATGAGTGCCGGATGGACGATCATTACTAGGTCGTCTCGCGAGACCAAGGGGTGGGCGCGCAGCGGCGAGTTGCCGTCCAAGTGGGTCCGCACGGCCACCTCGACCTCCTCTGCGGGGGCCCGTGCGGTGAAGAACTCAGCCACAGTTTCCCCAAGCTCTGCTGAGATGCCCGCTCGAGCCGCGACGTCAGCGATCGACACGGCCGCTTGGGCAGCGGTTGGGTTGAACAGATCAGTCAACCCGTCGAGTGCCATTCGTTTCTCGTCATCCGTCGGCACATGTTGCGAGCTCATGTCGATCGAGGTGAAGGCGTCAGCGAAACCTTCTGCTCGCGCGTTGAACTGGTCCATCTGCATCTGGTGGCAGGCGTTGAGAAAGGACAGCGCCTCCGCCACGCCGAACCCCAGAACTTCCCGCACCCCAGCGTCGACGTCTGTGGGACCGAACAAGCCCCTCAGCGCCGCCTCCTGCATCTCGGGGTACGAGGTTCCCCGCATCCAGCGTCCGTTACCTCGTACAGCCGCGGCCACCTGCTCCATGTCATCGAATTTGTCAGCTGCGAGCAGGTCGCGAATGGTGGAAAGGTGCAGCAGCTCGTGAGCAAGTGGAATCAATTTCTCGCTAATGAGGCCGCACAGGTCCTGATCAACGCGCTTTGCATCGTGGCCGGGATCCAGTTCAGACGTTGCGCAAAGGAGCGCCAGGGCCATGATCTCCGAGACGGCGGGTCCGCTCTGTGCATCCGCAGCTGGAATGACGCCTGCAGGGCCGAAGGGCAAAGTCATCATCCGGATGGCCTCCAGCGTCCCAAGCGGGTCGTAGCCAGCGAGTCCTTCAACCATCTGCTCTGCTGCGTGGTCGATCCGCGCCTCAACCTCAGCCTGGGGGTCGGTTGTCTTCAGGACGTCCGACAGCAGTTCGGCTGTGTCGAAGGTGCTGTTGACCGCGACCTCTACGTGCGGGTCTATCCGCTCGACTGGAGGCTGTTGCTGGCGAGCCTTCCTCCGGCGCTTCCGTGAGGACTTGGATCCCATAGAAGCGTCTCCTCCTTCAATGCACACCGCCAGTTAGCGTAAATATGCCACATGGCAGGTGTACGTGCCGAGTATGAGCGCGGCCGCAACGACAGCTCCCTTTCTCCAAGCCTAAGCGACGCGTCGATGCTCACGTGTGCGCTTGGCCCGCTAATCTGCGACGATGGGAGGACTTCGCTGCACGAAAGAGCTCGCGCTGACGGCGGTATTTCGCCGGTGGGGGCGGCGACGATCGGTCGAACTGATCGTTCACGGCGGCTGTCTCGGGTTAGTCGTAGCCCAGTGCAGTAGCGCCTTGAGCCAGGGCCAGGAAGATTTTGGAGTGGTGGCCAATCAGGTTCGCGGTGTAGTTGGTGCGGCAGCGTTGCCAGGAGGCGCCGGCAGCCGCGCTGATCGCGGCGGCGAGTCCGCAAGTGGGCGCCGCAGCCAGATCGCCGAACTCGAACTGGTCGCTGCGATCGGCCCCTGCCGGTCGTAGTCTCTCGAACCCGGAGGTACCCATCGGCGCTGCTGCACCTCGACTCCCTCATCCACTTGGAGCGCGGAGGTCGCGTTGGCCGACCGGTGGCGGCTCGATGGCCGCAGCAGGCGCCGAACCCTGCACGAGGTTCGGGCCGACGTTCATGTAGGACTCCACGACGACCGTGCGCCGGTTGTCACCGGCCTTGGTGGGCGAGACCTCGACCCGCAGACGCCAGCCGAGCCCCCACTTCGAGTGCCCGACGGCCTTGTCTCCCAGGGTCGCGACATCGAAACGGAATAGCGGCCACTGGGTCTCGTCGACCAGCACGGGCCACTTCGACACCGACGAGTGCCCCGCAGGCTGGACAAGGGTCGTGGGCTGGACAACCTGGTTGACCGGGACGAGCACGGCCCTCTCGGGGTGCAGGTCCGGCACGAAGCGGATGTCGATCATCTCGACCTTGTGAATGTGATGCGCGCCCTCGATGGTCTGGATCGCAATGTCCATCGCGTGGTAGTCGGCACCCCCACCGCTGGTCGTCAGCAGCGGCTTGGTGGCGTTCAGTTCAAGCTCGACGGCCGCTGCCGAGGACTTGGCCGCTTCCGCCGCCCACTTGGTCGTGCGCAGCGCCACGAAGGCCATCGCCAACGTGAGCGCGGCCATTACCCAGTTCGCGATGGAGCCGGCCGCCACCCACCAATTCTCGTCCATGACGCCACGATAGGCAGAGCGGCTCGGAGTGATTCGCCGCCACGCGGGTCAGCGTTCGCCGGCCTCGGCAAGCATCCCGTTGAGTACGCACCGAACCTGGTCGGGCGCTTCCTCGTGACCGCCCTGTTCGGCAAGCAGGTCCTACGGCAGGCTGTGAGCCACAGCGCCACCGTCAGGGCCGCCCCGGGATCGTGGTCAGTAGCGACGCCTGGTCGGGTCGCAGCTGGTGGATCTCTACCCGGTCGCGGAGAACTGCTCATCAGCTGGAAGTGCACACAAGCCAGCATCCGCTCCTATGCCGCGGCGGGCGCGTAGGTTCTGAGCGTCTGGTCTCCGCGTTGACGCCACCGTTCGTTCCGGGCGTAGCGAGCCCATCTGGCCGACTCAGGATCGGTCCGCCCGCTGCTGCATCCTGATCACAGCGTGTTGTGCGAGGTGGCGGGTGCCTGACGCACGCACAGCCCATGCCTCGAACGCCTCAAAGTCCATAAGATCGAGACGGGATGGGGCCGACCTTCACTGGGCTAGATCGCGCGCCATGGCTGGGAATCGAGCGACTCGAGTACAGCATGGGGGTCGGTGACGAGCCGGGCCATTCCGATCAGTTTCGCTGGAAACGCGGCAGGCGCCTCTGGGAAGTATGCCTCATCGAAACCAACATGGAATCTCTCTCGCAACGCCAGCGGCAGCGTGGCAGCGACCTCCATCTCGAGCCTGCGGGCCTCTGATGCGAGGACTGAGGTCATCTCGCGGCTCAGCTGCCGGAATGCCTCCTTCGGCTGCTGTGCAGGTCTTGAAGCCGCATCAAGAAGCCGGGCGGTGGCGTGGAGTGTCCACGCATCGGCAGGATCGACGGGTAGGGGTATCGACACCCTCTGGACAGAGTGGATCGCTGCTGGACCAATGGCGAGCGAGATGCTAGAAGGGTCCTCGTGGACGTTCACGTAGCGAAGCACTTTGACTCCTGGTCCGCACACCTCGGCCAAGTGGGCGTCGCCAACGAAGTCGGTGGGCTCCTTGTGCACACCCGCCTCGACGAGGCAATCGAGTCTGAGTTGCACGCGGTAGAGGAAGAAGTCGTCGGCTGAGCTGCCCTGGTCGTGCATGCGTCTGATCATGTTCTCGACCGCAGCCTCGTAGGTACCGATGTGGAGCGCCTTGATCTTCTGCCGCTTTGCCCAGCGTTCAACAGCTCCCCGTCCGACCATGGTCTCCATGCGTCGCTTGGAGACTTCAGTCAAGTTGGCAGCCGGATCGAAGTCCTCGTCTGGCCAGTTCTCATGGGTGGATGAGTGATACCAGTAGAATTCGCGCACCGTGGAGTCGTCGTGCAAGGTGTCTTCTGGTCTTGCGCAGAAGTCGGGACGATCCTCGCCTTGGCAGTCGGTGCCGCATTCCGGGCAGGCCTCAAGAGCTCGGTTGAAGCGGTCGAGCCATTCCGCGGTTACAAGCCATTCGTGACTGCACCCGCCGCAGCGCAGTCGGCGTTGGCGCTCGAAGTTGACTGCTCTCTCGATCACCGATCCAGCATCGCAGGAGCCACCGACAACCTCGGCCCCACCCACAGTGCTAGGGCGCGCAACTAGCTCCCTGAGGTGACATCGGAGTCCCCCGGATCTCCGCCTGGGCGAGCGTGGGCGATGATCTCAATCCAGGCGTAGAGGAGCACTAGCACGAACCAGGAGTATCCGAGAACTGCTGGCATTCGGAACAAGCCGTCGCTGCCGGCGACGAACCCGACCTCCATAAAGACCATGAAAAACGTGATCACGCGCCAGGAAGTGCGGTCGCTTCGCAACCTGGCCAGGAGACCCCTCCAGCCACCACCGATTGCTGGCCGGTTCCCTCGTCGAACGCTCTCGACGATTCGCCCATCGCGGACCGCGAAAACCAACAAGAACACCGGCATCACCTGCGCCAGCAAGGCGCACGTTGTCTCAGACATCATGGAAGGAAGCTACTAGTGGGTTCGGACAGCTCGAGCGAGACCGTCAACGTCCTATGCCGCAGTCAGTTCGGTCGATCTGCCGAGAGTCGCCCTTTCCGCGGGCTTGCATCGATACGGCTTTGTCCCCGCGGGGAAGGGGCGACACTGGCCCCCCTGGCGGGCGGATCGTGTCCGCAAAGACATACCACGGGTGGTCGGGAGCATCGGCCGGGTGTCTTTGACGTTAGGCGTCGAACTGGGTGGAAGCCCCCGCGAGGATGATCCGAAGTCCTGCAGTAAACGTCTCGTCGGCCCCGCCCGCGCCGTGGAGTGCGTCGCGAAGTGTCGGCTGGTGCGTCATATCGGGCGCCAGCGCCGACCGATCACGGGTGGTGCCACCTTGCATCTGGAGGACGTGACCCAGGGTGAAATGAGAGGCGGTCGTGACCAGTTGTAGGGCTTGAGGAGGGGTGAAGCCGAGGCTGACGAGCGCAGCAAGCTCGTTCTCGAACTCGGGAAGGCTCTGGGACAGTTGGGTGGCCCCGCCGACGATGCGTGCTGCATCGCGATGTGCCAGTAGCGCGTCCCGGTAACCGCGCGCTCGACGTTCCAGCCAGGCGTCCCAGGGCTCACCGTCTTTGGGGGGCCCCATCTGGCCCTGCAGGACGATGCGGTCCGCAACCTGGTTCAACAGCTCAGCTCGTGACGCCACATGCCAGTACAGCGTGGGCGAGGCGACGCCCAGCTCGGCAGCGAGTCCGCGCATGCTGAACGCGTCGAGACCATCCCGGTCGAGCAGCTCCATCGCAGCCGCCACGACACGCTCGGTCGAGAGGTCCCCTTTGGCTGCCACGCCAGCATCCTACGTGTCCTCTAGCAGTGCTAGATTCGTTCTCTAGCATCGTTAGAGAAGGCAGTTCCATGACAGACACCATCACCTGCGCCGCCGACGACGGCGTCCTGGTCACAGCGAGCATCACTGGAACCGGGCGACCCCTGGTCCTGCTCCCTGGCGGCATCGACTACACCGGCAAGGGCTGGGACAAGGTCGCACCCCTGCTGTCGGCAGATCACCGAGTGGTCAGGTTCGTCAGACGCTTCTACCGACCAGAACTGGGAGACCCGTTCCGGTGGACCATGGCCGACGAGGCGCGCGATGTTGCCGCGCTTGCCGACCACCTCGGCGAGCCCCTCGACCTGGTCGGACATTCCTCCGGTGGGGTGCTCGCCTTGGAGTGTCTCGTTCGCGACCCAAGTCTCTATGGCGCGGCCGTCGTGTTCGAGGCCCCCATCGTTCTCGACCAGCCACTGGGAGGAGACGCGCTCGTCATCGCAAAGACGAGTCTGGACGGCGGCCACACGGTCCGCGCCATGTCGACCTTCTTTCGCGATGTCGTCGGAATGCCCGGGTGGTCCTCCTGGCTGTCCGCGGTCGCGCTCGCGGCTGTACCGGCCTACCGTGCGAGGATCCCGGGTCAGGTCGCTGATCTGACTGCGATCGACGCCCTCGCAGATCGGAGACCGGAATATCGCACCATCCAGAATCCAGTTCTCGGAATCTGGGCCACCTCAAGCCCCCCGCATCTCGCCCACCGAATGAAAGCACTCATCGAGGCCCTGCCCAACGCAGAGACATGGGAGGTCGACGGCGGCCACGCCTCGCAACAGCAACATCCCCAACTTCACGCACAGCGCATCAGGGCGTTCCTGAACCAGCACTGACTAGTAGGTCGTCAACCTCGCACAGGTTGCAGGATGACGCAGGCCGTTCCAGTCAAGAGGCACATGTGCCGAGTTTTCAACATCCGACTTTGCCGCTGGCCGTGGGCTTCGCTGGCTCTCGTGCCCCCCTGGAGCATTGACCGCGGCCGACCGACCTCCTAGCGTGGCAATGACCCTGCCCGCCGCTCAAGGGAGGCCGTGGTGAGCGCCATCAACCTCTCGC
>Ga0209123_1004140_pt1 | contig 10181 bp, 8 predicted proteins | sample BarGraIncu00431A_FD_184500 | JGI IMG/M metagenome (GOLD analysis project Ga0209123, IMG submission 184500) | Arctic peat soil microbial communities from Barrow, Alaska, USA - Barrow Graham LP Incubations 004-31A (SPAdes) (version 2) | ecosystem: Environmental > Terrestrial > Soil > Wetlands >...
AAGGGTTAGCTAGAGTGAAATTTGCGATTGTCGGAATAAAGTGTACTTTCAGGTACTGCTAGTATCATGCCCTTATAGGGCGAAAAAAATACTGCCTGTTTTACAGGCAGTTAATTATTTTATTTATCTTCCTTAGTTACTTTTTTATTCCAACCTTCTATACTTGATCTTTGTATGGCTCCAATAATATGAGATCTAACTCTTGGTATATCTTTTTGAAGATTTTTTATCAAATCTGTCATATAATCTCTTTTAGTAAAACCATCAGCTGGGCAACATTTTCCCATAACTGGATAATTCTTTTCTCTAGCTATTCCTCTTATTACTTTTTCATCAACATATATAAATGGTCTTATTGTTTTTACATCACTTCTGCTTAAATAAGTTACTGGTGAGAAAGTATGTATTTTACCATTAAGTAGTAGACTCATTAAAAATGTTTCCATTACATCATCTGCATGGTGTCCAAGAGCTATTTTTCTACAACCATGTTCTACAGCTAAACTATTTAACATTCCTCTACGCATATTAGCACATAAAGAACATGGATTTTTTTCTTTACGTATATTAAATACAACATCAGCTATATTTGAGTTATACACTAAGTATTCTATATCTAATTCTTTACACATCGCTTCTAATTCATCTGTTTTAAAAGTTTCACTTCCCGGATGTATTGTAATAGCCATTAGAGTAAATTTTTTATGATAAAACTTCTGTAAATAATATAATGAATAAAGTAGTGTAATACTATCTTTACCGCCAGATAATCCAACAGCTATTTTATCTCCATCATCTATCATATTAAAATCTTCGATTGCACGTTTTGCTTTTCCTATAACTTCTTGTAACATATTTACTCCTTTAAAATTTATATATATATTATATCATAGTTGATATATGTTAGCAATAGTTAAGATTGTATTAGGATCGGTATTGTTGATAAAAATAAATTTTGTTTTACATCGGTGATTACATTTAAGGAAAATCTTTACTTTTATCGTATTAAATGGTATAATATTGTAGATAAATAATTGATAAATCTAAATTTAATTAAATTGGAGGAATGAATTGTGAGTAAAACAGATACTTACCTATTACCGTTAGAGGAAAGGTATTCAAGTAATGAAATGTTACATTTGTTTTCAGCAGATGTAAAATTTTCCACTTGGCGTAAATTGTGGATAGTACTTGCAAAGGTAGAAAAAGAATTAGGGTTAGATATTAGGTCTTACCAAATTCAAGATTTGCAGCAATATGTAAGTGATATTAACTATGATGTGGCAAATGAAAGAGAAAAGGTATGTCGACATGATGTAATGGCGCATGTGTATGCTTATGGACAGCAGTGTCCAAGCGCAGCAGGAATAATTCACTTGGGAGCAACTTCGTGCTATGTAACAGATAACACTGATATACTAATCATCAGGGATGCACTAGTTATTATAAAGAAACGGTTATTGGGAGTAGTTAAGCTACTTTCTGACTTTGCTCTTGAAAATAAGGATGTTGTAACTTTAGGTTATACACATTATCAGCCTGCACAGTTAACAACTGTAGGAAAAAGAGCAACACTATGGATACAGGAATTTTTGAACAATCTTGAAGAATTAGACTGGATTGTATCTAATCTAAAAATTCTTGGTTGTAAAGGTACTACTGGTACTCAAGAATCTTTTATGAAGTTATTCGATGGAGATGAGGAAAAAGTTAAAGAATTAGATAACAAAATTGCGGAATATTTTAATTTTTCTGGTGTTTATCCTGTTTCAGGGCAAACGTATCCAAGATCTCTTGATGCAAAGGTGCTTGATTGTTTAAGTCATATTGCAATCAGTTGTAATAAGTTTGCTACTGATATGAGACTTCTTCAACATGATAAAGAACTTGAAGAACCTTTTGAAAAAAATCAAATCGGTTCTTCTGCTATGGCATACAAGAGAAATCCTATGCGAAGTGAGCGAATATGTTCTTTGTGTCGTTATGTTATTAATGAGTCAAGAAATGCTACTGATACAGCAATGACACAGTGGTTAGAGAGAACATTGGATGACTCTGCAAATAAAAGGATGTGCGTTCCAGAGGCATTCCTTTCTATTGATGCTGTACTTATATTAGCTGCAAATATTTCTGATGGAATAGTAGTCTACCATAAAATGATAGAAAAAAGAGTTGAAGCTGAACTGCCATTTATGGCGACAGAAGAAATTCTTATGCACGCTGTAAAAAATGGTGGAGACAGACAAAAATTGCATGAGCAAATTCGTATTCACTCAATGGAAGCAGCTATGAATGTAAAACTTAAAGGTAAAGACAATGATTTAGTAATTAGAATAGCTTCAAATCCTATGTTCAATATATCTTTGAATGATGTTCAAGAGATATTGAACCCATCTAATTTGTGCGGACGTGCTTCAAATCAAGTTACAGAATTTTTAAACTCATGTGTTTATCCTGTGCTACAGGTAAACAAAGAATATCTTCAAGATATAAATATAGATGTGAAGGTATAAAAAGATAAGAGATAGTTTTTTTAAAAAACTATCTCTTATCTTTAAAAGAAAAACATTAATTTAATATTTAATTAATATTATTGTTGTAAAATATATGTTATTGTTATATAATTAAATTAAATATATAATATATGTAGAGGAGAATTAAATGAAAAAAATATTTAAGGTTTTTGAAATAATAATAGATATAAATCTTCCATTAATGATATTGCTATATTCAATATTATGCCGTATACAATATACTGCTATACAAGACAACGGTGGTTGGGGCGGTTTAGCTATTGCTGCTATAATCTTTGGTTCAATTATTTGGATTACCATTATAAAAGTTATAATAAAAGTATTAAAATTATTTATTAAAAATGATATCTTTCAAAATATATTAAAAATAATGATTGCGATAATAAATATAATGATATATTATAATACAATGTCTTCGGTTATCAATAATAATATTTTTATTGAAATATCTATCATAACAATTGTCATATTCATATTATATTTGATGTTCATAAAGAGAAGAATAAAAGATAAAATAAAAGAAAAAATAAAAGATAAAACAGAAGAAAAAATATTAAATAATTAAAATAAATCATCCTGTTTCATATATAATAAACAGGACGATTAGTTTTTTAAATTAAATCAAACTCTTTCAATGTATCATTTAAAATCTGTACATTTTTGTCACTTATTTTTGAAAGTGGAAGCCTTGTGCCTCCAACATTATATCCTAAAATATTCATACATTCCTTTATTGGTATTGGATTAACCTCAATAAATAAGCTTTTAATTAATTTCAAATATTTAAGTTGTAATAATTTAGCTTGCTCTGTATTATTATTAAAATATAATTCACACAATTCATTAGTTTCTCTTGGAAGTATATTACTAATAACAGAAATTACGCCTTTTCCTCCTAAAGATAGAATTGGTAAAATTTGATCATCATTACCTGAATACACACTAAATGTTTCATCTACTTTAGATAAAATTTCGGCTATTTGAGATAAATCAGAGCTGGCTTCTTTTATACCAACTATATTTGGTATTTTAGATAATCTAACTACAGTATCCACATTAATATTTACTGAAGTTCTTGATGGAACATTATATAATATAATTGGCAAATTAACAGATTTTGCAATTTCTAAGTAATGCAAATATAATCCTTCTTGTGTACATTTATTGTAATATGGTGTTACAAGTAATAACCCGTCAACATCTAATTCTTCTGCACACTTGGATAATTCTATAGAATATGCTGTGTTATTTGATCCTGTACCTGCAATAACTGGTACTCTTTTATTTACTATTTGAACAGCATAACGTATAACTTCTTTTCTTTCTTCATTTGTAAGTGTAGAAGATTCACCAGTTGTGCCGCATACAACGATTGCTTTAATACCATTTAGAATTTGAAATTCGATTAGTTCTTTTAATTTATCATAATTAACGTTTGAATTATTATCAAATGGTGTTATGATTGCTGTAGCAGCACCTTTAAATATCATTTAATCACCCCTGATAAATTATATGATACATTGATTATAAATATGAAAAAAGGTGACAAAATTAATGTCACCTTTTAGGTTATTTAGCAATCATGATAATGAAAGCTATTACGCCAATAAAGAAAATAACTGTAAGTGCAAGCATGAAAATTCCGTAATGCTTGTCGCCTTCAACATGAAATTCAGTTGGACTGTAGTACATATCCAAGTATACAGCATTATCAAATGCCTCTAAAAAGTAATATTCGACCAATTCAAAGATTTCTTCTTTATTAAGTTCAACCGGAAATACCAATTTATCCTTGGTAACATTCCATGAATTGTCATCTACAGCAACTGTTGCATTCATAATTATTTCTTTTAGTTCTTTGTATGGAACACCCTCCTTTGTAATTATTTCTTCAATATAGCGTGGTGTTTTCATAACATATATCCTCCTCTTTATTTAAATAGGATTAAATCTACCATTATACATACATTATACCACACATATTGGTACAAATCAACATGTGTTGATATATAAAGGTAAAATACATGTAAGATATACATAATATATCTACAATTCATACAAAAACCCAGTCACTATTATTAGTGACTGGGTTTAAATAATTTAAAAATTATATGTTATATTAGTTACAGCAGCAACAAATTAGTATAAGTACTACAACGATTATTATACAGCAGCAGCTTGAACCGCCTCCGAATAATCCTCCGCCAAATCCAGTGTTGCAACCAGTGTTACATCCACAACCAGTGTTGCATCCGCATCTTTCATCCATCATTTTATATTTCCCCCCTTTGCTATTATAACCCTCCGTTTGAGAAAGGGCTCGAACTACCGACACCGAAAAAGGTATCGAAGTTCAATGGTGTAGAGTATCTATCCTTACTAAAAATTAGGAATATTAAAACTAGGGCTGTAAGAGCTATAAGTAAAGTGGATGTGGAATTGTTACACATATAATTTTCACTCCTTTTAAGTTTTACAATATATTATGTACTTTTTTTATTCATATATCTTCAACTTAATATACTATATTCTTTGTAAAGTAAAATGTTACTATAATATCTATTGACTAACACATTTTTTTTTGATACAATATAACTATTAAAAAGGAGAATTAAATTGAAAAAGAATGACTTGTTAACAGTAGATATAATAGATAATGGGGTTAATTTTGAAGGTATAGCAAAGCATGACGGAATGATTATATTTGTTCCTGGTGGCATTATTGGTGAAAACATAGATATACGTATAATTAAAATTACTTCTTCGTATGCTATTGCTAAGATAGAAACTATAAATACAAAATCTGAAAATAGAGTTGATGAAACTGCATGTCCTGTATTTAAACTATGCGGTGGGTGTGAATCTCAACATATCAAATACGATTTTCAGCTTAATATTAAGGATGTAATTGTTAAAAACACCCTTAATAGACAGGGTGTAGAATATATGAAATTAAATAGTACGATTGGTATGGGTTTACCTTATTATTATAGAAATAAAGTACAATATCCAGTTCGAAACTTTAACGGATTAAATAAAATGGGTTTTTATTCAAAAAGAACACATAATATTATTGAAAATAATTGTTGCTATATACAAGATAGAGTAATTGATATGTTATCAAAAGTTATATTTGAAAAGTTGATGACATATGGTTTTGCTGGATACAATGAAGAAAATTTTAGTGGAGATATAAAACATATTATCTTGAAAAGGGGATATCATACAGCTGAAATAATGATAATTATTGTTGTAAGTAATAAAAAGTTGTTAATAGATACTAGATTTCAAAAATTTGCAAATGAACTAGATAAAAAACATATAAATGGAATATTTTTAAATTTAAACGATAGTAAAACAAATGAAATATTAGGTAATGAAACTGTATGTATATTTGGTGAGAAATATATTACAGATACTATTGGAGATTACTCATTCTACATATCACCAAAATCTTTTTTTCAAGTAAATACAGTACAAACCGAAATGTTATATAATGTATTAAAAGAGGGATTAGATTTAGATAAAGATGATATATTATTTGACTTATATAGTGGAGTAGGTACAATAGGTATATTTTTAAGTGAAAGTGTTAAAAAAGTATATGGTATTGAAATAGAAGAAGAAGCTGTAGAAATGGCAAATAAAAATATATTAAGAAATGATATTAAAAATTGTGAATATATAGCTGGTGGAGTAGAAGATAAAATAGAAATATTTAAAAATGATAATATAAAACCAACAGTAATTGTTGTAGATCCACCTAGAAAAGGACTTGATGAAAAAAGTATACAATATATATTAGATTTTAATTCTGATAAAATAGGTTATGTAAGTTGTAACCCTGCAACGTTAGCAAGAGATTTAAAGATATTAAGTAGTAAATATAATGTAACTAGTATAACACCTGTAGACATGTTTCCACATACTGTTCATGTTGAGTGTGTAGCGATTTTAGAGAAGAAATAATATAAGGAGATATTATGGGAAATAATTTTAATTCAATTGATGAATATATTTCACAATTTCCTGCTGAAGTTCAGGAAATACTTAAAACATTGAGAAAAGTTATAAAAGAGTCAGCACCAGATGCAGAAGAAAAAATAAGTTGGCAGATGCCTACTTTTTTATTACATGGAAATTTAGTTCATTTTGCTGCTTTTAAAAATCATATAGGATTTTATCCAACTCCTAGTGAAGTTTCTGAATTTCCAAAAGAATCATCAGAATATAAATGTGCAAAAGGATCAATACAGTTTCCTATAACAAAACCACTTCCTTATGAATTAATAAGGAAAATAGTTAAATTTAGAGTAGAAGAGAATATTAAATTAGCAGAATTAAAATTGAAAAACAAAATTAAACAAAATTAAATTAATAATTTTACGAAAGAAGGCTTAATAAATATGATAAATAAAGAAACAGAAACATTTGATGTTAAAGAGAACTATGGACATCATTGTATTTTACCAAGAGAAGAATTTATATCAAAACATAATATAAATATAAATGGTTTGAGTGATTTAGATTCTGCTCAAAATATATCAAAATACGGTAAAAACGAGATTAAACAATCTAAACCTAAGAGATGGTATAATTATTTTTTTGCTAGTCTTCTTAGTCCTTTTAATATTATTCTATTAGGTATATCAGTTGTACTATGTTATACTGATGTAATACTTCCAAAAGTTCCTAATTATACAAATATAATTGTTATACTTATATTAGTTCTAATAAGTACTTTATTGGAATTTACTCAGGAATTTAAATCTAATAATGCGGCCGAAAAATTAAAAGAATTGGTAGCAACTACTACCACGGTTTTAAGAAATAATAAAAAAGTAAAAATTCCTGTTAAAGATCTTACTATAAATGATATTGTTATTCTTTCAGCAGGTGATATGATATCAGCTGATTTAAGAATAATTGAGTCAGAATCGTTATATATAGGACAATCTTCAATGACTGGAGAGTCTGATGCAGTAAGAAAAGTGACTGATAGTGAGATTTCATCTATTGACAAAATCGAAAGTATATCAGATTTAGACACTATTTGTTTAATGGGTACTAATGTTATTAGTGGATCTGCTATAGCAGCAGTTATAAAAATAGGAGATAGTACATATTTTGGTAAAGTTGCTCAAGCTTTAATTCAAGGTAAACCAAAAACAAGTTTTAGACTTGGTATTGAAAGTATAAGTAGATTATTGATAAGATTTATGCTTATCATGATACCAATAACTTTTGCTATTAATATTGCGAAGCATGATTTGTTAACAACGTTCACATTTTCAGTAGCAATAGCTATAGGAATAACACCACTTTTACTTCCTGTTATACTATCATCTACTTTATCAAAAGGTGCTATTAGAATGTCTAAGAAAAAAACTATTGTAAAAAAGTTAGATTCAATTCAAAGTTTTGGTGCTATGAATATTTTATGTACAGATAAAACAGGAACATTGACAGAAGATAAAATTGTTTTGGAAAAATATTTGGATATACATGGAAATGAAGATATCGGCGTTTTGAAATATGCTTTTTTAAATTCATATTTTCAAACTGGTTTAAAAGGAAGTATTGATGAATCTGTTATTAATAGAGCTTTGAAAAATGATTTGAGTTACTTGATAGAAAAATATAGAAAGATAGATGAGATTCCATTTGATTTTACTAGGAGACGACTTTCTGTTGTAGTTGACGATGATGATGATGATAAAGAAAGACTACTAATAACAAAAGGTGCAGTTGAAGAGATTTTAGATATTTGTTCTTTTGTAGAATGTGATGGTAAAGTTTCTGATATTAGTGAAGCAATTAAGACAAATGTAAAGAATATTGCAGAAGAATTAAATAAAGAAGGTATGAGAGTAATTGCAGTATGTAAAAAAATAGATATTTATCGTATAAAAAACTTTGAGGTTAAAGATGAAAGTGATATGATTCTTTTGGGTTTTATAGGATTTTTAGATCCACCTAAAGAGAGTGCAAAAGCTTCAATAGATAATTTAAATAATGCAGGGATAAGAGTTATTATACTTACCGGTGATAATCCATCTGTTACTAAAGCAATTTGTAGTAAAGTTGGTATTAACACTTCAAGAATTGTAATTGGAAGTGAAATAGATAATTTACCAGACGATGAAATAATACATTTATTAAAAGATGTAAATGTATTTGCAAAACTTTCACCTATGCAAAAAGTTAAAATTGTAATGCTGCTAAAAAATAGTGATAATGTTGTTGGTTACATGGGTGACGGTATAAACGATGCACCATCACTTACTAGTTCAGATGTTGGTATATCTGTTGATACAGCAGTAGATATTGCAAAAGAAACAGCAGATATAATTCTTTTAGAAAAAGATTTAAATGTTTTAATGGATGGAGTTTTGGAAGGTAGAGCTACATATACAAATCTTATGAAATATATCAAATCAGCTACTGGTAACAACTTTGGTGAAGTGTTTTCAGTTTTAATAGCTAGTATATTTTTGCCATTTTTTGCAATCACATCTATTCAGCTATTAGTACAAAGTCTACTTTACGATATGGGACAGTTATCGCTTCCATTTGATAGCGTAGATAGTGATGATATGAGAAAACCAAAAAAATGGAGTGTAAAAAGTTTAAGGAATTTTATGTTTGTTATGGGACCTTTAAGTTCAGTCTTTGATTTAATTATTTTTGCTACATTATGGTTTGTATTTAAATTAAGAACTTCAGATAGCGCTCTATTTCAATCAATATGGTTTTCATATGGCATAGTTTCAAATTTAGTTGGATTACATATTATACGAACTTCTAGAATACCTTTTATACAAAGTAACGCATCAAAAGCTGTATACTTTACCTCGATTTTTTTTAGTATAGTTGCAGTTTTAATACCGTTTACATTTTTTGGAAGAGCAATAGGATTAGTGGCAATTCCATTTAAATATATGGCAATTATTTTTGTAGTACCAGTATTATATTGTATAGTTGCTTTATTTGCTAAAAAACTTTATATTAAAAAATTTGGTGAATGGATATAACATTATAAAATAAATATTAATTGCAATTTTTATTGAAAAATAATTATTGCAATTATATATTGATATGTGATATAATACATTGTAAATATAAGGAAAGGGTGTAAAAATATGATAGAAAAAATTGAAAACATAGTAAAGAAATTAAATATACCAGAGGAATATATTGACTTTCACGGAAAATATAAAGGGAAAATTTTAGGTGATTACTATAATCATATTAAGACAAGAAAGTCAGCTAAATTAATATTGTTTACTGCTGTAAATCCTACTCCACATGGAGAAGGTAAAACAACTCAATCAATTGGACTTACTATGGCTATGAATAAGATAGGTAAAAATTCTATAGCAGTTCTAAGGGAACCATCATTAGGACCAGTTTTTGGTGTAAAAGGTGGAGCAGTTGGTGGAGGAATGGCAAAACTGTTACCATCAGATGATATTGATTTACACTTTACAGGAGATTTTCATGCAATAACATCTTCAAATAATCTTTTATGTGCAGTTGTAGATAATCACATATTTCAAGGTAATACTTTAAATATTGATCCTGATAAAGTAACTATTAAAAGAGCTATTGATATGAATGATAGATCTTTAAGAGATATAACTACTA